>Ga0268298_10000478_pt1 | contig 51953 bp, 43 predicted proteins | sample WWTPWeurt_MetaG_FD_194462 | JGI IMG/M metagenome (GOLD analysis project Ga0268298, IMG submission 194462) | Activated sludge microbial communities from WWTP in Nijmegen, Gelderland, Netherland - WWTP Weurt | ecosystem: Engineered > WWTP > Aerobic digester > Activated sludge | place... | reverse complement strand
AATAATGCTATTAAAATTTTAAAATTTTTCTTTGTTTTTATTTTTTTTTTCTTGAACGTCATCTCGAACTTTTTTCATGCCACAGATATCGATAAAAATAAGTAAAAAAAGAAAAAATAAGGTGTTGATACACCGAGAAAATTTTTTACTCATTGATTATACAAAGATTCATCGGTAACTCCTTCTGATAACTTTTTCCTTGATTTTTTTTATCATCTGTTAAAAAACGATTTTTTTCACTGTTATCCCCTGAAAATTCACTTACTTTTTTTACTAAAAAATAAAAAAGAATGACTGCAGCAGAGGAAAAATTAATAATATAAATCGTTTTCCATATGTATCTTTTAAAAATAGCATCGATTATCTCCTCGATATTAAAAGATAGCTTGTTACAGGAATCTCTTAAGTCGGCCTTTGCTTTTTCTAAGGAACTATTAATAAGAAGAGAGATATTATTACATATTTGATCGGAAGACTTAGAGATGACTAACCCACAATTTTTTGCAGCAGCATCGACCAAATCTTTAGCCCTTTCTGAAGCATTGTTACTCGATGCATCAAAGGTTTGGCTAACTTTTGGCAAGTTTTTTTCAATAATATTTGATAAAAGAGATTCAAAATTTTGTAAAGTAGATTTAGAAATAGCCTCTAAAGCCGACTTTAAATTTTCTGCGGTAAAAGTAGAGAGTCCCTTCGCCTCTCTAGAGACTTTCTCTATATTGTTCAAGAGAATTTTATCAAGGACAGGCAATACTTCATCCTGTAATCTCTTTACTGCTTCAACACCTACTTTTTCTGCAATAGAATAAAGAGAAAAAAGATAAAAAAATTGAGCTGCGAAAAATAAATTTGTTAATTTCATACCAGATAAGGCTTTACATCTTCATGCTTTACTGTACAAAAATAATTCTCCCATTGCAACAAGATAAATCTTTTACAAGCAGATTATTTTGTATTTGTTTACAACAAGACTATTCTTCTTCATAAGACTTTTCTACTGGGATATCTCTCGTAACCTCGATCAGACTTTTCATTGCAACCTGTTTATCATCTTCAACGCCCTTTTCCTTGCTTTTTATTTTTTCAATAGTTATATAAAGGGCACCATTCTCATCAACTGAACAGCGTATCGTTGACAACTGAACAGAGGGAATCATAAAACTTGTACTCCTGGAAGCGGTTGAATAATTTTCACGAACAATCTGACTATTCTTATGCTTTTTTTCCTGATCAAAGGTTTTTTCTGAAGAACTCATCAAACCAACCTTGTCAGAAGTTATTACCAAAAGAAATTTAAAACCAGGAATATTAGCATAGAATTCACAACGATCCCCTCCATTTTTTGTGCAAAGAACTTGATCTATGATATCACTTACGTAATCGGGAAAAATAATCAATAATTCAATATAATCATCATGATCAATTTTTTTCATAGAAATTTCGCCTTTGTTGACACTCTTTTTTCCAGCATTTTCCTCAAGATCACGAAGATCTTTCTGAACTTCATCAAAAATTATGCCAAAGTCTTCATCAAAAAACGGCATAAAAAAACCGGAACCGGAGTATGAATAAAAGCAGAAAAGAAAGAGGGGCACAATAAAGAAAAAGGAGATAAATTTACGCATAAAAATCCTATAAAAAATAAAAAACTATCTGTAGTGTAACAATATAATAAGACTAAATAAAGAATTTTTTATTTTTTACTTCCTCTCTTATTCATCATTCTTTTTCCACGACGGGCAGCCATTGAACGCCCTGCAGGCCTTCCACGTTTTTTTTTTTCAACAATCTCTACTTCAGAACAGGTAGAATCATAGAGACAACAATCTGAACCTCTTTTTTTTTCCCTTTTTTTGCAACAGCCAAGACCACAAAAAAATCTCTTAAATGCTTTGTATATTCTACTTATCATACCGCATATTCCCTTTCTCTCGTACAAGGTGTAGAGCACCTTTATCCCATATAATATTGCAACCATTGCTAAAAAGAGACCAACAAAATCTATCAACTCTTCAGCTAATCTAAAACAACTCAAAACAATTGCACCGATAAACAGAAGAATAAAGATATATGTTGTTTTCAATTTTTCACTCAGAAGCAATAATCAAGCATATGATAACAAAGAATCATAGCAAAATGCAATGATTATCATCCACACATTTTTTTATTAGAAAAAAATACCCGAATAATAGGATCTTTTGAACCCCTGTTCACGGACATCCTGCACTCTTCATCAACAAATTCCTCATGCACTCTAATATAGTCATGAAGTGACTGATCATCTATCACAGTCGGTTTAATAAAGACCAATAAATTAGATTTATTTCTTACCACACTATTTTTTCTAAAAAATATTCCTAGGAGGGGTATATCGCCCAATATTGGAACCTTTGCAACAGAACTTGTATGCCCTTCCTTGAAAAGCCCTCCTAAAACCAAAATGTTTCCAGATTCAATATGCGCATTTGTTGAAATAGCCCTAGTCAATTTATCAAAACTTTGACTCGAATCGTTTTTAAAATCCTCTATGCTCATATCAATTTGCAAACTTACCCGCGGCACCACACTGTCACGACGATACATCACACAAGGAGTTATTTCGATTCCTAATGCAGCAGAATAACTCGAAATTTCAACAACAGTAGCGCCACCATACATAGTATTATTTGGACTCAAATTTCCCTGACCTTTACGAACCTGGACATGCTTAATCGTTACCTTATTATTATTCTGAACAATTGCGTAGGGATTCGCAACAACACTGCGTTGTGAAAACGCCTGTTCCAATTGTAAAATTCCAGCAATACTCTTTGTTTTCAACGGATCCTTCAAGGCTATTACCAATCCTGAACGCGATGAATTATCCAATATTGTCCTTGCTGCATTACTGTCTCCACCGCCCTTTAATACTGAAAGAAGATCGCCCGCAATATTTGAATTCGAAGATAATCCATCAGGAGAAGAAACCGCATCATTCCCCAAACCGGGATCACTAATAACAACCTGACTACCATCCATCATTAAGCTTTGCATATTAACACCTGGAATACCAAATAAACCTGGAAACCGGACCTGAGATGCAAAACTTCCATTGTCATCTACTTCAATATCAAGAATCATAACCTCAACAATTATCTGTGGTTGCGGTTTATCAAACTCAGCAATAATTTTTTCGATATATTGATAATCTTCATTTGTAGCAACTACTATTAATCTATTTGCTCCAACTATCGTATGCGATCTGTTTTCTTGACCCGCGCCCTGGGCGATCGGAACCTGCTCCTCTGCGAGAATACGGACACTGTCAAAATTTCTATAACACCCATTTAATCCACTTTCCTTGATCGATTGTCCACTCTGAACCCTCCCTGAAACAACAGACTGAAGAACTGGAGCAATCTTTTTTGCATCGACATACTTAAGATTATAAAGATGGACTAAACTACGACCCCCTTCGATCGGTACATCTATCTCATGACGTACAAATTCTATCATCTTCTCTATCGCATCCTTTTTTCCAAGAAATATTAATTCATTATTTCGAGAATTTTGAACTATCTTTGTTTGCGGAGAAAAGAATGAACCACCCATATAGGCAATATTATTCGCAATTTGGGGATTTCCTTCACGCGCGATACTTAATATATCCTCTAACAACTTTGCAACTACCGCAACAGAGGTATGTTTAAGTTGTAATGTTGCAACTTCATCCTTTATTCCAAAATTATCAATTGCAAGAATAACAGTCATCACCGATGCTATCGTGTTCGATGGAGCAGTTAATATAATACAATTAGAACGTGGATCAACCATGATCGCATCCCGAGGTATCATGCTAAGAAGAATTGTTGCAATACTCTGGCTTCCCTGCGATGCGGAACCTGGAACCCGCAAATTTTTTAAAAAATATATAGTTCTTATAAATCCAGGGTTATCAGGAAGCGATTCTGGCGGTATATCAACATATAATGGAAGAAGATATCTACGCAACGAATCATCAGTTTTTTTACTCACAACAAAGATTTCATTACGACGTTCTAGCACATATCCTGCGATTGAAAGAAAATAGAGAAGATACTCTTCCGCTTCTTCCATGGTTATCTCACCTGGTGTTGAAAAATTTATAACGGTATCGGATCGTTCTATATCAGAAGGGAGAATAATATTTATTCCCTTTAACTCTGCAATCTTTAAAAGTAATTCAGAAATAGTCTTTCCATAAAACTGAAATGCACACTTAATCGCATGCGGATCGCTCTCTTTTTTACCATTTTTTTTTGATAGATCCTCTACGGTTAAAAAAATATCATCCTCATTATTTTCTTCTATGCTACTCTCACAGAAAGATGAAAGTGAAATAAGCAGAAAAAAAAATGATAAAAATTTATATACATTACTCATAATTTTTTACCTACATCGGGGATGCAATCTTTACTGTTGCTAATAAAAGCGAAATATCACACAATCGCTCATCCGGACGATTTTTTATTTCAATCTCCTTTAAATATACGCGCTCATCCGCCTCTATAGAAGATAAAATAGTCACCATTTGATTGGAAGTTATTCCCTTAATTTCAAAGGAAACAGTTAATTCGGAAAAATCCTTTCTTAGACTATTTTCGGAAAAACTTTGACTTTCAACAACAAAATATTGCATTAATCCGGCTTGCTCAACATATGACTGAAGATATTCCTTTATTCTAAAATGCGGATCCTTTTTCAATATATCTTCGATCCTCTGTTTTTTTTTTTCAATATCTTTCTTTTTTGTAATAATTTTTTGAACAAATAAACGTCTTTCTTCGAGCAAACGCTTTTTTTGCTCAATAGCTTTATTTTTAAAAAAAAATATCCCATGCAATCCCAAAATAAGAAAAAGAAGAATTACTCCGTAAATAATAAGAAATTTACGCCTCATTTGTGAATCGAAGGAATAAATGACATCTATACAATTATCTATAAACTCCACCTATACCTCCTTTTTTATCTGCAAACTAAATGAAAATTTTGGATCTTGCGCCTGTGGAACCATTACAAAAAACGCAGAGGATTTTAACGCATCCTCAAGAAGATGTAACCCATCAAAATTAAAAACCTTTCCCTTCATTATAAAAGTATCAAGATTTTCAAATCCATTCTTCCACTGCAACGTTGTAATTTCAAGACCCTTTATTTCATTACTTAAATGCCCAACAAAACCATTCAATACACGTAAAAAAATCATTTTCTCAATAATAGCCATCGGCGGAAGAGAAGATTCAATTGTTTTTGTTATTAATTCAGACTCTTTTATTGCCCGCTCCAATGATTCACTCTGTCTTCCAGAAAGCTGGAAATTTTTCCGCAAAAGAAGAGTAATCTCAGCTTCTTGCTCATTGATCAATGATACTTTTTTATTCAACAAAATAAAATTCCATATAAAAGAAATAAAAATAAGAAGCGCTGTCAAGAAAATACCAGAAAAAAATTGTCGCTTAATAGCATCTTTTTTAATTTTCAAATCTTCATCAATAAGCAGATTAAAATTAGCATCATAATCAGATAAAAAACTTGCAGCAGTTAAAATTTTTCCCTCATACCCCGCATGATTAAGTTCTTGAGATCTTTCAGAAAGCATAATTCTCAATCCACCATGCGAAAATTCAAAAGGATGGGGGAGAAATGAAACCTTTAACATTTCAGCTACCTTTTTTATTCTTACTTCGCTTTCTGCAACACCAATCCAATAAAATGAAAAAGTTTTATCAATCCCGTACTGTTTCATTAGAACTTCTATAAACCCCGCAACCCGCTCCTCTTTTGTTGATGTTGAAAAATTTTTCTTATCGGTCTCTTTAGCAGCACCCTCTTCTTTGTTTTTATCAGCATCGAACAAAATTAATTCTTCACCTACCACTTTATTTTCATTTTTTTCCGTTACAGATTGCTCTTTAAATGATGATTTTGCCGTTAAATTAGCATCTATGTGTAATGCCCGTATATCGCTAAATACATCTGTCGCAAAGGTTTCATCAATCACCTTTACAGCAACTAAGGATCCATTTTTGTATATCCATACAACGATCCCTTCATAATTACAGAGCATTACCACCGCATTATAAAATTCACTAATCCCTCTCGTCAAAATTTCCTTTGTCCCTTCGTCGCGTCTTTCTTGATCAAGCTCATACACAATTGCTTCAACCGCATCAATAGTAAGCACATGTAACGGGATTTGAGCCTGTTTAAAAATTTCTCTATAAAAAGCAATAACATCATTTTTCATAATTATCGCAAGAACATCAGCTCTTTTTTTATCAAAAAATTTACAGGAAACAATGCTATCGATAGAACATTCGCTCAGTAAAAAAGGTAATCCTTGTTCTATCTCCGCAGGAACTATCAACTTCATCTTTTCATTTTCAAAAAGAGGCAGATTAAGAATCTTAAATAAAACGTTACTCGCGGTGACAACAAGACGAGTGTAACGATAATTCCACCCAAGAACCATTTTAGAAAGAACTCTTGCTACTTCGATATCAACACCACCATCAATGGAGCAGTTTAAGGAAGCATGCGCATAATTAACTATTTTTCTTTTTTTTCCAGATAAATAAAGTAAACAAGCAGTTACCGAACAACGGGTTATATAGACTTCCAAAAGAGAATATCCAATCACTACATAACTGCCAACTGTACGAGGTAAAACAAGATCATACATACGTATTTTCCTTCGTACGGAATGAAGCAGCGACAATCGGCTGACCACCTACATAAATATCCCTTGGAATACTTTTTAATGGAAATTCCTTTGAATTATCATTTTTTAATGCCTTATGACTGCTCTTTGGAACTCCGTAGTTATCTCCAAAAAAATCTGCTACACGCTCTCTTTCGTTCACTTCAGGAGCAAAGAACCATCTGTTAACAGGACATTTTGAATCAATCATCTCAGAATCCTCTAATACAGATTGAATATGTTTTTTTGCATAACTATATTCATCAGCGAGAGCCACACCATCGTAAATAACTTTTGTATGAATAAAAATTATGAGGATAGACCTATCAACATTATTTGCCTTACTCTTGAATAACCATCCCAAAATCGGAATTTTGGCCAAAAATGGAACCTCTCTTGTATTTTCTGACTTAGTATCATAATTAAGACCTCCCAATGCAATCACATGATCGTTGGGAATCATTACAGAGGTATTTACGGAACGAGTCACCTTATTTCCTGAACTCACCTCGTCCCCTGCTGGAGAAGTGAAATAACTATTCTCTACGTTTATAGAAAGTGAAACCGTTCTTCCATCAACACTCGCCTGCGGCCTGATATCTATCTTCATTTGTGCATTATCCTGAGAATAAGACTGACTGGTATTGTTGCTGTTAATAATTGTTGTGGCAACCACACGTCTGCTTTCTCCAATTTCAATTCTGGCATTATTATTGTTATTAACAAGCAAAAAAGGCTCGCTCAAAATATTTGCATCTGTGCGCTCCTGCAATGCACGAACTACCCCAAAAACTCCATTAATATCCTGCCCAAGAGTTACAATAGTTGTACCTGTATCTGCACCACCAGTAACAAGCTGTAGAAGATTACCGTACAATCGCCTTGCCCCCTCAGAACTCTGATTATTAGATCCATAATTACTAATTATTCCCGGAGCAATAACGCCGGTTTGATAGTTTACCTTTGAAGAATCATCTGTTAAAGATCGCAACTGCGTGCCAAGAGCTTTTGATTTATTCGCATCAACGCTCAGCATGGTTATATGCAAAGAAATTTGCATCTGCTCTATATCAAGAGCATCTATTATCAATTTCAACCTTTCATATTCTTCCTCTGTTGCAACAATAACCAAAGAATTGTTAGTGACATCTGGAATTATAGAAATTGGAGAAAAATAAGAATCTCCATTGCGACTTCCACCAAATTTAGCAGCATCACTTTCACTTTTAAATTCAACGGCCTGCTGTAATAACTTCGCGGTTGCTTCAGCTTGAACAAATTTTAAAGGATACACATGAACTGGCATATATGGAATGCTCGTCATATGTTCCTCATAGTCCTTTATAAAAAGCTCCACCTTCTTTATTGATTCCGCAGAACCAAGCGCAATGATAGAATTTCTCCTCACATCAGCAATAAGCCGAACACCAGGATCAAAAAAACTTATTGTATCCGTTCGCTTCGGCCCAAGAGTATTCATCGCCGCAGAATTGCCACTCTCTTCTTTGATGAGTGTTCTGTGTAATTCAACTATCTTTGCTGCATCGCTTTTTGATAAAGATATAATACTCATTGCCTCTGGAGAAGTTAACTTATCAACCTCCTCTATCACGGTCATTATAGTAAGGATATTGTAAACACGATCAGTTATCATGACCCCATTTATCTCAGGAATCTCCAAAGGATCCGGCGCGGCAGCACTTTGCATAGTTTTTGCAATACTTTTTATCGCCCCAAGGCTTGTATTTTTTGCAGTACATACGTACCGTATACGCATATCAGCTTCAGGAAGTTTATCTACGGGAACGCCAATATAAATCGGCAACGGCCCACGCAGATACCCCTGTGGAGACTCTTTTACCAAAGTTGAAACCCTATACACACGATTCATCGATGCTGGCTGTAAAGTAACACCAACCATTTCAAGAAGGGTAATAAATACATTCCAAGCCTCTTTTCTAGACATCGGATGATGAGAAGAAAAATTTATTTTACTCCCAACAAGTGATTTTCCACCGGCAACAACTGGTTGTAATGCGTCATCTATTATGAAAACAACCTTATAAGTTGCCTCAAAATATTTCAACACATTAATAACATCCACATTCGAAAAATTTAATAAAATCGCTCCCTCGTCCTCAAAAATCTCCCATGGACGCATAAATCCATCCCATGCAACCGCAGTAGGACTGGAATCTTTGTTAAATTCCCGCCCCCCAACAACTTTGTCTGGGATGTATCCCAAAGACTTCGCAACCTCAAAATCCTCATGCATCTGCTGTTGATCAATAATTACACTATCCTCAAAAGAGGATTGCTCGGAACAACGAGATAGAACAATAAAAAAAGCAAAAACAATATAAGATACACGCATTAAACGTCTATCCACCGATAATAATAGATTTAAAAAAAACATATTGTTACTACTGAATATCACAAAGATGGAATTACAATTACCATAGAAAATTTATTAATTTTATGCAAATTATTTTTTATACTCATCGCCTCTTTTTTCATTTCTTCCTACAAGTGGTTTATGTGGATGTGCTTTTACATCGAAAGAAAAAATACCGTTATCCCTTTTTTCGATCAATTTATTTTGAAAATATAAGACATAGTGAAATAGAAGAGGCTGCATGGAACGCATCACAGAAACTTCAACAACAAATTCCTCTAAATCATAATCATGTGTCATAATTTGTTCATATATCATAACCCTTGAATCAATCGTTGAAGTCGGTATGCCATTTACAGAAATAATAAGATCGCCAGACTTCAGGCCAAGCGCATGAGCCAATGATCCCTTCGTATCATTCGCTCCAATTTGACACCCCACAGGAATTCCCTTATCAAAATAAGTAGCGAGATCAAGCTCATTAATAAAATGTCCCACTGTTTGACTTCGTTCTTTGATAAGAGCAACATTAATGCGCTTAATTTTATTTTCGTCTTCAGCAACGACAACATCCCAATTACTTTTTCTAAATTCCTCTTCATTGTTTTTTATTGAAGCAGCTGCATGTAAATAAATCGATTCTTGTTGTCCATTTGAACGTATAAAAACAACCTTGTCCTTTCCTATAAACATTATTTGTGCATCTTCGACAATATCACCGACAGAATAACCCTTTTCTTCATGACTTCTTCCATTTTCTATAAACGTTTTATTCTGATTTGGATTACTGCTTATTATTGTTCCTCTCACAAAAACCTGTAAGGGTGGCAAAAAATTTATCTCATTTTTTGTTGGAAGCTCCATCTGAATAGGATCAGGAGCAAGCGGAATAGGGATTAGCGGAACCACTTCTCCTGCAGGAAAAAATTGAAATGTTTCCTCTACTGAAGGTAGAGTAACTGTATTAAGAATATCTCGCTTTACAAGTGCAGAAAAATCTTTTGATAGATCACTTGGAGCATTCTCTTGACTAAGAGAATCAGTTTTTTGAGATAATTTTAATCGAGCAACCTCAGGCTTTGCATACGAAACAAAGAAAGAAAAATAACAACATGAGGCCAATATACCCGATAAAATATAGAGGTTTAACACCCAAAGAAATCCTGAAAAAAACATTGTATAACAAAGCAAAGTTCACTAATTACTTTCATGTGAATCGTAACTTTTGTCAAGATGAATACTCAGATCATCTTTCTCCAATATATAGGCGATACCAGGAATGATAGACCCCATCCTTAATTTTGATTAATTTATCGTGCGAACCATCCTCAACAATTTTTCCTCTATTAAGCACAATAATTCTATCGAGTTCCGTCACTACAGATAAACGATGTGCAATGACAATAACAGTACTACCATGCTTCGTAAAATATTTTTTTATTGCACCCCTAAGCTCTATCTCAAGAGCTATATCCAACTGGGATGTCGCTTCATCAAAGATTACTATTGGCGCCTTCCTCGCCATGGCGCGCGCAAGAACTATTCTTTGTTGCTCACCGCCACTTAAATGACATCCGTCCTTGCCAATAATTGTATTATAACCATCTGGAAATAATGTAACAAAAGAATCCACCTTGCTTATTTTTGCAATCTCCATAACTTCATCATAAGAAATTTTACTGCTCCCATAGACAATATTTTCATAAATGCTCTGCTCAAAAAGGGTTATTTCCTGGGGTATAACAGACATGTGAGCGTATAAAGATTCTGATGAATGGGAAAAAATATCATTTCCATTTATTAAAATCCTCCCCTCTGTTGGCTCATATAATTTCATTAAAAGATCAATAAGAGTTGATTTCCCCCCCCCCGATTCACCAACTATGCCAATATGCTCACCTGCTTTTATCGAAAGCGTAAAATTCTTGAATACGCTATTGGATTGATCGTATCCAAATGAAATATCATCAAAATATATTGCAGCTACTGAAAATGACAATGCCGGTAATTTTTTTTCTCTTTCTATTCCATGAAATATACTCATTGCACCACGAAGATTCCCAACGCGTCGCAAAAAATGTTGCAGCTCCGTAACAAAAATCCATATATTTTCGATAATATGAAATACAAAACCCATAACGAGAGAAAAGGCTCCTGGAGTAATCTCTTTCTTTACAACAAAATTCACGGTAATCATTATGATAGAAGCAGCAAGAATAAGATAAAAAATTTGCCCAATACATTGGAGAATTATAAAATAGTTTGCAGCGCGATATGCAGAGGGAAGATATTTTTTTTTCCCCTGTTCTTCAAATAACTCAAGAGCATGCTGTTTACCTCCGAATATACGAATAAAAAAAATATTCTTTATTTGGTCAGAAAGAATACCGAGAAGGGAGTATCCCTCTTCGCTCGCAGACTGCCATCTTAGAAGTAACTTTTTTGAAAAAAAAAGTATCGTCACAATATAACTAACAGTCCAAAAAAGAAGAAAAAGACCTATGATCCTTTGAATAAAAAAAAGATATGTAACAAAAAAAATAATGAGTATTCCACGGTTAAATATGTGCAGTAAAAAATTTTTTACCATATCGTCAAAATCTTCTACTATTCCCTTTATTCTTCCCATAATATTTCCCGTAGAATATTGATGAAAAAATGAATACCTGTAAGTGATTATTACTTTAAAAAGCGCTTGCAACAATGAAATTCGCATCGGGGCAAAAAATCCACGATATCCAAAGTCGTAAATCCGAAATATAACTGAAAAAAAAAGCTCACTAAAAATAAAAAGTAATATTGGATAAGACATATTATCCTGATTATACAGCGCATTATCAATTATTAATCGTACAGAATAGTGATACATCAGATAATAAAATGGTAGAGCAAAAGCAAATTGAAGCATCATAAGAAAAAATACTATATGTTTTTTTATTCCTTCATGCCAAAAAAATTTATAATTAATCATTATTCGTTGGTGATAAGATTAGATATCACAATCATTTTTTGTTATCATACCGTAAAGAAACTTTCATCACCAGACTCAGCTATGTATTTTTTGATAAATTCCATAACCGGCACCGTAAATAATTGCTTAGATAATCAAATAATTATTAATTGCAATGCTTTCTCTTTCAGCATTTTTACTCCACATCCATCAAGTTTTTCAATGGGAACTACCGTAACATTATATACGATACTTTTATGGAAACAGGACTCTGATCCGCAATTAGTTGGGTTTTCAACAATTGAAGAACGAAATTACTTTACCCTTTTAACCGAATGCTCAGGCATTGGAACAAAACTTGCAATAACAATTCTTGAAAGCGCTGATCTACAAAATATATTTCAAGCAATTGTTAATGAAGATATCTCCTTTTTCAAAAATATACATGGATGCGGTGAAAAAAAGGCCGAAGCTATCATTTTTGAACTTAAAAAAAAGATTAAAAAACATCCAATTATCTTAAAAAACAGCGAATGTAATACTAATTTTTCATATGAAATACGACGTGATCTTGAAGAAACACTAATTTCTCTTGGATATAGCGACAAACAGATAAAAAATGCCATCAACGAAGTCACTTCGTCGATAAAAAGCGAAAAAAATCCATCATTCACAAATATTTTGCGTACAGCAATTCAATACATCGGAAAAAATATATGAAAAATAATCATATAATCAGATCTTTATTTAAAGGGATTTTGCAAGTTTCCTTTTTTTAATGCAATTAAAAATTTACATGTAACGTAAACACTACGAGGAAGCTCTATAAGGTTCGAGGCAACCCTTTTAATCTTCTTGCCCACACTTCCAATCTTACCTAAAACAACGTTTTTTAACCCTGTTGTTTTCTGTTCTTCCTTTTGTAAAAATTCATTATTTTGCCGCGAATCTTTCTGTCGTTGTGATGGTAGTTTTACCCCCTCTTTCTTTGCTAAATCGAATAATGAAGGAACTGAAGAGGGTAATAAATTTTGCTGAACACAATGTAAATCACTACAACAATTATTCTGTTGAAAATTTTTTTGTGGCCGATTTACATTAACCTGAAAATTACCATTATCGCCATCTTCTTCGTTATAATTAAAGGATTGGCTCATCATCCTTTTTGCTCTTTCCTCTCTATTATCTCCATCTTTAAACTCTTCCTCCTCCTGCTCCCGCTGATCTGGATTGATTTCTTGTAAAATATTTTTTTTTGTAATGTTTTCTGAAAAAATATTTTTTTCCTGATCGCTTTTTATCATCGATGGTCTCTTTTTTTGTACCCCAGAATAATCATTAAATAATAAAGTAATAGCAGATATGCGACCATCTTTGTTCTTTTCTAAAAAAGCCTCTTTTATGTTTTCAAGAAAAGGATATTTTGCTAGAAGAGCAAGATCAAAATATATTTTTTTTGTATCAAAAAAATTACTTACCTTAGTTCGTTCTCCTCCACAAATTTGTACGGCATGAGCCTTATTTGAATTTTCCTGAAAAATGACTAATGCGGAAGAAGGATAGATACTATAATTTTCTTTTTTATCACCAACAACTACCGTCTGTAGCTCTTTTTTTATTCCGCAATTATTTCTACCATCAATAGCAATAAAGGGATTATCCTTACACATTGTTTTAAGAGAAGAATACTTTTCTAATAAATTTTTATCAAAGGATATTTCATTTAAATTAAAAGAGTTATTTGATACATTTTGATACAACGCACACATTTTATTTGAATTTTTTTTGGATACAACTAAAGCAAAAGGATCAATAGTATAATTTTTTTGCTCAATATTTCTTGAGTTTTTATCCTCAAAAAAACGATTTTTACATTCTTGATCGAGCCACTTTTCATAATTTTTAATATCAAAAAATTGTTCTTTTAATTGGCGTTTTAATTGCTTTATTCCTCCATTCTTTATTTTTAATTGAGTAACTGTAAAAGTGTGCCCAATCTCTACTGAATATTCGTATTTACCATTAGATTCTTCAAATTTTTTTATCGATCCAGGAGAGTTTATTGGAAAAATTTTTTCTTTTAATCCTGCAAATTTGGAAAAAAAATTTTTTCCACTGTCGCAAATTGAATGCACAATTTTACTAACCTTACCTCTCTGAATATTTTCTTGAAAGATCAGTTCATCACCAAATTCACAAAGATTAGAATTTTTACCACCATTTGGAAAAAACTTTTGAGCATATATCTGCCCCCCTCTCTCCGGAGCCGGAGCGCTTTTTTTAACACGATCCATTACAATATTTATTCTTTCTTGATATTTACCACCATTCATTATATCATCCATTAAAGTTCTCAAAAATGGTCCGGCTAAAAAATTTTTCTTTATTTTTTCCCACGATTTAACCAACATATTAAACGGTTCTTTTGACAACTTCTTTTCAGTGTCTTTACTCAAATAAATTTCATCAAAATCTTTTTCCATAAAATTAAATAAAATTGTTGATTGAAACTCTTTAAAAGAGTATTTCATTTTTAAATGTTCTTTAAATTTACGATCCATATTTCCCATAATTTCCGCAGCACAACATATCACCGAAAGATCATTGGTCGATGCCATAAGCGATTCTCCAATAATATCTTTAAGGACAGATTTTAATAATTTTTTCTTAAAATTATTTTGATTACAACTTTGCATAAAATGCGGAAGATAAGGCTTTTCAGAATAATTTTCAATAAATTCTATTAAACTTTTATCATCAAATGTTTCACCCTGTCCCAAAAATGAAAAACTAGTATTTGAAGAAAAATTTAAACCGCTACCTTCCACCCCCTTACAGTGATTATTACGACATATCATGGGAACTTCTGAAAACAAATCGTCAATCCTTGGTATCTCATTCGATGATGGTTGAGAATAAGATTTTTTTTCTAAAAAACAATTCATCAGTTCATTCATTCCAAACATAAATTTCAAATTTAACAATTTTTCAGCAACAACATGCATAATTCCATCAAGATAAAATTGATCCATAGAGCGATTTTTAACAAGATTACGATAAAAATGCCCCTCTTGATCCAAACCTTCATCTTTCAAACGCTTATATTCATAGCTATATTCACGATAAAATATAACATTTTGCCACAAACCCTTTTTGCATCGGATATAGTCATCATATCCAAGTCCATCTATTTTTAACATCTTTCTTATTTCTTTTTTCATTTGAAAATTACGAATATGGTACAGATCAAATCCCTTTTTTACTACTCTCCTAATTTTTTTCTTTAATTCTAACGCAGCACCATGCATAGTTAAAACAAAATTGGGCGAAAGGTGGTTATTTTTTTCTGAAAAATTTTTTTTCTCATTACCCACTACAAAAATTGGATCCGTTTTCAATGCATCTGATAAAATACTTTTATACTCTTTGCATCGCTCATTCCATTGATGTAATAATTCTTTAATTAATGACTGTGACAAAACACATGTATCAAAAAACTTTATCGGTAACACTACATAAAGAAATTTATAAGGGATTTCTTCATATCGCCTAATATCAGTAAGCCTTTTACAAAAATTAATAACAGAATCCAAAAATTCTTTTTTTTCATACTCACCTTTTTTAGTTTTTTTTCCACGAAAATCAAAGGAGGATGATGCCGCGGTCGAACAAACAGCAACAACATTTGAAAGCAAAATAGGGTGATTAAAAAAAATATTTTTCCCATTATTCACTTTTTTTAAAATATCGTTGAGAGAGAACGGAACCGCCCTTGCACTCACCCTCTTTTTTTGCTGTGGCTTTAGTGGTATCTGTAATTTTGGAAAAAGATCCGATAAAATTATTCCATGTTGAGGTTGATAAGAATGAATCTTGTCTTCAGCTTCTTTAATAATTTCTTCTTGCTTTAAATACCATGAAAAACAGAGATTTTCATGGTGTTGGGATAGAGGATGCTGGTCAAAATTATTGGAATCATTTTGCTGCATATATAGCATCAATCTTCTTTGCAATTTTTGCATATAGGACAAAAAATCAATATATTCCTTAGAATTTTTGAGAAGCTGTTTTGTACCCTCGAATTTTTTTAACGACCTCGCGGCAATATTATCCGAAAAAGTTTTAATCAAAATAAAATTTGACAAATTCAATTTTTCATCATCCGGTACCGTATGATTGCAACTTCCTTTCAAATGACAAAATTGTAATTTTTCACAGGAATTAAAACACTCAATGGAGCTACAAAAAATAGTAAAATCAGGAAAAGGAATCTCACTTTTATCCCAAAAAAAATTATTTTCTGTTATAAGATATCTCGTCGCTTGGTTTATCCCGTATATCAATTTTTTCCAAGCAATATGCTCCGCTGCAAAATTAATTACATCTTCATTTTCAGATTCGGATGAATCACGAAGATTAGACTTCAGAAGCTCTTTAAAATAAAAGATCGAATCATCCAGTAAAAGGGAAGATTCTTGCGAAGAAAATATTATAATTCTATTCAATTGGTTTTTCCATTGAGAGAGCAATATAATAGGAATAAAAATTTTATTTGCCATTTGGTTTTTTTTTGAATTTTTTTCTTCTTTACCAAAAAAGATAGATTTACATTCTGATAAATTACCACTACAAAAAATATTTTCAGTGAAAATAAATACCATAAAGAATGGTAAAACAAATATTTTTTCTACTATTTTTGAAGCGATCATAACTATATTTCACTTTTTTAAAACAACATATCAGAAAAATAATGCTTATTCTTTCAATATATTCATAAAAACAAATAATTATATGTAAATATATAAAAAAAATGCTTTAAGTCAAGGAAAAATTATAATTTTTTATAAAAAAACACTTAAAAATAAGAAAATATTACAACATTAATAGGATTTATATCTAATTTTTGAAAAAAATATGAATTTTTATTTTAAAAAATTTTTCAACACTCTTTATTCATGAAAAAAAGTTTGCTTCAAAACTTAATAAATACAGAATATGAATTATCTAAAAATTAAAAAATAAAGAGAAAGACGCTACCCCCAAAACGGACAAATTTTTTACTACACAGATTAAAAAATACTCGTTTTGGGGAAAACAATTATTGAAAATTAATTACAAAGTTGATCGCAAACGAACCGATTGTGGCGTTACCTCTATCAATTCGCCCTCTCGTATCCATTCCATCGCTTGCTCAAGGGTCATGATTCTTGGTTGTTCTATTTTTATATTTTCATCAGAACCGGAGGCACGCATATTTGTTAACTCTTTTTTTTTGCATGGATTAACCCGAAGATCATTATCTCGGCTATGCTCTCCTATTATCTGCTCTTTGTACACCATTATTCCGGGTTGTATAAATAATGTTCCTCGCTCTTGAATAGTATTTAACGCATATGCAGTAACCTGACCAGTATCGGTAGATATTAAAGAACCCTTTGTACGGGTTAAAATATCCCCTTTGTAAGGCGCATACCCTAAAAAAGTACATGTTGCAATACCTGTTCCACGGGTATCGGTAAGAAATTGTCCTCTAAAACCAAAAAGACATCGGGATGGAATCTCAAACTCTAAGCGAATCCTATTACTCCCATATGGGACAAGGGTTTTTAACTCTCCCTTTTTACTCCCAAGTGTTTGCATAATAATCCCTTGATGTTCTTCCATAATATCTACGGAAAGTAATTCAATGGGCTCATGCTTCTTTCCATCAATTATTTTATATATCACCTCTGGCGCTGAAATTTGTAACTCGAAGCCTTCCCGTCGCATATTTTCAACTAAAACACCAAGATGCAGCTGCCCACGACCAGAAACCTTGAATGAATCTGCCGATAATCCATCTTCAACACGAAGCGCCACATTGGTACGCAGTTCTTTGGTAAGACGATCGCGAATTTGCCGCGAAGTTAACAATTTACCTTCCTGCCCACTAAAGGGAGAATCATTAACTGAAAAATACATAGAAATGGTAGGCTCATCAACAACAACATAGGGCCTTGGAAAAAGATTTCCTGCGGTACAAATGGTCATACCTATCTGGGGTTGCTCAGAAAATCCTGCTAATGCAACAATGTCTCCATATACTGCGCGATCTGTTTCGCGTTTTTCGACACCAACAAATTTAAATAATTTTGTTAACTTCATTGGCTTACTCACATATGAATCTTTGCAACAAACTATCTGATCACCCATTTTACAAGAACCTTCAAAAACCCTTCCAACAGCAATCGGACCAAGAAAATCTGAATAATCAATATTGGTAACAAGAATTTGAAGCAAATCAGTTGTTTTTTGTGGTGCTGGTATTGTGGAAATAATCGTCTCAAATAACTTAGAACAATCACTAGTTCTCTTTGACGGATCATCTGTAATAAAGCCTATTCTAGAAGACCCATATAGCAACTTGAAATCAAGATGAGCATCATCCTGCGCAAGATCGATAAAAAGATCGTTAATAAGTTCCTTGGTTCTCTCTATATCCGCATCAGGCCTATCAACCTTATTTATCAAAACCAAGGGCTTTAAGTTTAATTTTAATGCTTTTTGCAATACAAAACGAGTTCCAGGCAAAACGCCTTCTGCTGCATCTACCAGTAACAAAAAACCTTCAACCATCTGCAATGTTCTTTCAACTTCGCCGCCAAAATCATTATGCCCAGGAGTATCTACTATATTAATAGTGTACCCATTGTAAGAAAGAGAAGTATTTTTTGCAAGAATAGTAATACCCCTTTCCATTTCAAGAGGATTATGATCCATAATGCTTCCCTGAGAAGCACTTTCTTTAGTAACTGTGCCACTTTCTTTCAATAATCTATCAACCAAAGTAGTTTTCCCATGATCAACATGAGCAACTATAGCTATATTCCTTATTTTGTTTGAATAATCGTTATTTGAAGACACAAACACCATCCCTCTGAAATAAAAATAAACCTACCGATGATACTGATAATAATCACCGATAGGTTTATCAAAAATTTAAACTACTGAATAAGCCCTTTTATCAAAATTATAACAAAAGATCAAAGAGCCTACAAAAAAATCAATGATTTAAGAATAAAAATTATCCCCTAGGCTCAACCATCAACGCTGAATCTTCAGAAAAACTATCTGTATCATCAACACTTTCTTCAACGGCCGTCATCACAGGATCTTCTTGTTTTTTTTTACCTTTCTTTTTACTATTATTTTTTTTCGCGCGCGCAAAATAATTATCTAATTCTTTCCTGATCTTTTCAAGAAGCGCTTTCCCAGATTTAGTTCCCTCAAAGTAATAAGCAAATGGATCTTGCCCTTTAGCCGGCAATGATGCTTCAAGATCTTTTTTCGCATTTTCCATTTTTACGAAACGTATAAATTGCAAACACCCAACAGGAAGTTTTACCAATAATGCCATACCACCCAATAATTCGAGACCACTTAAAACAGAAGATACGACAACACGAAACTGCCATACTTGCTTTCCATCATTTTTAACTGCCGCAGCAACAGGAAGAACTTGCTGAGAAGGAGATTGCGTACCTGCTATTGCATTTTGCTCTTTTTTATCTGCTTTATCTGCGGTTGATAAAATCAATTTTCCAAATGCCCCTGCCCCACCACAATCAATAAGGAAAGAGAGCACCTTCACAAAAAGATTTTTCTCCATCAAATTGTACGCACTTTCACATTCTACAAAATTTTCCTGCGGAATACGAATACTTACCAAATATTTTGCCAAATTTTCGATCTCAGGCCCCGATGATGCCAAAAATCCTTCAATAAACTCTTGCTGTGCCCTTTCAGTCATATTAGAGTATTCTTTTTGTTGCTGTAAAAAATACATAATCACTTGAATAATATATTGTTCAGCATTTTTTCTATCTTGATCTGTTGGTTGATAAGCAGCTTCATTGCCCCCAACACCACTTCCATCATCAAAAAATCCACATTGTCCCGTATCACAAGCAGCTTTTCCCCCACTCATAACCATGAAAGGAAAAAACGTTAACAATGACAACATTAACGAAACAAAAAACAATCTTATTTTCATCATAACTCTCCCGTTTTGCGATTTAAAAAACTCGCAACAAAAAACAAATTACAAATCCTAAAATCGACTTTATCCTGAAAATTTTTTCACAAAAAGGTCAGAATCTAATAAATTTCGAAAAAGTAACTTCATACATATAATGTTATCACAAAAAAATTATTTTGCAATTAAAAAATAAACAAGATTATCAAAATTGAATAAAAATATTTCTAAAAAAAAACAAAACTGAGATATTTCACTTTTTTTTATCGCATAAAACAGAGATAGTTGAATATTTTACTAATATATCAATGTATATTCCGGAAAAAATTGTTCTATTTTTAGAAAATTTGCAGAATAGTATACGAATATTGTAAAATTATGTGAATGAGTGTGCACAAAATGGGACTAATCCCATTATTCTTGATATTTTTATTGCACTAGAAACCTTTCTTTGACAGGAAGAACAATTTCCAGAAACACGCGAGGATACTATTTTGCCACAATCTGTTAAAAACGCTTTAAGGAGTGAGGCATTTTTGTAATCTATTTCCCCCTTCAATTCCTTATCGGCACAAAAACGACATCTTCCCTTTCCCGTGCTCACATTTTTTTTAACTCTTTTTCTTGCAGCACCTAGCTTTCCCTTCGTTTTACGTATCACGCTTCTATCTCCCCTTCACTATCAATAATATACTTTTCATTTGATTCATCTGCTAAATCAATAGAATCAACACTAGAAGAATCAGGTAATAATTCCGATTCTGATAGTAATTGATCAGAAAATTGTTCATCTTGATTCTTTTTTTGAGGCCTTGTCGAAATTCCCCCGTGCCTTGGAGCATCCTCCAATGAATCAGGACGGCAATAATTTTCTTTAAAATTTTTTCCCAGCAATACAATAACAAAACGAAGCACCTCTTCATGAAAACGAACACCGAAAATAGTTTTTAACTTCGCTACTACCTCAGCCCTATTTTTTTCCGGAATACCAAATCTTACAAGAACATATACCCCATACGAATGCTTGGCAATCTTATATGCTAAAAGATATTTTCCCCATTTATCAAAAATTTTCAACTCTCCATCAAAAGAATCAAGAGTTTCTAAAATTTTTTCCTTTAAACTTTGAATAAATTCTTGCGAGGCTGCAGGCTGCAAGAGCAAGAGAGACTCATAATATACCATATACACCTTATTACTTACATGGAAACAACATAACGCACATGCGATCGTCGATATATGCATATTGCAGATGCATATATAAAAACAAAAGCGTACAACTACAAACTAATTTTCAGTTTACCATACTTTATATTTCAGGTACACTCTAAATAATTTATTTCCCATTTTATCGATAATATACCAATGGCAGGACATTCAAAGTGGAAAAATATTAAACACAAAAAAGCTGCGACCGATGCTGCAAAGGCTCGTCATTTTACAAAATTATTAAAAGAAATAACCGTTTCTGCACGCGAAAGCGGCGGTGATACAGAATCAAATCCACGACTAAGAACCCTAATTCACAAAGCTCATGAAATGAACATGCCAAAAGAAAATTACATCAGAGCTATAAAAAAGGGCACTGGAGAAATAGCATCAGCACAATACGAATCAAATATATATGAAGGTTATGGACCACACGGAATCGCGGTCATGGTAGAAATTTTAAGCGATAATAAAAATCGAGCTGCCAGCGAAATTCGCACTGCCTTTGAAAGAAATGGTGGATCAATAGGAGGAATAGGCAGCGTTTCTTGGATGTTTGAGCGATCTGGAATAATTACTATAGTCAATGCGCCTTTTAATGAAGAAGAATGCGTAGAGGCATTAAATAATTGCAAAGTATATGACATAGAAAATAATGAAGGAATTTATACTATCTTCTGCGATCCATCTGATCTCCAAAAAATTCAAAAAGTAATTGTCGACATTGGGGGTACCGTTGAAGATCCCCATATTGGATTTAAAGCAAAGGATTATATCATTGCAGAAGAAATCGAAATGGAGAGAATTACCAATTTTTTAGGAGCAATAGAAGATTTAGATGACGTACGACACCTTTACGTCAACATAGCATAAAAAATCGTTTCTAAAAGAATCAAAAAATCCCCAGATTATATCCATTTCAATCTTTTAATAAGCTATGCAGAAAAGTTTTTTATTTTTCCTTTTTTGCAATAACATCGATTAAGAGAAGAATATTTTCATATATTAGTCGAATTTTTGTACGATTCCATTGATAAAAAATCAAAGCTGGTATCGCAACAACCAAACCAGCAAGTGTAGTTATTAACGCTTCCGCGATTCCCGGAGCCACCGCTGCAATAGTTCCTCCTCCATCTGCCGCCAACCCCATAAATGCATTCATAATGCCCCAGACAGTTCCTAACAAACCAATTAATGGTGCAGAGTGACTTGCAATTGAAAAAACAGTCTGAATTTTTTTTTCAAATTGAAGATAGTGGGAACCAATTATAGAAAGAATCTCCTTCACCTGTTCATGCGGTATCTGTGAGGAAGAATTAAGATAGGAAATTAAAGTTTTTGAAAAAGGAGAAAGGGCTTCAACAGATTGATCCTGTGATGAAAATATTCTTACATCGCTCTTTATTATTTCCCCCTTTTTATTAAGAATTATAATCAGATACCACTGAAAAAAAAATACTACAGTGGAAGAAAAGAGCAAAAGAAAAACTATTATTTTACTGAGAAGATCAGAATGAAAAAATAATTGTAATAAAAGAAATCCAGATTTCAAAATACACCTTTCAAAAAATAATTACTCCACAGTGTAACATATGAAAAAATTTTCACTCTATTTCGCAAAAATTTTTAATAATTCACAAACATTTTGTATTTTTTTACCATTTCCCTTTGGGGAATAATACTCGCTAAATCCATGTGATTCAATCACGCTAGAATTTATATCATCATGTTTTTGCGTAATTTTTCCAGAAAGATTAATTTCACCAACAAACAATCGCTTCATACAATTTGGTTCAGAAAAATAACTTGAAAGTAACGCCGCTGCAATACTCAACTCACACTGCGAATCCCGTAACCTCATATTTCCCGCAGTTTTGCAAAATATATCAAGCTCTTTAAATGGTATACGTAAGTATTTTTCAAGAACCGCAATAATCATCGAAACCTGCTTAGAATCAATGCCGGTAACAACCCGTTGCGGAAACGGTTGTTTTGATGGATAAACAAGAGTTTGAATTTCAATGAAAAAGGTTCTACTCCCCTCACGATACCAAGTCACCGCTGATCCAACAGTTGGCTGACTATTCTCTATTAACATATCCTGGGGATTTTGACATGGAAGAACCCCCTCTTCTGTCATTATAAAAAATCCAATTTCTTCGGTTGATCCAAATCTATTCTTCGATGTCTGCAATGTCCTGATTGAACTTGCCTCCTCTCCATCGAAATAGGCAACAACATCAACAATATGCTCAAGGGACTTTGGACCGGCAATCCCACCATCTTTTGTTATATGCCCGGTCATAATAAGCGAATAACAATGCCTACGAGCATGATCGGAGATCATGTGTGCTGTCTGCCTGATCATCCCAATACTGTTCGTTAAAAATGTCGATTGACAAGTAACATTTTGCAAAGAATCAAGGATAACAATCTCGTAAGATTCATCACCAGAACCAATTTCAATCACTTCTATTATTTTTTCTATATCAGAGAGTGAAACTGTCGAGAGAATAGATTCCTTTATTCCAATTCTTTTACCCCGTAATTTTATTTGCTGTAATGTTTCCTCAGAAGAAATATAGAGAACTTTTTTTCCTTGTTTTGCAAAAATTGCTGCAATAGTAAGAAGAAGAGTTGATTTTCCAATCCCAGGAGCACCGGCTAAAAGAATACTACTTCCCTGGACGATTCCTCCACCAAACACACGATCCCACTCATCAATTGCTGTTAAAAAATAATTATCAAGACCTTCTCCATCTATTGAATCAAAAAATACAGGCATCTCATCAATAGAAATTTGACGCTTATCTTTTGTTTTCTGATTTTTTGGAGATTCGCCCTCTACAATACTCTGAAATGCTCCACAAAAATTACAACTACCACTCCATTTACCCTGTGCATGAGAACATTTTACACAAAAAAATGATTCCTTAACTCTCATTTATCCTATTTTTTTTCGCTCCTTTTTTTTTCAAAAAATTCTACAATCAACATCTTTGAATCATTTTCCAATGGCCCTTTTTGTATCAAAATTCCATGAAAGAAAGCATATTGAATAACCAAATTAAGATATTTTGTATCACTTTCACAGGCATATATTATCCTGCGAACCCCAGAAAGAATCGACGCTCCAATACACATCATACAGGGAAAAAGAGTTGTGATGAGGGTAGAATTTTCTGGAAGTCTATGATTACCAGATATAAAGGCACTTTGAAGTGCGCAGTATTCTGCATGGGCAAGTGAATTTTTCTGCGATTTTGTCGCATTTTTTGAAGAACTTACCATTTCTCCTCGCATTGCAACAACACAAGCACCAACAGGCAACTCCCCATCTTCCATCCCCTCCCTCGCAAGAATAATCATTTTATGCATATAATCCTTTATTAACCTGTCATTCATAATTTTTATTGATTTTTATCTTTTTTACAAAATTGAGAGAACATACAAATTAAGGGTAGGGGATTACTAAAATAAATGCAAAAACAAAAATGAGTTATGCTACCATTTTAATTAATTTTTACAAAAACCATCTTCATGAAAAAAAAAATTGATTTTCCAACAAAAATAATCAAGAAATTGATTATTGAAAAAAAAAAAAATCTTATATACCTTTGCGGCGATCTTGGAACTGGAAAAACAACCTTTACAAAACAGTTAGTAAAAGATCTTGGCGGCGATGAAAATTCAGTTTCGAGCCCGACCTATACCTACCTACATTCGTATAAAACAAAGTATGGAATATTCTTTCATTTAGATGGATATAGACTGAAAAATACAACCTATTCAACAGAAATAATCTATGATCTTGAACAGGCTTTGATTGAAAAAAATATTGTCTGTATCGAATGGCCTGAAAAGATTTTTGATTTAATTAGAGCAATAGATCCAATTATAATTTCCTTTGAATATGGAAAAAATGAATCAGAAAGAATAATTACTATTATTTCGCCACCAATTAAAAAATATAGCAAAAAAATATAGTTAAAATTTTTCTCTAATTAACAATTAAAAGACACTAAAAATCAAACAAAAAAACCAGTCTTTTTAATTCATACCACGTAAACATCCACGAAATTGATGAAGAATAATAAAACATTCGGTAATTACTATACGAAAATCAATTGCTTCTCTTTTTAAATACAATTTATATAAAAACATTAAAAAATTTCCAAAACAAAATGAAAAATTCCCTACATTCTTTACCATTTTTTGATAGTAATATTGATTATGTACTGGAGAAAATCTTGGTCGGTAATTATCTTCTACAACGGGCGGAAAAATAAGTCGCGGTTCATAAAAACCCGAATCGCATAAAGAAGACAATGTTGGAAAAATAAAAGCACGCAAAAGAAATCTCTCAATCATGAAACCGTATATTTCACTATTAATTTTTTTCGAAAAAAAAGAAAAACAGATTCTCCATAGAAACGGGCTCACGAACCCTTCCCCCGATACATAAAGCTACAGGAAAAAAATTATTACTTTTCCCACCTTCCTTTGCTGCACAAAGAGAATACCAAAATTTTTTAAGCCCCCCCGGCTTATTATAACGATCTGAATATTCTTTAATAAGAAGACGTATTTTTTCCTCTTTGCTTTTCAAGGTTTTTTCCAAGTCATCCGAGGACATGGATTCTAAACAAAAAAGAAAGCATGAAAATAAAAAAAACTTTAAGAACATTATAACGATAAATAGATTTCTATCAAAGTATATTTTTTCTCATTATTCGTCAAACAAGTCAGCAAAAAAATCAACTAATCCAATTATTTTTACATATTTTTGCTTCATACTATCCCTCTCGCGAACTGTTACTCTTTCCTCCTCTGCAGAAGTTTGATCAACAGTTATACAAAAAGGTGTACCAATTTCATCCTGCCGACGATACCGCTTTCCGATTGACCCACCATCATCATAAACAATCGTATATCCTTTTTTTATTAACATTGTATAAATATTTTTTGCTATCTCCTTTTCGGCATCAGTCATGGGAAATACTGCAATCTGATTTGGAGCAATAAATGCGGGAATAGCAAGAACAATGCGCATATCCTTCTCTTCCTGTAAGGGCTCTTCCCTATAACCATTACATAAAAGAGCCAGCATTAATCTTTCTACCCCAACAGAAGCTTCGATAACATGAGGAACAAAAGTTTCCTTACCGTCATAATAAGAAAAATTTTTCCCCGATTCCCGCTGATGCGATGATAGATCCCAGGATCCCCGGTACGCAATTCCCTCGGCCTCTCTCCATCCAAAAGGATACTTTAATTCGACATCAGTAGTCATCTTAGAGTAATGGGAAAGCTCTTCAGCCGCATGATTTTTTAATCGCATAGTTTCATTGGAAAACCCTAATTTTTCATAAAACTTAGATCGATGCTGTAACCAATATCTGAAATATTCATCAGCCTCCCTTTCATGACAAAAAAACTCCATCTCCATTTGCGTAAAAACACGTGTCCTAAAAAGAAAGTGTCGTGGTGTTATTTCATTTCTAAATGCAAGTCCCTTTTGGAAAACACCAAAAGGGATTTTAACACGATTAGATGCGATGATATTCTTAAATTGCACAAAGATATTTTGCGCGGTCTCAGGCCGCAAATACCCCTTGGATCGATCATCCGCAACAGGACCAATAATTGTTGAAAACATCATGTTAAATTGTCGCGATTCACTCCATGCTTTTATACCGCAACGGGAACAAGGCTTTTGGATATCAACATCATCAGAACGCAAACGAATTTTGCAATTTTTACAATCTATAAGAGGATCATGAAAATTTTCAACGTGTCCAGAAGCGCGCCACATAGATTCTGAACCCATAACTGACCCATCAAACTGAAGCATTGGAAAGTCTGATCCTTGCATATGCGATCTCCAAAAAGAGAATATCCTTTCCTCCATGAGAGATCCAAGGTGTCCTTTATCATATATTCCGTTGACTCCGCCATAAATATCAGCAGAAGGATAAAAAAAGCCTCTCCTCTTTGCAAGAGCAGTTACCCTCTCTAAAATATCATTCATATCTTTTCTTATTCTTCAAAATTACTGTCGCTATCTTTTTCCAACTTTACATCGCTGCTTACATCAACAAATTGATTATTACTATGCGACCTAACATTTTCCTCATCATAAAAATTTCTTTGCATATTACTCAAATGATCATACTTTGCAAAATTACTCCGCGCCCCGGGTCTTCCCCCACGAAAATGAGCTTGTTGCGAATCATGATGATGGGATCTTTTATTGCGATTTTGTTGATTTTCCCACTCATTGGATCCATCATATTTCGATGAAAGATCATACATCGGCTGTGCACTTAAATCACCCCGCGATTGTTTTCCATCAAATGGATCTCCTTGATAGGAGTTTTTTTGATATTTTTGCGCACCACTACTGCGAACATAAACATCCTGCTCCTGTGATAGCATAGTATGCTGTGGTGCATTTAAAGAATATTGCTGATTAAATTGTGTATTTCTTCGTACCTGATTACCAATTGGAGAAAGATTTAGCCGATTTGTTTTTTGTATCATTCTTGTCACAGAAGGACCTCCTGGATAATAAGATTGATTACTATTATACCTGAGTGATTGATTAAATTCTCTCCCCTTATCAATACCCCTATTATCGTAACGCGACCTCGTCTTTTCCATATGACAATACGAAGAAAAATCTATGGTTATTGGTTTTCCCATAAATTGATTTGTATAAATAAACTGTTCAACTCGCTCTTTCACAATATTAGAAAAACTTATCGTCGTCAGAGAAGGGAATATCTGTATATCGACAATCTGCTCAAATGAGATATCAGGAGACTGAAGAAGATAGTTTCTTACCCCGTGCTCCGTAACCCCGTCACGCGCACCAACAAAAAGCGCCCCTTTAATAATGCCCCTTGGATCATTCGTGATTTTTTCAAAATAAAAATCAAAGGATGGAACATCACAATTGATCAAATTTAAAAACAGATGCCGCAAAAGCGCTACAACGCCATCTTTATCATAATTTAATGCTTCGGAAATTAGTTGATCAATCAAACTTTTTTCGTCAAAAATATCAAGTTTAAGTGATGCTGCATTTATACCAGACGCATCAGCTATCCGTGAACGGAGATAAAAAAATATGCGAGTTATTCTGTTTTTTTTAATGGTTTCTTCTGATAAAGTACCAACAATCATCTTGTTGACAGAAATTTCTATTATATTCTGCCGTATTGATTGTAAAAGCTGGTAATCAGGTCTTCCAATCAGCTCAATAAGAATATTATTCTTTTCGAGATCAGTAAAATAAGAAAATTTTTCCTTACACTCTTGTATCGAAAATGATGATATAGTCGATATTAAATGAGAAAATGAATAATTTTTTAGTAAATGAGCATTATCCTGAGTCAGAACTCCTATCGCAGATTGTTGTAATAGCGCGCCCCCGGCAACGACCTCTTCGCTATAAAATCCACGCATTAATAAAAATCGAACTAATGCTTTTGCTATAGTATCGTTTTTTACAATCACAAAAACAGTTTCATCGCCTGAAATTTCATCGATCAATGAATTTAAAAAAGAAAAACGATTTGATGGAAGGACTGGCACATAACAATATTGTAGCCCCATATATAACCTCACAAATAATCAAAACAAAAAACAAAACACGAACTTACTATAACAAACTCTAGTCTACAGAAATGTATACCCACTCTTATAAACAATAATGGTGCCGAGAGACGGAATCGAACCATCGACACAAAGCTCTTCAGGCTTCTGCTCTACCACTGAGCTACCTCGGCGAACCCTGTTTCCACCGTATGGACCAGTATTATCAGGTACTTTAACAGGTATATTATTAATTGTAAACTCACGGTAATAATTGTCAATAAAAATATATTAATAAAAAAAGAATACTCAATAACTCATCGCAACTGATAATATTTCCTCTATCGTTGTTTTCCCTTCTTTAACCTTCTTTATTCCATCATCAATAAGAGAGGTCATTCCATCCTTTTTTGCCTCTTCCTCGATTTTTGTTGCCTCTGCTTTTTCAAGGGTCAATTTTACTACCCCATGATTCATCTTTAACACTTCAAAAATAGCTAAACGACCTTTATATCCAGTATTTAAACAACTTGAACACCCCTTTGCCTTATACACAGTAGCACCTTTCATTGCCTCTCCATTATTTGGCAATCTTCGCAACTCTTCTCCCATTGGTTGATAAGAAATTTTGCATTTTTCACATAACCTCCTCACCAACCGTTGCGCGATAACAACCGTCAAAGTAGAGGCAATCAAGAATGGCTCTACCCCCATATCAATCAATCGAGTAATTGATGCACAGGCGCTATTTGTGTGCAACGTACTAAGAACAATATGTCCAGTTAATGCTGCTTGTATCGCTATCTGGGCAGTTTCTTTATCCCTTGTTTCACCAATCATAACAATATCCGGATCTTGCCGTAATATTGAGCGCAATGCTGCAGCGAAGGTAAGCCCTATCTTTTCGCGAACCTGCACCTGACATATACCAAACATCTGATACTCTACAGGATCTTCAACGGTAATAATACAAGACTCGGGGGTATTTAAACGATAAAGAACAGAATAAAGAGTCGATGTTTTACCAGACCCGGTAGGACCTGTAACGAGTACAATCCCATTTGGCTGAGAGATTGCATCCTTTGTCACGAGTAAATCCCTTTCAGACATTCCCATCGATTCGAGTTCAACAAAAGATTTACTTTTATCAAGAAGTCGCATAACTATGCTTTCTCCATGAACAACTGGAAGAATAGAAACACGAATATCAATCGGTTTATTAGTTATTTTTACCTGGATCCTTCCATCCTGCGGCTGTCGTTTTTCTGCAATATTAAGCTGACTCATTATTTTGATACGTGAAGAAAGCGCGGATTGAACTCGTTTAGGAGGGTTCATTACTGCATACAGATTCCCATCGATACGATATCGGACTCGTAAATCCTTTTCAAATGGCTCAATATGAATATCAGATGCACCACGCTTAACAGCCTGAAAAAGAATATTATTAACCAATTTTATTATCGGCGCTTCTTGGGCTACACCAAGAATATCCTCTTCATTAATAACGTTAAAATCAATCGTTTGAGCAACTTCACCCTCTGCCTCAAGTTCTTCAATAGCCTTTTTTGATCCTTCTATCGGATAATGCCGACTAATCAAATCGAGAACCATTGCCTTCGTCCCAACAAACAAAGAATAATTCCCTATGACTAATTTTATCTCATCAAGAAGATGATAGTTGCATGGATTTGCAACCAACAATCCACTATTCCCATTGGAAACAAATGGAAAAATAAGTCCATTACGTAAAAATTTAAGAGGCACTCTTCCAAGAAGTTGAATATCAACATCAGATTCATCAATTATCTTTAAAAAAGGAACCTTTAACGCATTTGAAAGTTCATTTGCTAACTTCTCCTGATCTATTTTTAATGTATCTATAACATAATCAAAAAGAGAAACCTGCTTTTCAGGTGGTAATTCCTGAAAATCATTCAATTTCTCCTTCGTAATCAAAGAGGTCGTCAACAAAATGGTTTCAAAATCTTTTGGAACAAAATTCATCGTATTCGCAAAGAAAAAATAACCACCTCAGTACACCACAAAAAGAGAAAAGACACCACTTATGATATGCTTTCTTCCTGCTGCAAATTTTTTCTTAAATATGCCGGAATATCGATTGCCCCACTGTTTTTATGTGATTGATCCTGAGAAGGCCCCATCGCTTGATTTCCCCCCACCTGCGTAGCATTTGCCGCGGTAAAATGATGGTGATAATAATTCCCCCTCTGAACATTTGATGATCCATGCCCATGCTGCATAACCTGTTGATTTTGATACTGTTTACCGCCAAAGACTCTACTACGCAACTGATCTTCGAATCCTGTTGCAATAAGGGTAACCGTCACTTCAGAATTTTCTTTATCAATTTCAACCGATCTTTCGTCGATAGTGGTCCCCACAATAATATTTGCCTCTGGATGAACCTGTTCATTGATATATCCAGTTATCACACTTACCTCATGGAGGCTTAATGTTGAATCAGCATGTATGTTCAATAGGATGCTCTTTGCCCCCTTAAAATTATTGTACTCGAGGAGTGGTGAGGCAATCGCTTTTTCAATCGCCTTTTTTGCACGGAGATCCCCGGAGCTCTTTCCTATTCCTATGACCGATTTTCCCATGCGGGTCATCGTTGCCTTAATATCGGCAAAATCAACATTGATGTACCCATGACTATGAATGGTATCTGAAACAGCGCGAATACAATCAGAGATGGTTTTATTCACCGAAGCAAATGCATCCAGGAGAGTTATCTCTGTATCATTTGATTCAAAAAGCTTTTGATTTGGAATCACAATAAGTGTATCAATATACTCTTCAATCCTCTGTAATGCGCCCTGCGCAACCTGCATACGCTTATTTCCTTCAAAAATAAATGGCTTTGTAACGATGGCAATGGTAAGAATATGCTTTTCCTGAAGCGCCTTTCCTATTGGAATAAGAGCGCCTGTTCCTGTACCTCCACCAAGTCCGGCGATGAGAAAGACTATATCTGAGTCGCTAAGCGCCTCCATAACAGCGGGAAGATCCTCCTCAGCAGCCATCCTGCCAATCTCCTGATTAGCCCCAGTACCCATTCCTTCGGCTGTATTGATACCTATCTGTATTTTTTGATGCGCATGAACAGATTGAAGCGATTGTATATCGGTATTTATTGCAATAAAATTAATATTTTTTATATCTTCCCCATGTATAGAATTTATAATATTTCCACCGGCTCCACCGACGCCAACGACGGTTATCTTAGGTTTTTGAGCTATTTGTGTAGCTGCAGGTTCTAAATCAAAAGAAATCATGGAATTCACCCTTTTTATCGCTAAAAAGCGATAGATTAGAGAATAGTAACAAAATATTTTTATCATATTTCGTGATAAAAATGCAATAATTCAAGCAAAAATTATTTATTTACCATGACAAAAATTTTTTTTTTACTGACACTTTTATTTATTTGTAAAAAAATTTTTTGAAGAAAATTTTAAAGACAATGGCACGCCACCATTTATTTTTTTTGATAGATGATGGGTAGGTGCGCAACCCGACTTTCGGAAACAAAAGAGGTTGACTGATACGGCCGCCCTCCTGACGAATAGACGGGAAAATGAGTGACCGGGGTTATGGTTATTTTTGATATATAAGAGACAGGGCGATTTATTGGTTGATGCGATTGCACGGGGCAACCGTTGTTTTGAATTACCTGCCAAGGAACATAGGCCCCCGGCCCCCCCCCCGGTTCCATACGAAATTCTTTGAAACGCAGTTTTGCTTTGTTGCCCTTTACCCGCTTGTATCGAGGAAGTCGCCAATCTCTTTTTTTCTGAAGATACAGAATTTAAGGGGGAATTGCCTGGCGCTGAGATAGCCGATATTTTGACATATTCTTGAAAATATTCTTTAAAAACATCACTCTTATGGGAAATTTCACTTGCCTGTTTATCCTTGCCAATTGCTTGATATTGATCATTACTTTTTTTTTGTTGAAATACATTTTGCTGCTCTTGCAAACTTCTTAAATTTGCAAAATGCTTTTCTGTCCCCGACATTATCTGAATGTTTTTTTGCGTTATTTTTTTTAAATTATCTTTATTTTTAAGCCTTGAATTAGCAGGTACATTTTCACAAAATTGCAATTTTTTTGCCACGGCCTTAATACTTTCTCTATCAAATTTTTTATTGTTTTTTAGTGATTCCGAAACCTGGGTCGATTGAGTAGTAAAAAATTCTTCTTCATTGCATCCCTTGCCCCCAAACAAAGTAACATTTTTATTCAAATTACTTTCTTTAGCTACAGGTCTCGGCCTTCGCGAAAAAAGATTTAAAAACATTGAATCCGCATTACCAGTCAATACCATTTCGGGCATGGCGATCGACTCAGAAGATCTAGCATTCTGCGAGAATTGAAGGGAAGATTTATGGAGACGCCCGTTCTTATTCGATTTCTCCTGCTCATTTAGAAAATTTATCGCTGATCTCGATTTTTGAATTTTTCTTGCTGGAATTTTTTCCGTTCCGCTAAAACCGCCACCCTGTTCCTCACAAACAACATTTTTGATTTTTGCACTCGAACCCACTGAAGTTGGGGGGCTGATTTCAAGATGATTTATCGCACTCGATAAAACATTCTGACATTCTTGTTTTGACGAAGAATCATCATCTTCAACATAAGAATTTTCTCCTTCAAAATCATCATCAGGCAATAATTTTCGCTCTAATTGTTCCAAGTTATCTAAAACCACTACACCAAATTTTTTTTGTGGTCTAATTTCTTGTTGCTTACTATTCTCGTCATTTTGTATTATTTTCTGATCATGAACACCATTGTGTGAATTTTGCTGATTCTTTTGCTGCAAAATATTGTTCGATTTCATTTGCTTTTGATCTGGTTTATCACTTTTTTTTGAACTAGTTTTGCACCAATAAAAGAATCCAATTCCGCCACAAAGACAGATAAATCCAACAATCTTTGGCAACACTTTATTCGCCCGCATAACCTTAATTTTCAAAAAATTAAAAAATTTAGAACCTTGCAATCCCATTCTGTAAGAAAAATTATTGACGCTAATTGGCAGCCCATCAAATGAAAAAAATAATGCCATTAAAAATAAATATAAAGTTTTCTTAGTCAATATCATTTCATAAAAAATATCTACTATTACTTTATATCAAATTTACTTTAATGTAAATAAAAAATTTACATTGCGATAAAATTTTTTTTCCACATGAATCGCAAAAACAACCTGCTATTTTTACTTTTTTTTAAAAACATTCATTAAATCAGCAAGAAGAACCTCTTTGCTAAAAACAGATTTTTTTATGGATATCTGTTTCTCATATGCATAATCAATATATTTTTTAATATCTTTTTTATCAATATCGTTAAAAATTTGTAAAATATCATTTCCACGTACAATCGGAGCAATCTGATTAGACCAAACCAAAAAAGCTGTTGCATTACCCTTTATTTTTTCATAAAAATCATATGTGGTAACTACACTTTTTTTGTATATTTCCAACTCCCCGACTTCTTCTAAAAAATTTTTTTTTTTTTCAAAATTTTTCATCGTTTCGTGGTAAGAACGTGCGAAAAAAAATGCTTCAAAATCAGCAATAGCCATATGCTTTTTATGTAGTTCATACGCTAATAACCTTATGTCAAAAAAATTTTCAATATTTTCCTTTATCCTTTTGTATACCAGATCAAAAAAATTTACGTCAATCTTCTTAATAGCAGTAAATAAGCCTCTACCAATTTTTTTTATATTCTGCGTCCTACCTTCTTCACCCAGCGGATTAGTCATCATTACAAAAAAAAGATCCCGTTTCTTAAAACGCCCGACCTTTTCCATTTTTTTTAAAAAATAAATAAATCTATCTATCGCGAACAATTCTTCGTCATTATAGGGGAATTGCAATCCGAAAAGATCCTTTAATCTGCCTATTTCATCAAGCCATTGAAAGACCCTTGATGGCTTCTCCGATTCAAAGATCGCCATCTTCAACTTTTTTTCGGCAATCTCTTTAGACATTCCCTTTAGGGACATTTTTTTGCAAAAATTCTTTAATCTCTCATCCGGCTCAAAACCAAGTTTTCCAATAAAACGAATCGCTCGATAAAAACGACGTGGATCATTCAAAAATAAATTATTCGAGAGTGGCGCAAGTATGCATTTTTTTAGATCCTGCAGCCCTCCAAATGGATCAATAATTTTGCTTTTTATAGAAATGGGCATCTTTATCGCCATTGCATTAATTGTAAAATCTCTTCGCCCAAGAGACTCTTCTATAGGCATATTAGGCAAAATCTTAATCTTCGGCCGAGACCCAACACCATCCTTTCGGGGAAGACTCCACTCAATACTATCCGACTGCCTATAAACGCCAAACTTTTTTGCTGCCATCCTTTCTTCGAGGCTAAGCGAGGAATCGGAGGTGGATAACGCATCAAAAAAAAATTCTTCAAATAATCCTTCTTCAATACCGGCAACCTCAAAATCAATATCAAAGAAAAAATCACCCCTCGAGAGAGCCTCTTTCACCCTTCCCAAAAGGGCATCCCGCACTAATCCCCCCACTAGATATACCTTGCCGCCCTCTGCCAAAATTTTTTGCAAAAAATTATTAACCCACGCAGCATCCGGATGAAGCGCAAGATATTTTGCGATACTTTGTAACGCGATACTCTCTGCAATCACAACCAAGCCACCTTCATATTTTTATCAGAATAATGCTACAAATTTGCAGTAAAGGTCTATGCTTTTTGTCATTTTTTATTTTTTGGTATCGCCTTTTTTCCACCGGCTGAATTTTCCGTCAAATTGTTAATCTTTTTTTGCAACTCTTCTATAGTCTTTTCCTTTTCCAACACTTTATTTTTATAATTGTTGAAATAATTTAGTATTTCATTACTATTCTTAATTTCTTCTTTTCCTGCTTTTAATTCATTTGTTAATTTATTTATTTCTTCAAAATTTTTTTTATTTTCGACCTGCAATTTTTCGAAATTTTCTTCTAGCTCAACTTTTTGCAGCCGTAATGCTTTGAGAGCAGTTTGCAGATTCAGCACATTCTCTGCCTGCAAATTAACTGTTTCATTTTTTTCTGTATGTTTGATGTTTAATTCCTTTAATGCATTCTGTACTTTCTCTAATGAATCGGTTAATTCTTTTTGACTCAGTTGTAATTGATTATTTTGTTTAGTCAATTCATCGATTTCTTTTGTCTGCTGATTAATGCTTTCATTGTTTTTTTGAGTCAATTCCTGGATATTCTTCATCGATTGATTTATTTCTTCATCTTTACTTTTTATTGCATCATTTTTACTTTTTATTGCATCATTTTTTCTGCGCACCTGCAAAAAAAGATACACACTATAGGTAACAGAAACGCCAAATGCCGACAAAATAATTAATTTTTCATTATTTTTGCTACATTTCATACAATGGAAAAAAGAATAAAAAATTTTGTTAAAAGAAACCTGAGGAAATGCATGAATAATTGAATCGGTTTTTCTGCGCAAAGTGGAAAGCAGAGAGGGAGTAATAGATTCAAAGAAAAGAAAATTTATCATGGAGAGGTAAAAAAATATATTCCTATACACTATAATGCCCCTAATATAAAAAAATCACCCCTGTAGTGTACCATTAATTTTATAATTTTCATAAAAAATATTGAAAAGATCATACAATCAGAACTTCATTGCCGATAACTGCCACTCAGCAGGAGGGGGAACAGGTAAAAATTTATTTTTATCCTCATTGCTTAAATTTTAATTTTTATCTACATTTTGCATCATATTAATCATATACATTATTTTGATTTGCCGGCTCTTTTTATCCATCTGTACGCTTTTGCCCCCCTCTGCGAATATCATCCACATTTGCAATTTTTTTATCCAAAATTGCAATTCTTTCATCAGACTCTTCAATCTCTTTTTTCAGTTTATCCATCCTTTTTTCTATCTCCCATACCTGATACATGTCAACGCAAAACATTGGGACCAAAATGTAAAACAATAACGTAAGAATTTTTTGACATTTACTAGATTGAATACAATTGTTAAAGGAACAACCATATTTAGCAAAATTAACTTGCCCAGTAAATGGACGGATATTCTTACACAAAGTAAAACAGGCAGAGGTAGTAACTGGTTCAAAAAAGAAAAAATTTATCACGGAAAGATAAAAAAATATATTTTTGTACATTCAAATACTCCTGATATAGAAAATCACCTTATCAGAATACCATTAATTTTATTATTATCGCAAAAAAAGACTAAAAAATAATACGATCAAATAGTTACTACAGATCAATTGTTCACTTTACAGAGATGCGAAAGAGAAAAAACAAACTCTTACCATTGTTGCTTAAATTTTAATTTTCATGTACATTTTGCATCATATTAATCATATTCCTTGGTAGCTCAGTCGGTAGAGCAAACGACTGTTAATCGTTGGGTCGCAGGTTCGAGTCCTGCCCAAGGAGCCATGGGGCTATAGCTCAGTTGGTTAGAGCGTCCGCCTGTCACGCGGAAGGTCACGAGTTCGAGTCTCGCTAGCCCCGCCATAGTATTTTTATTGACTTTTTTGATAATTGTATTAGAACTTATCACGATTTCATTACTATTTTTAGCATGCCTCTCTCCTCTCCCTACTCCTTTCAAAAAATTTTACACTTCTTTTTTTTACTCATAGTACTCACTAAAAATCCCAGCACCCTTGCTCAAAATTATTTCATCAATATAGAGAATATCGCCGGTTCACCCACGATACAAATAGGGAATAATGAAAGTCCAATCACATTAAATGGAAGCGTATTAAAGATGGTCATCAATGGATTAATGCCATCGACAGGAAAATATTATCTTCAAATTGGTTCTGATGGAACCTTAAGCAGTATTGCAAGTGGTGGTGGGGGCGGATGCCCTTCCGATCCGACCTTCGATTCTCTCTCAGTAACAGGAACTTCGACGATTTGTTCGCTAACAGCAAATGGAACGATCTCTTTGAATACAACAGGAAGCGGTCAAACATCGATTGGAAATATTAATTCACCAATCTCCTTAACTGGAAATAGCATAAAATTGCCCATTAATGGATTAATGCCATCAACAGGAAATTATTATCTTCAGATTGGCTCCGATGGAACCTTAAGCAGCACTGCAGATGGCGGTGGTGGTGGATGTCCTGCTGATCCAACCTTCGATTCTCTAACGGTAACAGGCACCTCGACTATCGGCGCATTAACAGCCAATGGCCCTATCTCTTTGAACACAGCAGGAAGCGATCAAACATCAATTGGAAATAACGGCGCGTTAATCACCTTAACCGGAAATAACATAAAATTGCCTATCAATGGATTAATGCCATTGACAGGAAAATATTATCTTCAGATTGGCTCTGATGGAACCTTAAGCAGTATTGCAAGTGGGGGTGGGGGCGGATGTCCTGCTGATCCAACCTTCGATTCTCTCGCAGTAACCGGCGCTTCGACCATCGGTGCATTAACGGCCAATGGCACCATTTCTTTGAACACAAACGGGAACTGGCAAACATTTATAGGAAATAACAGTGCGCCGATTACTTTAACCGGAATCACTATGAAAATGATTATCAGTGATCTCATGCCATCAACAGGAAATTATTATCTTCAGGTTGGCCCCGATGGCACCCTAAGCAGTACCGCAAATGGCGGTTCAGTTCCTACTGATCCCTCATTTAATTCTCTTACAGTGACTGGACCTTCAACATTAGCTTCTACGAACATCACCGGGGATATAACAAACTCTGGAAATCTTTTTATGAATAGCACAATTCCAAGCCCTTCACAAACAAACCCTATGACCTATAACAAATCTACCATCATAAATTCTTCGATAAATCAAATAACCGGGAGTCATTGCAGTTTCACCAATTGCTCAATAATAAATGGAACAACACCAACAAACTTAAGCCAAGGAAATTATTCGAACGTGATTGTCATCGGTGCGCAGCTTGCACCAATGACCGTGAGAGTTAATGGGATAGCTTCCTATTACCCAATAAATTCAGGAAACATATATCTTGGAATGGCCGGAAGTGGCAGCAGCAACCAATCAGTATTCATTTCGAGCGGAAATAATGGCATTCTTTCAATTCAAGGTGGATCCAGCGGAATTTGCATCAATACTAATATCACAACTATTTCACCATTATATTGCGGAAACAGCGTCTCAGCCACTTATATCTATGGCAATACAATAAAATTCATTGTTGACAGCCTTTCTCCTTCTTCAAACACTCCCAACTTTTTGACCATTGCAAAAGATGGAACTATTGGAAGTACCTCTACTATCACAAATGCCAATATCAGTGGATCAACAGCCATAACTGGACCGGTAAATATCAATAGCACAGGTAACGGCACCACCACAATAGGCAACACAAGTGGATCAACAGCCATAACTGGACCCGTAAATATCAATAGCACAGGTAACGGCACCACCACAATAGGCAACACAAGCGGATCAACAACCATAACTGGACCGGTAAATATCAATAGTACAGGTACCGGCACCACCATAATAGGAAACATATCGGGAGGAGAACTTTCATTGGGGGGAAACAAAATTATTTTTAACGCGAATGGATTAGCGCCAACTCAATCTGGAGCACGGTGGATGCTTACTATAGGATCTGACGGATCTATAGGATCAACAAATTCTTCTGGAGTACTCCCTACATCACCATCATTTCAATCGGTAACTATAACAGGAGCCACAAATGGGAATAGCCTCACTACACAGGGCGGAAGCTGCTTTATGAATACATCGATAGGCACACCAACAAAAACAGTATTCCCCACCACTTCAAATTACGGAAATTTTTTTGGAATAAACAGCAATTTTGCAACAACAACCTCAGCAGGAATAATTACCATAAAGGGTGGATGTTTTATAGGCACACAGGTTAATTCTGGCGCATGGAACGCTGGAAATCAAAACTGGAACAATATTGTTACCATCAATGCCCTGATAGACAACACCGATGATTATGGCGCACTTGACGTAAATTCTGTGTACATAGGAAGTTCTGGCGTATCTGGTGGCGATATTTATCTTATTGGGAATGCAAATTCAGGAGAATGCGTTCTCCAGGCAAGTGCTATCAAAATCAACACCAATACCTCACTGCCTGGAAACGTTACCATTGGAACCACCCTATCTCAAACAAAATTGTTAGGAAAAAGTATTGTTCTCTCATCTCCGACATATAATATTATTGCCCCTGGAGGCACAAATTTTTTAACATTAGATAATAATGGAAATTTACTGGTATCATCGTTAATAACATCAAATAGTGTTGCACTAACATTAGGGGGCTCTGGGAATCTAGGCACCATTCAGATAGAAGCGCAAAACATAGAATTAAATTCATCTGGTTCAACAGAAAATTCTGGAAACGTAAGAATAGGAAACGCCATCGGACAAATTTACTTAATCCCTTTCAACGGCTTGTCTAATTCTAATTCATACGTTATGACTAACCCGACAGGACAAGTTTATCTACAAAAGGCATCAACAGAAAATATTTTTCAAGAGATAAAAAAAATAGATAAAGATGATGGAACACTTCTTTTATCGATAGGGAATAATGATGATGAAGCCTTGATCACTGGAAAACAAGTAACGATAAATAATACAGTCCTTAGTGGTGATTCTCTCACCATAAAAGTACCTGATATCGTCCCGCTCTATGACAAAAAAATTCTGTGCATCGATTCTTCCGGAAAAGTTGAATCCACAAACGATCTTCACTGTTCCTCACTTTTTGTTGAAAATGAAGCAAACCTAAACAGAGTAACCATTGATGGGGATCTACGCGTCAATGGAGGAGTACATATTGCTCTAAAAAATCCTGAGTCGGTTTTTTCAATAGGTTCTGCCCTAAGCAAGGGAATATTCTTTATCACTAATGATAGCGGATTTATCGCGGTGTCTGATAAAAATATCATGATTCAATCAGGTAATGCTGGTGAAAAGGGCGCCATTATATTTTCCTCGGACTCCTTACAGCTGGGAACACCTCATAATGGAAAAATTATCATTGGCAGCGAAAAAACAGATGCAATATATCTTCAATCACAAAAAATAATTCCAGAATCATTTCTTATGATTGATGAAAGGGGAGAAATCTATTCATTCAATGCTAATACCGCAAAAAAGAAGGATACATTGACAGAGGAAGAGCTTCCTCTTCTTTTGCAAAGAGTAAAGGATGAGGAAAATGAGATAGAATTGTTGAAGAACAGGGTTAAAACTATGGAAAAAATCATAGTGGAATGGAAAAAACGTTACGAAAAGAATGGTAGCGATCAATGAAAATTTTATCTTTTTTACAAAAAATATTTTTCCTTTTTTTGTTTTTAAATAGTGTGCCAACAATCACAAAAAATAATTCAATCCTTTATATAAACGAAGATGGAAAAATATCCGCGAATGAATGCATGAAAATACAATCTCTTAAAATCAAAAAAAATGCCAAATTTTTGAACAAAAATACTACTGCTACATCAATTAATGCTATATCAATTAATCAATTATTTACAGCAGAAAGCGTTTTTATCGGAAACAGATCTGCTATCACAGGCGTATCATCAAAGCAGGATATCATGCTGCAGATAGGCCAATCACAATTAAATAGTAAAAAATTGAGGAAAAAAGAACCTTCGCAAATTCAAAATAAAATATTGTTTTCTTCTCCTTTAATAATGATATATGGATCTTTATTGATGTTCCATCAAGAAATTATTATTATCGGAAATACAACCAGCTCTCTTATAATTCCATCACAGATTGATGAAAGCGGATTTCTTATCATGGATAAAAAAAATAAAATCTATGTTCTGTCTCCAAAAAAATTACTCAATCTTATACTACAAAAATTAGATACTCTAAAACGTGAAAGAAATGAACTCGAAGACCGCATGCAACTTATCAATAGATTATTAAAAAAATAAATTGTTAATAAAATTCATGGTACAATCAACCAATATTATCGTAAAGATTATACAAAGTTGCAACTAAATGGATAAAGAACAAATACGGGAGAAACTATTAGACCTCGAAAAACAGCTCTCTCTTATTGGCGCAAGATATCATAAACTTGCTATCAACGAAAAAAAAGAAAAATTAGAAAAAGAAACAGGAGAAGAACTATTTTGGAAGCGTCCTGACCAAGCAGATTTGTTGCGCCAATTAAAGTATTATTCAGAAATTTTTTCAATCTATAACAACCTTGTCAAAATGCATGGTGAATACACCCAGCTATTTCATGAAGAATTTGATGAAGAAATGCTTTATGAGATAGAAAAAGATCTCTCAGCAGGGCTCAATGACGCAAAAAATCTTGAGATATCACTTCTTCTCAACAAAGAAGAAGACAAAAAATTCTGTTTTCTCGATATTAATTCTGGCGCAGGAGGCACAGAAGCACAGGACTGGGCAGAGATGCTCCTGCGCATGTATGTACGTTTTTGCGAAAGGGAAAATTTTTCCTTTAAAATTATCGATTATATTGCCGGAGAAGGAGCAGGAATAAAATCAGCAACCATATATATTGGAGCGGAATTTGCGACAGGATTATTAGAAAGCGAAAAAGGCATTCACCGATTGGTTCGCGTTTCTCCATTTGACGCAAATCAACGACGACACACCTCATTTGCGGCAGTGATGATAACCCCAGAAGCACCAGACATCTCTGTAGAAATACTGCCAACAGATCTTAAAATAGATACTTTTCGCGCAGGGGGTGCCGGTGGCCAGCACGTAAACAAAACAGATTCAGCGGTTCGAATCACACATTTACCCACAAATATCGTGGTACAATGTCAAAATGAACGATCTCAGATGCAAAATAGAGAAACTGCAATGAAAATGCTGCGAGCAAAATTGTTTCAAAGAGAGAGGGATCTTTTATTTGAAAAACAGAAACAAATTGAAAAAAAAAAGATAGAATGGGGGTCCCAAGTACGATCATACGTGCTTCATCCATATAAAATGGTAAAGGATCATCGCACCAATCATGAATCAGCGCAACCAGATAAAGTTCTTGATGGCGATATAATGACTTTTATAGAAAAATATCTCATTATGCGAGAATAAAAAAATTTTATCTTCTTCTCTTTAACAACAAAATAAATTTATTTAACTTCACTAATTCATATTGATCAAGAACCATTATTGTCTTTATTGTTTTTAAAAGAATCATATGGTAAAATAATAATTGTTATAACTTTTTGTTAACATGAAATATTTATTTAAGGGAAAAAATAGGTTTTATTTTATTTTTTTCTTCTTTGCCGTATCAATAACAAAATCGGAGCAAGATCCTTTTTCTCCAAAAAACATTTTTTCTGCTATTGGTCCGTTCCTTTTTATCGCAATGGTTACCATTACTGGTAGTAAAATAGGAAAAATGATGCGTCAGCAAAGTCAGTATGACGATTTTACAAAAATGGTTACACAGAACAACTCTACTGGATACATCATACAGAAAATTGATAATAATATGACAAGAATCTTTTTTACTAACAATAATAATCTTTACTTTTATCAAAAATATATAAACTTTGATAATAATATTGATCATAAACTTCAGGAGATATTTTCCCCAGCGCTCCCAATGGGCGGAGTAACCTCAAGAATAGCGCAACTTAATTGTTTTTTTTCAGAAGATTACCAAAAAAATCACGAATACAAAGAACCTGTACCTACACTTGTTGTTTCTGGAATAAATAGCAGTACTATGACCGACATTGAAAAAATGTTACCGCAAGTCCTCTTATCCTCCATATTACATTCTGGAGAGCTTTTTTTTATTAAAAACACTACCGTAAAAACTGAATTTGAACTTCATCAGATAAAAATAACAAACCCTACTTATCACTCTAATATGTTTGTTATAGATAATCAATTTGTGCATATTGTATTCAAAAATAATTAGTGAGTTTTTCATGAAAAGAAAATTTTTATTTTTTTTACTAACACTCACGTTATTTTTTCAATCAAAGGGATCCGAAAGATTTTTTTCAAGAAATTCCAATGTTATTTTACTTAGCGGACTGCTTGGTCTTATTACTTCTACAAAATTTTTTACTGAATTTTTATCGAAAAAATTGCAACCTATCGACGAAAAAACAATCAACGAAAACAAAAAAATTATAGTTAAAATCCTCGATGGATCATCAAATTTTGCCCTATCATATCAAGATCATTCTCTAAACAAAACTGAAAATAGCACATTTTTGCCATTTTTTGATAAAAAAGTAGGAATAAACGATTCTAAAAAAGAATATGGAACTCAATTAGCTTTTTTTCCCCTAAATCTAAATGAGGTTGGTAAAGATGAATCAAATTGCTCGGTAGTCACCCCTCTCATTTTTCTTCCTAATGCAGATTATAGCATTCTCTATGCATGCTCGGTCGAAAAAGAAGACCTCCAAGGCTATACTCTCACTTCAACAAATATCACATTGCAACGTCGAAATAATGGAGAAGAAAACGAAAAAAACTGTTGGCAAGGATTCCCTGGCACAGGGGAAAAAATATATGGGGAACGAGGAGGCTTTCTTCCTTCGCTTCGACAAACAACAGGAGATAAATTTTTCATCGATGGAGCAGGAAAATTAAAAAATACTCGCTATTTGGGGAAAGAAATAGAAGAAGAAAATCCATACTGCTATATCCCTGTATTTTTAAACAAAAATAGACCAATAGAAACATTTAATTTAGATGGAATAAATGCAAATCACCTCATTGAAAATGGTTATTTTTTCGCTGCTGTAAGCAAAGATCCTTCTTCACCTAAAGTATTTTTTCAATGCCAGCCTGATGCAATTCGATTTTCACTCTTGAATTCTCAAAGAAAAAATAATGAAGAAATGATAGGAAGAATGAATGAAAAAGGCTAAAAAAATATTTTTTTTACAATGCATTTTCATTTTTTACTATTCTTTTACTCTTTTTAAGATATCAATTGCAAAAAATAGTATCGATAATCTTAAAGAGCTTTCTTCAAAAATTACAAAAATTATCAATAATAGTTGCAAACCTTCTTCCGCGGAAAAACAAGAATTTGTTTTTGATCTACTGGTTATATACTTTTTTCTTTGGAAAAAGCAACCTTCAGAAAAAAAGGTTTTTTATGCTTTTACGTTTTTTTCTCTATCTCGCCTCAGAACAATGCTGAATACTATGAAAAATCAAGATTGTTTTGATGCTCTCCAAGGAATGATCTACCATTATGAGAACAATAATAATACAGCAAACGCAGACAATTTTTATGCTGAAAGTCAGAATATGGTATGCTCTCGGATACCCTCTACAGCAAAAAAAAAATTTGTATATAAAGACGATAAAAATACCTATCTTTTAACTCCTGATTCTACCAAGAAAGACCAAATAGAATGTACCAAAGTAATCTTCTCTTACAACATATCAGCAGATACCGCCCCCCCATCAAAAGAGGTCGTAACAATAAGTAACTTTGCAGACAGTGAGTCTGCAAAGCGTAAAAAATATTTTTTGACTGGAAATAATTTCAACAATCTCTCTTTTAAAGAAATTTCCTCTAAAAATGACTTAACATCTGATTATTTTTCTTCAATCAAGATAACCAAAAAAAATGCTTTAGATTTTTTTCTTAAAGGAAAATTTTATCAGCTTCACGAAGGTGGATGGACTTTGAAAGATTATAAGAATAATTTAGCCTGCAAAGCTCTTTTTGCATTACTGAATGAAGTAAATCCATTGCTTGATCAACCTAACAAAAAAAGATTCATCCCATTATTAGAGTGCAATCATCTCGATCATCCTACGCAAAATGATAGCAAAAGTGGTAAGCCTTCTGATAATGAAGATAAGAAACCTGAAGATAATAATGATGATGAAAATAATAATTTTAAAAAAAATAATTTTAGAAATAATAGTCATGGCAGAATCGAACTGAGTTTTCCCATCCGTCTTGCTCTTGTTACAGGAGGTACGAAAACAGTTTTGAAGTCAGTTTTATTACCGATGTCTCTTGATCCCATTGATGATAATTCCTCTGATGATAATTCCTGGAGTCGAGAAAAAAATCCGTTCTTTTCCAATTATTATTCTTCTCTTAAACTCCTCAGCAAATAAAAAAATTGTAAAAAATTTTACTAAAAAGATAGTGGCATGGAATCAATTACCATTTAACTATTTTCTGTTAAAAAATCCAGCTGCAGTTCTTATCAATGCAGAGCCCTGTGGTGATTTTTCCACAGCATTAACCACTCCATTCACTGTGTTTACAACACCGGTAGGAGTTATACCTCCATTCTCTACACCCTGTACCACTCCATTAACTACTTTATGGACCATTTGGCCGGCAGAGTGAACAAGATTTTGTAAACCGCCTGAATGATGCGGCGCTACTTGACTTTGATCTTGCTGCTGCTGATTTTCTGGTTTTTCAGTAGGCTGTATCATTGATTGTCCCGCGCCTCCTTTCCCCATCATCGAAGCTTGCCCCTGTTGATAGGGCGAATATCCATGGCCCTGTCCGCCCAATTGACCGTAGGGAGACTGCTGCTGCTGATGCTGATTGCCGCCGTATGGAGACTGTTGTTGATTGTAAAGATTACCTACATATTGTTGAGCTGCTCTTTGCGCAACGTAGCCAAGGCGGCCTTGTTGAACCCCATAGGGATTCGCTCCCTGCGGATATTGAGAATAAGGATATTGCGGTGCATAAGGAGGTTGATAGGGATTTTGTCCGTATTGCCCCTGAATATATTGGCCCTGTTGAGTTGTCTGTTGCGGTTGTTGTTGAGATACTCCAACCGAACGCAACTCGCCCGTTGTCGGATCCTTGATGTACTGTTTCCCATCGACAACAATCAGTTGAACCGTGGTTCCGACCTGTTGCTGAACTGGTTGAGGTGCAGCTTGGGTAACAGGTTGCTGCGGTGCTTGACCTGTTGGCGCAGCAACAGCTCCTGGAACAACCATCCCTTCACAAACATTTACACATAGCAAAAGAGAAATACAGAGTAATTTTTTCTCTTTATTATCGATTATTTTCATAAAATCACACATCTCACATATAAAAATTTATCTCTATAATGCCTGTATTTTTTGTCGTAGTAATGCGGTGTATTGATCTGGAGTTTTTACAAGATTAACCGCATCATGTCCAGCGAGAAGTATTGTTCCTTGAATCGAAGCATCATTTGATATAACCTGCGGATCAATCACGAATATACCTGGATGCCAGTCTCGCTTATCTCTAGAATCTGGAAATCCAGCCCTTTTAATAATTTCTTGCAAATCGGGGATGGTCGTATCCGCGACAATAGCAACCATATTTTTACTCTTCATATCATTCTTTACCTCTGCCGAATTAAGAGCATTCGATATCATTGATTGGGTCGGAACATCTTGCTGGGTATCATCATGTCTATAACTATAAAAAATGATCTTGTTTGCCCCCGTGACCCATTGTTTTGCTTGACTTGCTGAATATGCAGTATTGACTGTTCCTGCGTATTGAGAGGTTATATGATTTGGGCTCCATGAACCTTTATCAGCTCCTATTAACCGATTTTGCTGATTATTTGAACCGCTACCACTACTATTGTTATTGTTATTACTATTGTTGTTTTCATGATTTTTAATTTTTTCTATTTCTTTTTTTATTCCCTTTGCAACTACTAAATCCTTTATAATTTTTCCTGCAGTTGGTCGTTGTGGCGCATAAGGATTATAAGGATTATGTGAATTACTATTTGGTTGTACCGGAACCCAACCACGAACAGGATCATTAATATACTGCACTCCATTGATCACTGTTATTTGCTGCTGCTGCGTAACCTCAACATACTCTCCTGTTTTTGGATCTTTTTTATAAGGTTTTCCATTTATAATAATAGTATCTTGAGATGTAGAGGTATTAGTGGCAACTACTTCTTGATATTCACCGGTTTTTGGATCCTTTTTATATTGCTTTCCATTTATAGTGATTGTATCAGGATCTTTTTGTTGCTGAGTAGCTACTGGCGTTTGTTGTACGGTAGCTCCTGCTGGATGCTCTTGTCCTGCTCCTCCTGCCGAAGGGACCACCATTGGTGTCATTGTTTCAAATATAATAAATATTCCAAGAAATCCACTATATATTTTATTTTTCATTTTTACATAATTCCTTTTATTTAATTTATTTTTATACATAATTTTTTATAAAAATTACTTTTTTACCCATCAACAGAATATCACTCTTTATTTTTCAATTTCAATAGTTTCACCATTTTTTTATCGACTAAGATTGTTTTTACGCCAATACATACACTCCGCTCTTTGGATCCTTCTTGTATTTTTTTCCATTTATCATAACCGTACTCTGAGAATTAGGATCATAGGATCGCAACTCTTCAAATTGACCAGTTACTGCATTCTTAACATACTTTTTTCCATTAATAATAATTGTTTGTTGATTAGAAGTAGACCCACTCCCCCCATCATTTATAGCACCATTACTACCTGCACTACTTGAATGAGCCGGAGAAGCATTCGTCTTTGGAACAGTCATAGGATTTTGTGAAACAAAAAAAGAAAAAAAAATAAAAAATAAAATAGTACATACCCTATTCATATAACCTTACCTATCAAATAATTTTTAAAAAAATTATATAAATTATAAAATAATGATAATAGATATGGTACATTTATTGCAATGGTTTACTGATTTTTTAAAAAACCAAAAAAATTAAAGATAAATACCCATCATGATAAATTATTCAAATGTTACAGATTAATAAAAAAACCTTTTTATCAAATCTCTCTCTTCTCTTAAGAATAGCTAAAAAAAATACTTCCCAGCTTGCGATCGTCGCGAAGGCTAATGCCTACGGCCATGGCATTATTCCGATTATTTCAATTATCAAAGAATCTGAAGATGTCGCTATGGTATGCGTTAAAGATCCTGATGAAGCTTTAATGGTAAGAAATGCTGGATGGGATAAGTCGCTTCTCATCTTTGCCTATGAATGCAGCCATAATTTTTTACACTTTGCATCTTCACAGAACTGTAGCATCACTGCATTTTCCTTGGAATCAGCAGTAAAAATAAGAGAATTTGTTGATACTACCAATAAGTCAATTACAGTACATATTGAAATTGAAAGTGGAATGAACCGCCTCGGCGTTAAAGAAGCTGATATTGAAAAAATCTGTAAAATTCTCAGCAATCGCTTCATCTCCGTTCATGGAGCATACTCTCATTGTTATGACAACAGACGAGCCTGCACAAAAAATATGCGGGAACAATGTAATTATTTTAATCAAAGAACAGAGAAGATTTTTTCCCATTTCCCTTTCATTAAAAGACATATTCTCGCAAGTGGCGGCATTGATCTCCCATTTTTTTATGATTACCTGAGAATAGGATCATTAATATATGGACTATGGAAATCTGAAGAACAGATGCAACGCCTCATCTTAACATCTCCGTTCATGAAAGACTTACAACAAGTGTTACAGTGGTCAACAACGGTTCTTCACCTGCATACAGTCAATCCAGGAGAGCATATAGGATATGGCTATGAAACAATTTTTGACAAAAAAAAAAAAGTTGCGATTGTTCCAGTCGGATATAGCGATGGATATATAAAATTAATTCAAAAAAATGATCATGGAAAGGTGCTTATAAACGGCACTTATTGCCGATTAATTGCGATCAATATGAACTTTACCATCATAGATGTAACCGATCTTTTTAAAATTTCTATCGGTGATACAGTCTGGCTCACACATCCAGAACATCAATTGATAACATTATCTCAGATGGGATATGGAATAAATAGCGAAGGAATAGTAATTGCGGCGGGAATAAAAGAATCAATTCCGAGAATGGTGATATAAATGCTTATCTGCAAAAGCATCTCCTACTTCATTCGACATACTACACATAAGCAGATTATTCTGAAAAATTTTAACCAAAATTTTGAAAAAAATAGAGTATATTATTTATCCACACCATCGGGATCAGGAAAATCAACATTACTTGCACTTTTAGCAAGATGCATAGAGCCAACCGATGGAACAATTTTTTTTCAGAACAAACCAATACAAAGTATTCCAAAAGAAATTTATTGGAAAAATTTTGTAAGCTACCTTCCTCAAAAACCATTTCTACCCTCCTTTGCACCGATAAAATCTTTCATTGAAACCAATGGCATCACCAATAAAAAAGAGAAAGAATTATTTTTTGAAAAAATCAGAGAAATTCTTGAAATCTCTAATACTACCATTGCATCGACATATGATATTCTCTCAGGTGGAGAAAAAGGAAGAGTGGCTCTTCTTATAACACTATTAAAAAGAAACAAAATTTTAATCCTAGATGAACCCATTGCACATTGCCATTCAAAATTAGCAGAAAAAATAATTGAGTATATCGACACGTACACAAGAGAGAATGGAATAATAACAATTATAGCAGATCACAGAATGAAAAATTCTCACAAAAATAATCTAATTTACTTTCATTAATTATTAATATTCACTATTACAATCAATTTTTTTTATCTTTTACAAAGAAATTTAATTAAACCCACCGGCATAATTACCGGAAAAAAAACCGATACCACAGTAAGCAGAGAAAAACCGAAGCCTTTAATAATAAAAAAATTATCCTTCACTATTCCTCTGGCCATCATCGATTGTTGCTCCATTAATTCTTTCTCAATCATACCAAAAGAACCTGCTGTCTTCTTGAATAGATCTAATGTAGAAGTTACTTGATAGATTTTTGCATTAATAAACTTTATTTTTTCATCTTTTGCATCATCAGAAGACATTTTCCAAAAGTTTTTCAGTGATTTTAAAAAATTTATCGAGCTTAGCTTTTCTATTAAATAAACCTTATGTTTTTGATTTGTTAAAAAATATTTTTTATAATCATTGTCAAGTTCTTCTTTTAAATTGGATATGGCATCTTGATATATAAAGTAATTATACTTAAGCGAATTAATTTTCGATTCATCCACTTCACTCTCTATATTTTTATTAATTTCCTTTAGCTTTTCATCTAAATTATTTATCCTATAAAAAAAAAATTTTTCTTTTGCTTCTCTACAATTTTTTTTATCAGATTTACGTATTTTAGAAAAAAAATCATCATCTTCTAAATGCCAAAGTTTATTTATTGTTTTTAACAATTTTTCACAAAAGGAAAAGGCTCTTACCTTAAAAAATAAAAGAAAAAACAGAAGAAAAAAGGTTCCATGCAAAGCTTTCATACAAAACTCATTAAAACAAAAAATAAGATTGACTGTTATCACGATTGTATAGTTATTTATCAAAAAATACAATCTTCATAAATAATTTTTTATTTTAAAAATTATTCCTTTTCGCTACGAAAAAAAAGTACCATCATCAGTAATGTTTAAAACAATTATCAGAATGAATCTTTTTATTGTACAAAAAAAAACGCGCTACTTTATTACGCTACTACTTTTTTCTTCAATACTTTTTTTTTATGTCCTGCACCTGCATAAAATCAATATTTTAGAAAAAAAAATACGGATTGTTAATGAGCAAATTCAACGACAACGGCAAACCTATGAACGTCTTCACAGCGAGTATATTACCATTACAAATGATCTTGGTTCTCTCGATAATTTTGCAACAAGCCATCAGATGTGCCCTGTTACTCCAGAGGAAATAGAATTTTTATGAATATGCAAAAAAAAAATAGTAAAAATTTCACCCTCTCTCTCCCTCATTCTATAGGGTTATTTCTTTTTATTGTTCAAATACTACGATTATGGACAATTTTTTATCGCTCTGATGATTTATTATCTCACTATCGCAAACATCTATACACCTGTACTAAACAGTGGAAACCCTACAGAGCATCATTAGTTGATCGTTACGGATCAACAATAACCACAACAAGAGAATGCTTTTCTGCCTATTGCATCCCCAATCAACTGACAAACCCATTATTTTTAGAATTTTTATCAAAAAATTATCCAGATGCATATGAGAAAATAATAAATAATAAAA
>Ga0268298_10000477_pt1 | contig 51983 bp, 40 predicted proteins | sample WWTPWeurt_MetaG_FD_194462 | JGI IMG/M metagenome (GOLD analysis project Ga0268298, IMG submission 194462) | Activated sludge microbial communities from WWTP in Nijmegen, Gelderland, Netherland - WWTP Weurt | ecosystem: Engineered > WWTP > Aerobic digester > Activated sludge | place... | reverse complement strand
AAATGGTATCTTCGTCATCTAAAACTAATGACGTATGTATCTCGAAAAAATGACAATTGAGTGATTTAATTAAACTATGAGAATTTTGCATGCTGCGGTTTGCTAACCAATAATTTCTTCCATGCTCAATCCCTCTTGTCCTGACCATAATAACCGTCATTCGGGATAAGAGATTTTTTGGTATTTTTGGTGTGGCTGCGCCACACCAAAATACCAAAAAAAACCTCTTTTCGAACTAACCCAAATTGGCGTCAATAAATTAATTCATCAGAACTTCTAAAGATATTCCAAGCGCATAAAAGGAGATACCCTATGTCTAAAACAACGGATAACTTAAAAGCAGCCTTCGCGGGCGAATCTCAGGCAAATCGCAAGTATTTGGCCTTTGCCAAAAAGGCCGAAGAAGAAGGCTACCTGGCAGCGGCTCGTTTGTTCCGAGTTGCCGCCCATGCCGAGACGATCCATGCACACAGCCATCTGCGCGTTCTGTCAGGTGTAAAGTCTACCGCAGAAAACCTTCAGGTTGCCATTGAGGGTGAAAACTATGAACATACCGTCATGTATCCCGATTTCATTTCTGAAGCAGAAACCGAAGGCGAAAAGCGCGCCATCACGAGCTTCCGCTGGGCCTCAGATGTCGAGAAAATCCATGAAAACCTTTTCAAAGAAACCCTGGCGAATTTGAGCAAGGAAACTAAAACCCTCGAATATTATGTCTGCCCGATTTGTGGTTATGTCCACATCGGTGGCATTCCAGACAAGTGCCCGGTCTGCAACACCCCCGGCGACCGTTTCGAAAAGATTGACTGATACTTCACTTCAAAAAAAACGGCTTATGCGCTGCATAAGCCGTTTTTTTAATCCTCAAATTCCACAATCCCACCGCGAGCTTTTTCAATCCGCTCAAAACGCCTTGAAAATTGCCCGATGGCATATTGGATAAATTCGTCTTCTTGAAGGCCAAACGGCATAACTTCATAACTTGCAAAAATCTCTCCAATAACCTGAACGGCTGGGGTTAACAACGCATTCATTGTTTCTTCTAGTTGCATCCAAAGGGAAGGATCTGCCTGAATGATTCGAGAAATCAAATAAATACCATAGGCGATATGCCGCGACTCATCCTGCTTCAACAAAGAAATCCCCTTACGGACCCCAGGCATCTTATTATTGCGCTCCAGAATGGTAAAGAATGCGTGGTAACCAGTCTCTGCCAAAACACCTTCAACAATCATGTTATAAACGATCGAAGCCCTGAGTTGAGCAGCCGGGGAATGATCCAGTCGTAAAGCTTCCAATGTCTTGGGCAGTTCCTCATAAACGATGGACTGGTAACTAGCAGAAGCGAATCTCCCAAGGTCAGCGGGAGCGCCAGCGACTTCGTCTAGAAACCGTCTGAAGAAATCAACATGCTTTGCTTCCTCCCATAGGAAAGTGGTTAAATACAGCTCTTCTTCCAGGCGCCCCTCGCTGGCGATTACCTGAATCAGAGGCAGCAAATCTACTGTGACGGCTTCTTCGCCGGCCTGAAACATGCTGACCAGATGCAAAATAACCAATCGCTCTTGCTCAGAAAAATTTTGCCAATCCAACTGATCCTGTTGAAAGTCGAGATCAGATGGGTTCCAAATTCCCAATCGCTTTGCTTTTTCAAACAAACGCATCACACCAGAATTGCGATTTAATCCACGAGCGATCGTTACGAAAGTAGTATGTGTCACAGCTTCAAACTCCTTGACAGTCGGGTTGGTGTATGCTACAATCTGGTACCGGTACCATAAACCAGGCTGATTAGGTTAAAATTTTACTACAGATGACCACGATTCGAGATGTTGCCCGTTTGGCTGGGGTTGCCCCCATAACCGTTTCACGGGTGATCAACAACAATGACTATGCCAGCAAAGAAACTCGCCTGCGAGTGCTACAGGCGATTGAGCAACTTGGTTATGTACCAAATTCGCTCTCACAAAGTTTTCGCTGGAAACAGACAGGTCTTCTGGCGCTGCTCGTCACAGATATCACGAACCCATTTTGGACAACGGTAGCAAGGGGTATTGAAGATGCTGTTTCGGATGCTGGGTTCAATGTAATTCTATGCAACACAGATGAAAATGCTGAGGAAGTTGAACGCTATCTGCGCGTTTTGTTGGCAAAACAAATAGATGGCGTTTTTATTGTCCCCGCCAGCAGTGATTCGGAACAGATCAAAGCACTCAAAAGGCAAGGTATTCCAGCAATCGTGCTAGACCGCCGTTTACCTGAACTGCTCCTGGATGCCGTGCGCTGCGATTCAGAACAGGGCGCCTATCTGGTAACCCAATATCTTTTGAGCCTGGGGCATCACCGGATCGCATTAATTAATGGACCGGCGGGGCTTTCGACTGTTGAGGACCGCCTGGAGGGTTATTTGAGAGCCTTCGCCGAGGCTAATCTAACTCCCTGTTCAGAATTAATTTTCAACGGCCATTTCACATTCGAAAGCGGCGAAGAGCTTGCTACACGCGCCTTATCGATCACTCCCCCACCGACTGCCATATTTGCAGCCAATAATTTCCTGGCCCTGGGGAGCATCAAAGCACTTCGTGAGCGTGGAATGCAAATCCCCGCAGATATTTCTCTGGCAGGCTTTGACGATTTACCATTTACGCAATTAATCGAGCCAGCCTTGACGGTTGCCACCCAACCCGCCTACGAAATGGGCCGCAAAGCAGTTGAACTGCTTTTAGCCAGACTGGCCAAAACACTTCCTGACCAACCTCAGGAGATTATCCTACCAACCGGATTAATTATCCGGCAGTCATGTGGACCTAAAAAATAAAATTCCAACACACAGATGAGGAGACCTTTATGAGCGACACAAAAACGGCTGCAACCAGCCCTGATTTATCCAAAGACGATTTGATTGTCATTACAGGCGCAGGTGGCTTTATTGGCGGATCACTGGCGCGGTACTTCGTTGACCAGGGCTTCACCCGAATTCGAGCCATTGATAAGAAACCTCTCCCCAATTGGTACCAAAGGGTTCCGGGCGTTGAATCGCTTCACCTGGACGTCTCCGAAAAGGAAAATGCGATTCGGGCCGTAGAGGGAGCGGTCGAGGTCTATAACCTGGCTGCCGATATGGGTGGAATGGGCTTTATTGAACGAAATCGAGTCGAATGTTTACGCAGCATCCTGATCAATACCCACATGATTGAGGCTGCTTACCAGGCAGGTGCAAAACGTTTTTTCTTCTCATCCTCAGCCTGCGCTTACAATACCGATCTTCAGAAAAGCCCGGACTCGGTTGCTTTGAAAGAATCCGATGCTTACCCCGCGATGGCAGAACGCGGTTACGGCTGGGAAAAGCTCATATCGGAAATGTTCTGTGAAGAATATTGGGCTGAGCGTGGATTGGAAACCCATGTAGCCCGGTTCCATAATGTTTATGGGCCAAATGGCACATGGTTTGGCGGAAGAGAAAAAGCACCGGCAGCAATATGCCGCAAAGTGATTGAGGCGAAAGATACCGGCAAATTAGAAATAGAAATCTGGGGGGATGGCCAGCAAACCCGCAGCTTTATGTTTATCGACGACTGCACATATGGCATCGACCGGATTATGCACGCTGATTCACTGATCGCGACCCCGATCAACCTGGGTTCAAACGAACTCATCGCCATCAACAAACTTGTCAGTCTGGCGGAAGATATTGGCGGTGTAAAACTGGAGCGAAATTACAATCTCACCGCGCCTAAGGGTGTCAATGGCCGGAACAGCGACAACACATTTATCAAACAGGTGCTAGGTTGGGAACCCACGACACCCTTCCGGGTTGGTCTGGCAAAGACATATGCCTGGATCGAACAACAATACTATGCTCGCAAAGCTGGCAAGCGCGTCGTCAGCGATGACTGATCGGTACAAATGAGCATCAACACCACCTTTGGCAACATCCCCTACCGCCTCGCTCTGGCGGGAGGTTGGATTGACCAGCCATTTGTCTCTCGGCACAATCCAACCCCGCCAGGCTCGATGGTTGTCATCAGCCTGAAGCCAGACTTTTACTTTATGGATCGCTGTGGAATGGGAACCAGCACCCGCAAAGTGGCTACGCGCATATGGAATGGCGAAATGCCAGAACGCGATTCAGACAGCCTTGTTCGCGAGCTTTATGCCGAAGAAAACAAAGGCCAAAAAGAACCTTCTGGGTCGCAAGATATGGCTGGGATTATCTACCCTGGTGTCAGCCGCCTGGATTATGATGCAGAGTTTCAAGGCGGCTATTTTCCGGTTCGGGTCGAATCAAATAATGATCTGGCGGTGGCGATCTGGCTGGAGCATGTAATCCACTTACTGCCGGTAAACCAGCGTCCATTGGGGTATAACCCACTTGGAATCAAAAATTTGAACGAGTCCTGGATTCAACGCCTTGGAGACACAGGTAACTCCTGCTACGAAGCCATTGTAGCCAGAGACCTGCGATTATTTGGCGAGTCCCTGAATGAATGCATTCGTTGTTGGGAAATAATCCTACCCCAAACCCTGCGACACCCAACCTTAAGTGTCGATCTGGTCAACCTGTTAAACCACTACCAAAAGCGTTACCCAGGCGCCATGTATTCAGGCTGCGGAGGTGGCTATCTGGTTGTCGTTTCAGAAGAACCAGTGCCAGGCGCATTCAAAATCCGTGTCCGGACAAAAAAACAGGCCGAAGAATGACAACCGTAACCGTATCTGGCAGTTTCGATAATATCCAGTTCGCTCATTTACGATTTTTACATGAGGTCGCAAAAATTGGCCCGGTCCATCTGCAAGTCTGGTCAGATGAGGCGATCCTCAAGTTCTCACCGCAAACACCGCCACAATTCCCTCTTTCTGAGCGGCTGTACTTTCTTCAGTCAATTCGCTATGTGGATCGGGTTCAGGTTGCTCAAAACCTAAATGGCCCGGACGAACTTGACCTTACAAATGAGGCTCCAGCTGTTTGGGTATTCGACGAAACTCAGGCTTCACCATCAAGACTCGAATTCTGCGTAAAACACGAAATCAAGCCGGTCATTATCAGCCTGGCAGATCTGGCTGGAATCCCTGACACAAACCAAATTGACAATGCCAGGCAAAATTCGGACCGCAAGAAGATCATCGTTACTGGCTGTTATGATTGGCTGCACTCTGGGCATGTCCGTTTTTTTGAAGAAGTCAGCGAAATAGGCGATTTATATGTGGCTGTTGGGCATGATGCCAATATCAGGCTGCTCAAAGGTGAAGGCCACCCATTATTCCCTGCTGCACAAAGGCAGTTTATGGTCCATGCCATTCGCTATGTATCAAAGGCAATAATCACATCCGGCAATGGTTGGATGGATGCTGCTCCCGAAATTGAAAAATTTAAGCCTGATGCCTATGCAGTCAATGAAGATGGCGATAAACCTGAAAAACAGGCCTTCTGTCAAGCAAATGGTCTGGAGTATATCGTACTCAAACGTGAGCCAAAAGCTGGTTTGCCTAAACGCCAGAGTACCGATCTACGCGGCTTTTGATTTAGCAGATGCAGCACACAGACAGGATTGCCGGATAACCATGGTGGTCTCAAGGGTCAAATGCTTGATCGAACTTTTCGGTTCGTTAATTCGATCGAGCATAAGCCGGGCAGCCGAAATCCCAATCTCATTGACGGGCTGGACAATCACCGAAAGCGGTGGGCGTAAAATTGTTGACCAGGGCATATCATCAAACCCAATGATCGCGATTTGAGTAGGCACATCGATTTCGCACTCGCGAACATACTTCATTGCCCCCAATGTCAAAGAGTTGTTGGCAATCAAAACAGCGCTCAACTTGCGATGGTTGGCAAACAAAACCTTCATCGCTTGATAACCACTTTCGATTGAAAAGCTTCCTGGCCGAATCAACTCCGGGTTGACAGCAATCCCAGCCTGCCGCAAAGCCAGCTCATACCCGAGCTGGCGGTCGATGGATGTGCTGATCAGATCGGAGCCAGCAATGAACCCGATCTGTTGGTGGCCTTCCTCAATCAAATGGCGTGTGGCTCTTAACGCCGCCTGGGTGTTATCGATTTGTACCGTATCAATTTGCATTTCACCAGGTTGGCGATCAATCGCCACGAGATGAACCCCAGCTTCTTGCAAAGGCCGATAATTGCTTGTATTGATTGTTGTAGATGGGGCAAATATTACACCAGCGACATCTTCACTTAAAAAAGTGTCGATATGTTGTTTTTCAGATTCCAGGTCATCATATGTATTTCCCAAAAGAAGAAGATAACCTGCTTTTTGCAGCTCGCGTTCGATACTTACGACAATCGAAGCAAAAAAATTGATTTGAATATCGGGGACCAGGACGCCGATGATTTTGGAGCGCCGCTCTCTCAGTCTGCGTGCAGCCTGGTTTGGACGATAGGCAAGCTCATCAATCACCTGCCGTACCCTTTGTTCCAACTCAGGGCTTACACCTTCTTTACCGCTTAAAACCCGCGAAACCGTTGCAGTTGAAACCCCGGCTCTGGCCGCGACATCTTTTACAGTTATTCCATTATCGATGGGCAAAGACTTACGGAAACTATCCGGATTCATTTAGCCTCACTTTTGTAATCGTTTACAATTGTAAGCCTTCTTCAAAGGAAAGTCAAGCAACTTTTTTTATGATTCCTAGCATTCTCGATCAAAATTCAGCAAATTTATCCAAAATAAAGACAAATCAAACCTCATTACTTCATCTGCCGTTCTATTTCCGAACCCGAATTGGGGATTGACAATGCATCGGGTACATGCTAGAATGTAATCGTTTACATAACCAAACTATCTAAGATTCACCTCTACAGAAAGGCTTTTGCATGGACCAAGTCTTGCTGCGCATGGAAGGGATTTCAAAATCCTTCCCGGGTGTCAACGCCCTGAACCAATGTCATTTCGAGCTTCGTGCAGGTGAAGTGCACGCACTGGTTGGTGAAAACGGAGCTGGAAAATCCACCATGATGAAAATTCTGGCAGGCGTATATCAAAAAGACGCAGGCCAAATTTTTTTCAAAGGTGAAGAGGTAGTAATCCCAAGTCCACGCGCTGCCCAGCATCTCGGGATCAGCATTATCCACCAAGAACTCAATTTAATGCCTCATCTAACGGTTGCCCAAAACATTTTTATCGGGCGCGAACCGGTCAATAAAGCCTTCCCCCTATTCATCAGTGACAATGAGATCAACAAAAAAACTGCCGAGCTTTTCGATCGCATGCATCTGAAGCTTGACCCGACAATTAAAGTCGGCACATTAACTGTGGCCAAGCAGCAAATGGTTGAAATTGCGAAAGCCCTGTCATTCAACGCTGAAATCCTGATCATGGATGAGCCGACTGCTGCTCTGACAGAATCTGAAATCGATGAACTTTTCCACCTTATTCGAAAATTGCGCGATCGGGGTGTGGGAATTGTGCATATCTCGCACCGCCTGGAAGAACTTAAACAAATCTCAGATCGAGTCACCGTCATGCGAGATGGTCAGTATATTAATACTGTACCGACCAAGGAGACCTCGATTGATCAAATCATCAACATGATGGTCGGTCGTACCATTTTTGAAAGTTCACCGGAACTGCCAGAAAAAGCAGATCAAGATGTGGTGCTGGAAGTCAAAAATCTAAACAGGGGAACTGTGCTTAAAAACGTTAGCTTCAGCCTAAAAAAGGGTGAGATTCTGGGTTTTGCTGGTCTGATGGGCGCTGGGCGAACAGAGACGGCTCGGGCTATATTCGGTGCCGATGCGGTTGATAGTGGATCAATTCTCATTCACGGTAAAAAAGTAGTCATCGATAGCCCCAGCAAGGGAGTGCGCAATGGAATTGGGTATCTGTCCGAAGACAGAAAGCGCTATGGGCTGACAGTGAATATGAACGTGAACGAAAACATAGTCATGGCATCGCTGAAAAAATTCATGAGCTTTTTTGGTTGGATGGACGAACCCAAAACCCGATCCACCTCTCAAAGTCTTGTAAAATCGCTCAATATTAAAACACCCAGCCTGGATCAGAAAGTCAAGTTTCTTTCTGGCGGAAATCAGCAAAAAGTTGTTATCGGTAAATGGCTGACAGCAGACACGGAGATATTGATATTCGATGAACCAACCCGCGGGATTGATGTCGGTGCAAAAAGTGAAATTTACAAACTGCTGAATGACCTTGCCCGGCAGGGAAAGGCGATCATCATGATTTCCTCTGAACTACCTGAGATCCTGCGAATGAGCCACCGGGTTGTTGTGATGTGTGAAGGGCGAATAACAGGCATACTAGATGCGAAAGACGCTACCCAGGAAAGCATTATGAAACTCGCAACCCAGCGAACTGGCATAGTTCGATCGGATGAAACCAATAACCTGACACCAGAAACCGGGATGGCATAATTTATGAATACCACGAATCAAAAAATTGTTTTTCGCTCTGATATCATGCAATTAGTGATGGCCTTTGGCGCTCTAATCCTCATGGTCATCATTTTCTCAATACTCTCTCCTTTCTTCCTTACATTTGACAACTTTGTGGGAATATTGCTGGCAACAGCTGTCAACGGGATCCTGGCGTTGGGTGTTACTTTCGTTATTATCACCGGTGGGATTGACCTCTCAGTCGGCACCGTGTTGACAATTTCGGCTGTTATGACCGGTGTGCTCATTACCAATAATCACTTCCCGGTTTGGTTAGGAATTACTGGCGGCATTCTGACGGGCGGCCTCGCAGGATTTATCAATGGTGTGGTGATTTCAAAAATGAAAATCCCACCCTTTATTACCACGCTCGGCATGCTTTACGCAACGAAAGGTTTATCCCTGGTCATCTCAAAATCCACCCCTATCTACTTCAGCGATTCGCCTATTTTCCGAAAATTGGTCATGGATTCTGCACTCGGTACGATCATCCCAGGTTTTAATATCCCGAACGCAGTGCTTGTTATGTTCGGAGCCGCGGGCATCGCCTACCTCGTTCTTAGCCGGACAATTTTAGGCCGGTATACTTTTGCGCTGGGCAGCAATGAAGAGGCTACTCGCTTGTCTGGCGTCAATGTGGATCGATGGAAAATCGCGGTATATTCGATTTGCGGGCTCTTTAGCGGGCTGGCTGGCGTAGTTATGGCTTCCAGACTTAACTCAGCCCAACCGGCTTTGGGGGCAGGTTATGAACTGGATGCAATCGCCGCAACAGTAATTGGGGGTACATCGCTTTCAGGCGGTGAAGGTTCAATCCTGGGAACAGTGATCGGTGCATTTGTCATCAGCGTTCTAACAAACGGGTTACGCATCAAAGGCGTCCCCCAAGAATGGCAAATGGTAATCACCGGAGTTATTGTTGTTTTGGCTGTTTATCTTGACCGTTGGCGCCGTCAACGCTAAAGGCATCAATTTCAGGAGGTGCAAAACCAACAAATAAATTGAAAACCGAAATTACACATCAAAACAATCGAAATAAATCAACCAATTCAAACATTAGAGGAGATTTTTATGTCTAAGAAATTGTTCACCCTGCTGTCACTCGTGATTATTGCTGCCATGCTGGTAGCTTGCGCCGCCCCTGCCGCAACGGAAGCCCCCGCCAATGCAAAACCCTACATCCCTGTTATTTCTAAGGGCTTCCAGCATCAATTCTGGCTCGCGGTTAAGAAAGGTGCCGAACAGGCTGCTACCGAATTAAACGTCGAGATCACCTTTGAAGGTCCCGAAAGTGAAGCAATGGTTGACAAGCAGGTTGAAATGTTCCAGACTGCTCTGGATAAGAAACCCGCCGCCATTTGTCTGGCCGCTGTAGATTCTAAGGCATTCCAGCCCCTGCTCGAAAAAGCAAAAGCCGCTGGCATCCCTGTCGTTGGTTTCGACTCTGGTGTTGACAGCGATATCCCTGTGTCAACTGCCGCTACCGACAACATCGCTGCAGCCGCTGTGATTGCTGACAAAATGTCCGAACTCATTGGTGGCGCTGGCGATGTTGCTGTTATCGCTCACGATCAGACCAGCCGCACCGGCATCGACCGCGTCAAGGGCTTCACCGATCAGATCGCAGCCAAGTACCCCAACATCAAAATTGTTGACACCCAGTACGGCGGCGGCGATCAGCTCAAGTCCACTGACCTGGCAAAAGCCATCATCCAGGCGAACCCCAATCTGAAGGGCTTCTTCGGCGCCAACGAAGGTTCGATCATCGGTGTTTTGAACGCCGTGAAAGAACTGGGCCTCGAAGGCAAGATTACCGTGATCGGTTACGACTCTGGCCAGCAGCAGATGGACGCCATCCGCTCGGGTGCCGAAGCCGGCGCTGTCACCCAGAACCCCATTGGCATCGGTTACGAATGCGTCAAGGCAGCCCTCATGGCTTCCAAGGGCGAAACCCTGCCCAAGACCATCGACACTGGCTTCTACTGGTACGACAAGACCAACATTGACGAAGCCAAAATTCAGGCTGTTCTCTACAAGTAAATCCAGATTGACTGGTTGAACCATTGAACTAATCTTCAATTGGATCAAGATCCGTTGGCCCCCCTCTCAAGGTTGAGAAGGGGGCCTTTTTTATCCGTCAGTTCGAAAAGAGGTTATTTTGGGTGGCTACGCCACCCAAAATAACCTCTTTTCGAACTAACCCGAACTGGCGTTATTAATAGTTCTTGACAAATAGTTTTGGTAACGCTATAATGGTATCGTTATCATCAATTACAATCCAGCCAGTTTCCAAACGCTTTCTTCAATTTCATAACATATCCATGACCACGATTCGTGATGTAGCCAAATATACAGGCGTTTCCCCCATTACCGTTTCACGGGTGGTCAATAATTCCGAAAATGTACGCCCCGAAACCCGCGATCTTGTAAAGAGTGCCATCGCCAAATTAGGTTATGTCCCCAATCTGACGGCTAGAAGTTTGCGCTCCCGTCAGACCCTCACCCTGGCCCTGATCGTTCCAGACATCACCAATGTTTTCTGGACAACAGTTGCTCGCGGCGTCGAAGATGCTGCCCAGGATGGTGGATATTCCATCATGCTTTGTAATACAGATGAAAACCCCCATAAGTTCACCAAATACCTGAACACCGTCATCCAGCAAAGAGTTGACGGTGTTTTAGTTGTTCCTTACAGCACGAAAATCCAACAGCTCAGCCAACTGATCGAAATGGATATTCCTACCGTGATCATCGACCGGAGAGTCAATGATTGGGAAGGCGACTCTGTTTACTGTGATTCCATTGCAGGAGCTCAAGCTCTGGCCCACCACCTCATCAATCTTGGCCATCGAGATATCGCCATGCTTTCTGGTCCGGCTGCGACCAGTACCTCTGAAGACCGGGTTGCAGGTTACTGTCTGGCGCTGCACAAAGCTGGCATTCCGATCGATGATCGCATGGTCCGTTACGGGGAATACCGTGAAACCTCTGGAAAAGTATTGACTCGCGAACTCCTCGACTCAGGATTATCCCCAACGGCGATCATTGCAGCGAACAATACAATTGCGGCTGGGGTTTTGGAAGAACTGAGACTGCGCAAAAAAAATGTCCCGGGTGAAATTGCCGTCTGCTGCTTTGATGAAATCCCAGAAGTCGAACGCAGGTTCCCGTTCCTGACCAATGTTTCCCAACCGGCTTACGATATGGGAGCAAATGCTGTCCAACTCCTGATCAGCCGGATTAACGCCACATCCACACTCCCGGCCCGTAAGGTGATTTTACCTACCCGGTTAATCTTGCGTTACTCGTGTGGACGTTTCCTTTATGAAAACAATAAAGCTTCAGAAATCCGTTACAGTCTGATCCCGGATGTGACCGACAGCCAGCTTGTAAAATTATTAGATAACGCTGACCGGGAATTACTGATGACATTCGCCCCAGAATTAGCAATTCCAATTGAACAAACCAAAGATGAAAGCAGCCTTTCCCGCCCTGATAAAAACAGGTTGATGAATGCCCTGGCTTTTCGCAAATCAGACCGGATTCCATTCATAGCTGGTCGAGCAGCAAACAAAACGCTCATAGAAGGCGTTCTTGGCAGGTCAATCCAATGGACACAAGACGGAAACAACCTGGATCCCGAGGATCTGATCAACTTCGCCCAGCAGATGGGCATAGATGCCGTTCCTTGCGATCTAACCTGGCAGTCGAATCTAAACGAGAATACAATCCGCGACAGCTCCCTCCTCCAGGCAAACCAGGCTCCTGCACTTGCCCAGCAGCTCAGTCTGCTTGAAAACTTGCTCCGGTCTGCTGAGGGAAGTGGGATAGGCGTATATGTCCGATTCAATTCTTTTTATGAAGAAGCATTGAGAGGATTAAGATATTCTGGTTTTTCACCGGATCTGATCAGCAATCCAGCGTTCGAAAAGATGATGGATGGCTTTGTTAAACACCAGGAACGGGTTATTCGGGCAATCTGTGATCGGTTTGGCAGAGAGCTCTGCTTCATCTCGGTTAAAGACGATTTCATCGCCCAACCGGATGTGAGCAGCAAAAAAACCTTTTATCGTGATTCAATTCTTCCCCGCCTTGCAAAGATGGTAAAACCGGCCCAGGAGCATGGCTTGCTTGTGGTCGTAGATACTCAGGGTCAGATTGAATCCGCTTTACCAGATCTATATTCAATTGGAATCCGAGGGGTCGATTCAGTGAGTTATACCGAGAACTCGTTCCAGCGCCTGATGCAAGATTGGCAGTCAAAAATTGTTTTCATCGGTGGCCTTTCCTCCAATTTATTCTCCCTGTCACAAAAAGAAATAGAAGAACAGGCCCTTTTGGCCAGTGAAATGCTCGGAAATTATCCCGGCTTAATTCTCAGCACAGATAAGGCTATCACTGAAGGTGTTGAATATTTCCCACACAATTTCAGTATCCTCGCTCGTTCAATTCACATCTACAAGCGTCTTCTCGAAACTCATCCAGTGTCGTAAATAAAAATAAGGAAACGGCCATGAAAATACTAACCTCGACCTACGACCGATCTGATATCAACCGGCTTTTAACAGCCATCAACCATCAAGAGCCTGACCGAGTCCCCCATCTTGAGTTATGGGTCACAAGCCAGGGTGTTTATGAGCACATTCTTGAACGGAAATTGGGTTACCGGATCGGTGATGCCGCAGAAGGTGGACAATCGATCACGCCTGAAGATGATGTCGAATTCGTTCAGCGTATGGGTCAGGATGCCGTCCTGTGTAATTGCAACTGGCGTCCCAACAACGTTTTTCGTCTCGCAGAAGATGGAACCCGCCATTATGTTGACGGCTCTATTAAATCACTCGACGATCTTTCCCGCCTTGAACCTCCGACGCCAATTGATATCCAACTAAAACATCTTGAACGATACCTCAAAGCCGCTGAGGGCACAGGGGTTGGGATTATTCCGAACCTGACCTCTTTCTTTGATAGTGCAATGCTTGCCATCGGGGTGACCGACTCTTTTTACATGTTCTATGACAATCGTGGTCTGCTCGAAAAACTGATGGACATCCTTCTCGAACATCAGACGAAAGTAATGCAGGCTGTGTGTGAGAACTTTGGAGATAAGATAGCCCTGGTGATGATCAATGATGATATTGGCTATAATTCCGGGTTAATGATTAAACAGACCATGTTTATGGAGATCTTCCCCCACCGGATGAAACAACTCATTGCTCCGGCCAAAAAAATTGGCAAACAAGTTTTAATGCACACTGATGGCAAATTGGACAATATCTTGCCAATCCTCTACGACGTCGGTATCAATATCAACCACCCCATTGAGCCGGAAAGCAATGAACTGGCAGCGGTGAAAAAGAAATGGGCAGGTCGCATGTCGCTTGTGGGCAATGTCCATACGCCACTTTTGGCATTTGGTACTGCCGAACAAATTGAAGCGAAAGTTCGCGAATACTGTATCGAAGTGGCGCCAGGTGGTGGATATATCCTCGGCTCATCTACCAGCATTATGGACGGCATTCCTCCCCAAAATTTTGAGACCATGGTTCGCTCTGTCCATAAATACGGCCGCTATGGCTCCCTGGGTGTTGCTCAATTCGACTAGGAAATTAAGAAATGGCCCTAACATCCAAAGAACGAGTCATGCAGGTTTTTCAGTTCGAGCAGCCAGATCGGGTGCCCGTTTGGCTGGGCGCATCTCCAGAGTTTCGCACACTGATGGAACAGCACCTGGGATTATCCAGCGATGAACAACTCTCGGAATATATCAAAGATGATTTTCGCCGGGTATATGCCCAATATTCGGGGCCTGTTGACCGCAGCCCCGGTTTTGGGTTAACCTATCCAGACGCAACCTATCGGACGCCATTTGGCATCGAACGCCATGGTTATGGCTACGGAATGCCGCTCAACCGCCCTCTCAAAGCTGCTGATACGGTCGCCCAAATCCACGAGTATGCCTGGCCCGACCCAGCCTGGATGGATGTCTCGCACGTGCGCTCCGATGCACTTCGCTACAACAAACAATACGCAATCCTGGGTGGAGACTGGTCTCCCTTCTGGCACGATGCGATTGATTTACTCTCGTTTCGAAACCTGAGCTATAAAATGCACGATGACCCAGAGCTTGTAGATGCACTTCTGGAACATATCGTAGATTACTATCTGGGTGTGACAACCCGTATTTTCGATGCCGCAGCCAAAGATATTGACATCTTTTTTATTGGCAATGATTTCGGCGGACAGACAGGTCCATTAATTGGTGAAAAAACTTTCCGGCGCTTCATTCTGCCACACTTAAAGAAACTGGTTGACCTGGGTCACGACTACGGCTTGAAAGTGTTAATGCACTGCTGCGGTGGTTTTGCCCCCTTGATCCCATCCATGATTGAGATTGGAATCGATGGGCTGCAGGCTCTTCAACCCACTTGCCGGGGGATGAATCCCTCCGAATTAAAGATCCAATTTGGCGGAAAAATTGTTCTCATGGGCGCAGTCGATACTCAGCTCTTGATTGAGGGGACTCCCGAAAAAGCCGCGGCTGAGACTCAGCGTATATTAGAAATTATGAAACCTGGCGGCGGCTACATATGCTCCCCCAGTCATGACTATTTACTTCCTGAAACCCCGGTTGAAAATGTTCTGGCATTGTACAAAACAGCAGATAACCTGGGAGCCTACACCTAAATCAAAAGGAGTCCATGATGTTGAAACGATATGGTCAGATGATTGGCGTCAAATCAGAAAAATTGGATGAATACATAAAGTACCATGCTGCAGTATGGCCCGAAGTTTTAAAAACAATTTACGAATGCAATATCCGCAATTACTCCATCTTCTATCGCGATGGTCTGCTCTTTGCTTACTTTGAATATATTGGAAATGATTTTGAGGCCGATATGGCCAAAATGGGCGAAGACCCCAAGACTCAGGAATGGTGGGCCATCATGAAGCCGATGCAAGAGCCTGTCAAGTCCTGCACTGAAGGCGAATGGTGGGCAGACATGCCCGAAGTTTTCCACACAAACTAGGAAGGTACCCATGGAAAGAACAGCAAACTGCCTGAAAAAATTGGAACGTGTCAACAAAGCGCTCAAACATGAAGAACCCGACCGCGTTCCGGTCAGCGACTTCTTTTGGGGCAGCTTCTTGGAAAGATGGCGCAGCGAAAAAGGTCTCCCAGCCAATACCGATGTATACGATTATTACGATCTGGACTGGATCGTAACAACCCACAACATGGATCCGCATATTAAGGATTTTGAAATCCTGCACGAAAATGAGGAAGAAGTTTTGGTGCGAACGGGTTTTGAGGCAGTTCTGCGCAAAAAATTTGCCGATCCCATGCCCGAATTTGTCCGTTTCGAAACCGATACCATTGAAAAAGCTGAAGCCTTCGAATTCGATGACCCAACCGATCCCCGCCGTTTTTTCAGTGGCGGCGATAACCAAATTGGCGGCGTTGGTGATGGCTATGCCCGCAATCTCCCCCCCTGGATCGATTCAGTAAAGGCTCGCCGCCCAAATATTCCTGTCTATGGCAGCCAATGTGAAGCAAATGAATACATGACCCGAATCGTCGGCGGGGCGAACTTGCTTCTGTGGGCCGGGCTTTATCCAGAACGGTTTGGTGAGTTCATAAAACGCACAAATGAATGGGCGCTTGTCCAAACCAAAGCTATGATTAATGCCGCCCGCCAGGATGGTGAACTGCTGATCGATGGTGTCGTTGTTTGGGGCGATGTCGCCTACCGCAAAGATCTTTTCTTCAATCCCGATTATTGGCGGAAGTGGTATAAACCCGGCCTGGCAGCCATCGTCGATGCCTGCCATTCAGCCGGTTTGCCTGTCATCTACCATGGCTGCGGCAATGTCAGAAGAATCTTTGATGATTTTATCGACATTGGGATTGATGCGTACAATCCATTGGAGGCCAAGGCCGGCATGGATGTTGTTGATTTACGGCGAAAATATGGTCACAGAATTGCATTCTGCGGTAATATGAATGTGATGGAGTGGGCTGGCTGTACAAAAGAAGAGCTCAAGACAATTGTCATGCGCAAACTAAATGCCGCCAAAGGCGGCGGGATGATCTTTCAATCAGACCATTCTGTGCCCAGCAACGTGTCAGCTGAAAATTATGAATATGTTGTCAATTTGGTTCGTGAATTTGGCCAATATCCATTAAAATTGGGCGATCACGATATTCCAGACCTCAATTAGGGCATTGATTAAGATCCTCAAAAGGCCGGAAATGCGTTTACAACATTTGCTTCCCCACCAATTTCATAAAGCGATCGAAGAAGGCTGGCCCCTGCTCGTGCCGGTCGGCTGTATTGAATACCATGGACCACACATGGCTCTTGGCTGTGATACGATTCTGACCGAGGAATTGATGGTACAGGTTGCAAGACGTCTGAATGTGATCGTAGCGCCTCCAATATGGTATGGTCCAACCGGTTATGCTGTCAGTGGCCCCGATCACGGAACCATGGATGTTTCAACTGAACGCTTTGGCAGGCATGTAAAAGATGTTCTCACTTCTTTCTGGCAAATGGGTTTCAAGTGGATAATCGTAGCCGTTCATCATCAAGGCCTTGACGGACCAGAGGCGCTGGCAATCCGGCAGGCGGCTGCTGAAGTTACATTTGAGCAAACCCTTCAGGAACGTGGTAGTGCCTGGTGGGGCAAAGCCCCGCTGCCTCCAAAAGACCATGTATTTGAACGAATTCAGGTTTGGCCTTCGATTCTTCCGGCTGCAGCCGCTCAAGGAATCGTCATGGCAGATCATGCCGGATTTTACGAAACGGCTCTCCTTATGGCTGCATTTCCAGCCGGAGTCGAACAAAATCGGTTGGGAGATGAACCTCCCTGGTTTACTTCAACCGCAAATAGCCAATCTCGCGCTGCCAGTCTTCAAGCTGGAGAGCAAATGTGGGCGAAAATGATCAGTGCCTGGGTGGAACAACTCGCCCCGCTGGTGCGTCCGAAACGCCCTACACCCAATGAAGTCACCATAAATGGATTATTCTAAGGAGGCGCCTATCGAGCAGGGATAAGTCTGGACAACCATGTTTTCAACTTTTTGTAAACCAATCAAATTCTTTCAAAGGAGACATAGGAGATTCAAATGTCTGAAAAGCATAGTTTTTCACGTCGTGACTTTCTCAAAGTATCTGGTTTAGCAGTCCTGGGCACTGCTGCGGCTTGTGCCCCCGCAGCTACCGAAGCCCCAACTGCTGCTCCCACCCAGGCTCCAGCAGTAATCGGTAAACCATTTGATGGCAAAACCGTTCGCATGCACGCCATCACCGGCGGGTCTTACGATGAATTGTACAAAATCATTCCCCAATGGGAAGAAAAAACTGGCGCCAAGGTAGAATTTGTCTTCAAAGGCAATGGTTTCGAAACAGATAAGCGGCTTGTTCAGGATTTCGCTGCGGGCACCGTAGATTATGATGTCTGCTGGGATCACTCCAGCTTCTTCTCGCAATATGTCAAAGCGGACGGACTTGAACCCCTTGACAATTACTTCAGCGCCGAAGATTTGGGCGACTTTATTCCCCGCCTCGTCGACGCAGCCCGCCGCGATGGAAAGCTCTGGGTCATTCCACGCCACTATGATATTTCCTGCATGCACTACCGCACCGACCTGGGCATCAAAGCCCCCGAAACCTGGGACGAATTCAAAGCCACCGCCATTCAGGTGAGCAAGGACAACCCAGGCGTCTTCGGCACCCAGTTTGCTGGTAAGGAAGAAGCTTTGACCGGTCGTTTCTACGAAGTCATGACCGCAGAAGGCGGCTCACTGTTCAATGACAAGTGGGAGCCTACCTTCAACAGCGCCCAGGGCGTCAAAGCAGCCACAATGTTCGCCGAACTTTATGCTGCCAAAGCCATGCCGCCAGACATGACCAACTTCCTGTGGGAAGATGTGGCCAATCAGTTTGTCGGTGGTTTGATCGGTATGTACACAGAATGGTTCGGTTGGTATGGATATTTCCAGGATCCAAAAGCCAGTAAAGTTGCCGGCAAGTTTGATATTGCCCGTCAACCCAAAGGCGATGGTGGTGTTCATGGTGGTTGGGCCGGTCATCACGGCTTCTCAATTACCAAGGCTGCCAAAGAAAAACAGGCTGCCGCTGATTTGATCAAATTCCTCACCAGCGTTGAAGGCAATGAATTGGAATCCAAGATGGGTATCCTGATCTCTCGCCAGAGCGTTTGGGACAAACTGATCAAAGAGGCCGAAACCTCTACTGATCCCCTGGCAAAGAAGCGCCTCGAACTCGCCCTTCTGGAAGCGAAGGAAGATTTCAAGACCCCGCCACTCATCGCTGAATGGCTGCCCCTCTCAAACATCCTCTATCCGATCGTCCAGCAAATCATCCTCGGCGACACCGACCCCCAGAAGGGTCTCGATGATGCAGCTCAGCAGGCTCGCGATATGATGTCCAAAGCCGGTTACTACTAAATCGGTTTTCATCTCCAATAATTCTTTGGATGGGCAAGCCAACTTGCCCATCCAAAGACTAAATTTAGCCAAAAGAGGAATGGAATGACGGTTGCTCTCGATAAAAATAAAGTTCCCAAACGAACACTGCGATTCCAAATTTCCGAAAAACAACTGCCATTTTTGTTAGTGCTGCCCAGCATTATTATCATCCTGGCGGTTGTGGGGCTTCCCATGGCCTATTCTCTTTATCTGAGCTTTACTGATTTCACAATGACCAATGCAAAATCTTTTGAACTGATTGGATTCCAAAATTATGCCAATCTATTGTTCAAAGATAGATTGTTTTGGCCTGTTTTTGGTAGAACAATCCTGTTCACCACACTGGCAGTGAACATCGAATTCGTAGTCGGTTTGGGAATCGCTCAATTAATGGCTCGCGCAATCCGAGGCCAAAGCCTGGCCCGAACATTAATGATGATGCCGATGATGTTCGCCCCAATCCTGGTTGGCTTTCAGTTCAAATGGTTCTTCAATGCTCAGGTTGGGTTGGTCAACAACCTGCTCTACACCCTGACTGGGCAACCACAGCTTATACCCTGGCTTATCGATAAGAATCTGGGCTTTATCACGTTACTGGTCGCCGAAATCTGGATGAGCACACCGTTCATGGCAATTATTCTCGAAGCTGGGCTGCTTTCCCTGCCGCAGGAACCTTTCGAGGCCGCAGATATTGATGGGGCGTCAAGCTGGCAAAAATTCCGGATGATTACCTTACCTTTGTTGATGCCGTTTATTTATACCGCAATGGCTATCCGGTCTTTGGATATCGCTCGCGCCTATGATGTCGTCAGCATGATGACGGGCGGCGGGCCTGCCAATCGGACAGAACTAATCTGGACCTATGTGAACCGTTTGGCTTTTTCTGGTCAACAATTTGCCATGGGCACAGCTATGTCGTACATTACAGTGATCTTTAGCTGTTTTTTCACCTTCATGTTGTTCCAAAATGTGCTTAAAAGCCGCTGGGCAGGAGATATGGACGAATGACCGACGAGACAACCCCAAAGAAAAAACGACTTCGGCGAGACCGCTGGAAAAATCTTGGCGCAGATATCCTGCTCTGGATCATCATGTTTATCTTCTTTGTCCCTGCGCTTTGGATCATCCTGACCTCCATCCGGATCCGTTCTGAAATTAATGCCTTTCCACCTGTCTGGATTCCATCGGGTTTTTCGCTTGATTCTTATAAGATCTTGTTTGGCATGCCAACCCCAGAAGGTGCATTCGGGTTAGGTGGCGAAATCCCAGTAGCAACCTATGCTCGCAATTCGGTCATTATTTCTCTGATCAGTACCTTCTTTGCCCTTATATTTGGCACAATGGCAGGATATGTTTTTTCTCGCTTCAAGTTTAGAGGCAAAAATGGCCTGTATCTGAGTATGATGTTGGCGAGGGCGATTCCAGGCATTGCACTCAGTCTGCCGCTGTTTATTGTGTTCGCCCGCATAAAATTATCGGACACCCTCATTGGGATGGTTATCACCTATGTTGCCATGAACATCCCCTTTACAACCTGGTTGATGGATGGCTTTTTCCGAGCAATTCCGAAAGAGCTGGATGAAGCGGCCAGAATTGATGGCTGCTCCTTATGGGAGGCATTCATCCATATATCCCTGCCATTGGCTTTGCCAGGTGTGGCAGCCGCTGGGATCTTTGCCTTTCTCACAGCCTGGAATGAATTCGCACTCGCGGGGATTATCACCCGAACCCCAAATTCGCGCACGTTCCCCCCGGCGCTCTTCGAATTCACCGGACAATTTGTCTCCGACTGGCGCGGCATGACAGCCATGTCAGTATTGATGCTCATTCCCGCAATAATCTTCGTTGCACTGGTCCAACGCCAACTCCTCGAAGGTCTGACAGCGGGGGCGACAAAAGGATAAAAAAAGATGTCTCACAAACCCCGATACACTTCCAAAGAACGCGTTTTACGTGATTGTGCATTCCAACCCATAGATCGAATCACAATCGACTTTTGTGCCTGCAAAGAAATTTATGACCGCCTCAAAGCTCACTATGGGCTGTCAGATGACCTTGCGTTGATGGAAAAATTGCACGTTGATTTCCGCTATCCCAAACCCAATTGGATTGGCCCCGCTCTTGTGGACAGCCAGGGACGCATGACCGATTACTTCAACATCCCCCGAGCCGGCGTTGGCGACTTCGGCTATGCACTCGTTCACCCGCTCGCCAATGTAAAGTCCGTAGCGGAAGTTGAAGCATATCCCTGGCCAACCGTGGATATGTGGGATTATGATGATTATGCAGAACGCTGCCGAAGTTTTGAAGAACACGCCGTACTGGGCGGAGCCTGGGGCTGGTTCTTTGAAGCAGCATCTGAACTGGTTGGTATGCAGCAGTGGTTCTATCTTCTGTATGATAAGCCCGACGTTTGCCAGGCTATCCTGGGAAAAATTGTCGACTTCATGGAAGGCTGCTCGGAAATCATGTTTCAAAAAGCAGGTAAGTATATCGATATCTGCTTCACCGGGGATGATTATGGCGTTCAAAATGGGCCAATGATGAGTATGCCCATGTTTAACAAATTTGCCCGCCCTTACCTGCAGCGGATGTACAATGTCGGAAAAAAATATGGCAAACCCGTAATGCATCATTCGTGCGGGAGCGTTGCCAGGCTCATCCCAACTTTTATGGAAATGGGGCTTAATATTCTGGAGCCAATTCAAGTAGGCGCAGCGGGGATGAATATTGACGAATTAGCCCAAAAGTACGGCGGCAAGCTGTGTTTTCATGGATCAATTGACACCCAGAATACCCTCCCGTTTGGCTCACCAGAAGATGTCCGGCGTGAAGTCCGCCATCGAATCGAAATCTTCAAGAAGTATGGAGGGTTCACTATTGCACCCTCTCAGCACCTTTTACCCGAAATCCCGACAGAAAATATCGTCGCAATGTACGAAGAAGCCTGGGATTCGGGTTGGCTCACTGAATAATTCATAAAACAAGTTCAAAACATAAGGAGATACAAATGGAAATCATCAAATCAATTTACCAGGCAGTTTTGGAAGGCGATATGTCCGGCGCCAAAGATGGCGTTGAAGCAGCTTTATCTGAAGGTCTTGCCCCGGATACGATCATGCAAGAAGGATTAATCGCTGCAATGAGCGAAGTAGGCAGCCTCTTCGAAGCGGGCGATTTTTTTGTCCCCGAAATGCTGATCTCTGCCCGCGCCATGCAAGCTGGATTGAGTGTTTTGAAACCAATGTTGGTTGCGAGTGGATCCAAATCTGCCGGCAAAATCGTAATCGGCACCGTCAAGGGCGATTTGCATGACATTGGCAAAAACCTGGTAGGCATGATGATGGAAGGCGCTGGCTTCGAGGTTGTCGATCTGGGAACTGATGTGACACCCGAAAAGTTCGTCCAATCCGTAAAAGATTCTCAACCCCAAATCATCGCCATGTCGGCCTTGCTCACGACAACCATGTCGTCTATGGGCCTGACAATCAAAGCCCTGGAAGCAGCCGGTTTACGCGGCCAGGTGAAAGTCATCATCGGCGGAGCCCCTGTAACCAATGCCTATGCGGAACAAATCGGCGCCGATGGTTTCTCGCCCGATGCCAGTGCTGCCGCCCGCCTGGCAAAATCACTGGTTGCCTGAACCAACAAAGGACACGAAAATGACCGCGTACCCAAAAATTGGAATTCGCCCAGCCATTGATGGTCGGCGCAACGGCGTCCGCGAATCACTCGAAGATTCCACCATGGCACTGGCCCATGCCGTTGCAAATCTTTTGACTGCTAATCTGCGCTACCCAGATGGAAAACCCGTTGAATGCGTGATTGCCGATACGAACATCGGCGGCGTTGCCGAAGCAGCCGCCTGTGCCGCTAAATTTTCCCGAGAAGGGGTTGGTCTGACAATCACCGTCACACCCTGCTGGTGTTATGGATCCGAAACAATGGACATGGACCCCCTGATGCCCAAAGCCGTCTGGGGTTTCAATGGCACCGAACGGCCAGGTGCCGTATACCTGGCAGCCGTCCTTGCCGCCCACAACCAAAAAGGTTTACCAGCTTACTCAATCTATGGGCACGATGTGCAGGATGCCGGTGACACAGCTATTCCCGCCGATGTCAGCGAAAAATTGCTGCGATTCGCAAGAGCAGGATTAGCAGCCGCTTCATTGCGCGGCAAATCGTACCTTTCGATGGGTGGTGTCTCAATGGGCATTGCCGGTTCAATTGTCGACCAGACCTTCTTTGAAGAATACCTCGGTATGCGCGTTGAAGTCATCGATATGACCGAATTTCTGCGCCGCATCGATCAAAATATCTTCGATCCAATCGAGTTCCAAAAAGCACTCGCCTGGGTCAAAGAAAACTGCAAAGAGGGCCGCGAGTACAATCCACCTCACCAGCAGCGTTCCCGGACCCAAAAAGATCTGGACTGGGAAAGAGTGGTCAAGATGGCGCTCATCGCCCGCGATCTGATGGTAGGCAATCCCCGCCTGGCAGAGCTCGGCTTTGGCGAAGAAGCTCTCGGCCACAACGCCATCCTGAGCGGATTCCAGGGACAACGCCAATGGACAGATTACCAGCCCAACGGAGATTTCCTGGAAGCGATCCTCAATACCTCCTTTGATTGGAATGGCCTGCGGAAACCCTATGTTACAGCTACAGAAAACGACAGCCTGAATGGGATCTCCATGTTGTTTGGCCACTTATTGACAAACACTGCCCAGGTATTTGCTGACGTTCGCACCTACTGGAGCCCAGAAGCCGTCAAGCGCGTAACGGGCCACCAATTAACCGGCCGCGCTGCCGGGGGAATGATCCACCTGATCAACTCAGGCGCCTGCACCCTGGATGCAACCGGGCAGCAGGAAATTGATGGTCAGCCAGTCATGAAACCCTGGTGGGAAATCACTGAGACTGAAGCCGATAAATGCCTGAAAGCAACCACCTGGTACCCCGGAATGACCGAATACTTCCGTGGAGGCGGGTACTCCTCTTCTTTCCTGACTCGCGGCGGCATGCCAATGACAATGTCCAGACTGAACCTGGTGAAAGGTCTTGGCCCAGTGCTGCAAATCGCAGAGGGTTGGACCGTCGACATTCCTGAAGATGTCCACACATTGTTGAATGAACGCACCAACCCAACCTGGCCCACCCACTGGTTTGTTCCGAACGTTACAGGCCAGGGTGCATTCCGAGATGTTTACTCCGTCATGGCAAATTGGGGAGCCAACCACGGCGCCCTCAGTTACGGTCATATCGGCGCAGATCTCATCAGTCTCGCGGCGATCCTGCGGATCCCTGTTTGCATGCACAACGTGTCTGCTGAAAAAGTCTTCCGCCCAAGCGCCTGGACAGCCTTCGGAACGGCAGACCCTGAAGGCGCCGATTACCGGGCTTGCAGTAATTTCGGCCCCATATACGGATAAAGCATTAAACCAATTGGGTGTATAGGAGACTTCCTATACACCCAATCTTGACTGACCACCACACACAGCACTGATTTTTTTGAGAAAGAGTATTGATATGGCTGATTCCTCGTATTTGGCAATCGACCTCGGAGCAGAAAGCGGCAGAGCCATTCTTGGCAGTATTCAGCATAATCGGCTAAATTTGGAGGAGGTCCATCGTTTCCCCAATCTACCTGTCAAAGTCGCGGGACATCTCCATTGGGATATTTTAAGATTATACAGCGACATTCTTCAGGGATTTCACCTGGGCAGCGCAAAAGCTGGCAATCAAATTAGCGGCGCCGGGATAGATACCTGGGGCGTAGATTATGGTTTGTTGGACAAAAAAGACCAACTTATTGGCAACCCATACCACTATCGCGATGAACGTACCAATGGGATGGTTGAGGAAGCATGTCGGATAGCCGGCAGATCCGAGATCTATGCGCAAACCGGTATTCAATTCATGCAGTTGAATACGCTTTACCAACTGCTTGCCATGCGCACACAAAACGATCCAGCTCTGGATGCCGCTCACTCTCTCCTCAACATTCCAGACTTGCTCAATTTTTGGCTTTGCGGCCAAAAAGCCAGTGAGTTCACAATCGCCACAACGACCCAGTGTTTTAACCCGATCACCAGAAACTGGGCCTGGGATTTGCTCAAAACCTTGCAAATCCCCACCTATATCTTTCAATGTATTCAGCAGCCAGGAACAATTTTGGATAATATTCGCGAATCGGTTGCTGCTGATTTAGGAATTTCTCGAATCCCATTAATTGCCGTCGGCTCACATGATACTGCCTCAGCAGTGGCTGGTGTGCCGGCCAACGCTGAAAACTTTATCTACATCAGTTCTGGTACCTGGTCGCTGATGGGTCTTGAAACCAATCAACCGATCATCTCAGAACAAAGCCTGTCTTACAACCTTACGAATGAAGGTGGAATCAACCACAAAATTCGCTTCTTAAAAAACATCATGGGGATGTGGCTCGTCCAGGAATGCCGGCGCGAGTGGGCCTCACAAGGTCAAAACTACTCCTATGATGAGCTGACTGAATTGGCACGCCAGGCCCCAGCCCTGGGCTCTTTGATTCTGCCTGGTGACGAACGTTTTCTGGCCCCTGGGAAAATGGTGGAACGCATCCAGGAATTTTGCGCCCAAACCCACCAAACCATTCCAACAACGGTTGGGGCTGTAATCCGCTCTATTTTAGAAAGCCTCGCTCTGGAATACCGCTGGGTTGCAGAGAAACTTCAGGAATTAGCAGGCGTGCCCCTGCCCGTCATTCATATCATTGGTGGCGGTTCACGCAATCAGCTTTTGAATCAATTCACCGCTGACGCAACCGGCTGTACCGTAATTGCCGGTCCAGTAGAAGCAACAGCGATAGGCAACATTTTGGTTCAGGCGCTTGCCCTCGGTCACATCAATTCCATCAGTGAAGGGCGAGAACTCGTTCGCCAATCCTTCGATGTTCTAACTTTTCAGCCCTCCAACCGCCAAATTTGGGATGATGCGTACCAAAACTTTCGTAAACTTGCTGGAAAATAGTGGTCTATCAAACATCCTTCTAAAAAATCAGCTTTGATATACCAATAACCTGTCTATCTGAGAGAGAAAATATGTTAAAAGGAATTTCACCCCTTATCTCACCTGAACTGATAAAAATCTTAATGGAAATGGGCCACGGTGATGAAATTGTTATCGCCGATGCTAATTTTCCTTCCGCCAGCATTGCTCCGCGCCTGGTGCGCGCAGATGGCATTGGCGCGCCAGCCATCCTTTCTGCCATTCTGGATCTCTTTCCGCTCGATCCATATGTTGAGAAACCTGTCAGTCTGATGATGGTCGTACCTGGGGACACTTACAAACCGGTTATATGGGACGAATATCGGGATATCATCCAAAAATACGAAAAAGGATTTACAGAGTTCGACTATGTCGAGCGTTTTGCCTTTTATGAACGAGCAAAAAAGGCATATGCTGTCCTGGCAACAGGTGAAATGGCTCTCTACGCCAATATAATCCTGAAAAAAGGTGTCATCAAAGACTGACATCATGCCCGTCATTAAAGTGTATGCCAGCTTGCGCCGATTAGTAAATCCACCCACGCAAATTGTGGGCGGTTCGACTGTCCATGAAGCCGTCTCTGAACTGTGTAGCACTTACCCAACACTGCGCGAGAAAATATTTCTTGACGGCAAACTGCGCCAATTTTTTATCATCAGCCTGAACGGACGCCACATTGATTTGAACGACGGCTTAAATACGCCAACTGAGGCGGCTGATGAAATCGCCATATTCCCGCCCATTGCTGGCGGTAACGTCGAGTGATGAATTAAGAATAACATCCCAATATTCAGGATACTGTGGATTGGACAAGTCCCCAAGCCATTCCTGAGTCTTGAATTCTTGAGATGACACATGTCATTTATGTTTGGAGGTATTGAAATGCATGGTTGGACAGGAAAAATTTTAGAGATAAACCTGACAACTGGTTTGGTCCAGAACTATCCATTAGATGAAGAAATGGCGCGGCTGTTCATCGGCGGCAGGGGGTTGGGCGCCAGGCTGCTTTGGGATCTGGTTGGGCCAGAAGTTGATCCACTTTCGCCTGAAAATGTCTTGATTTTTACAGTCGGACCGCTGACCGCAACAGGTTACCAAACCAGCAACCGCTTTTCGGTCAGCACAAAAAGCCCGCTCACAGGGACTATCCTGGACGCAAACTCAGGCGGCTTTTGGGGAATGCAGTTCAAAAAAGCCGGCTATGATGGGCTGATTGTGCGCGGAAAAGCATCCAGCCCGGTGTGGATTGAAATTAAGCAGGACCAGGTCACGATTCATGACGGGGCTCAGATCTGGGGAAAACGAGTTGGCGAAACCACCTCCCTGCTGGGACAAAGCAATAATAAACGCAATGTGCTCTGTATTGGCCCAGCCGGCGAAAACTTAAGTCGGATCGCAGCGATCATGAACGATGGCCAACGTTCCCTGGCGCGTGGTGGACCAGGTGCAGTCATGGGAAGCAAGAATCTAAAAGCGATCGTCGTCGAAGGAAAACAACGCCCTGAAATATTAGATGAAGAACGCTTTAAGTTCCTTCTCTACGAGACACGCAAAATGCTGAAAGCCAGCCCATTGACCAGTCAGGCCCTGCCAGAATTTGGTACAGCGGTCATGATGAATATCGTCAACAACGTTGGAGCATTACCCACCCGAAACTACCAACAATCACAATTTGAAGACGCCGAAGCCATCTCCGGTGAAGCGCTGACAGAAAACTTCCTGGTTAAAAACGCCTCCTGTTGGGCCTGTCCAATTGGCTGTACCCGAATCAGTAAAACAGACAAGGTCGAAGGCGAAGGACCAGAATTCGAAACGACCTGGGCGTTTGGTGCAAGTTGTGGTGTAAACGATCTTGCTGCAATCATTGAAGCCAATGCGATCTGCAACGACTTAGGAATGGACACCATTTCAGCAGGCTCAACCATTGCTTGCGCAATGGAAATGAGTGAAAAGGGTTATCTGGACAGCGATTTAAGGTTCGGGCGAGCAGATTTGCTGGCGCCTACCCTGGAAGATATGGGATACCGGCGCGGCCTTGGCGCTGAACTGACCGATGGTAGCCTGCGGCTTGGGACAAAATATGGTCACCCTGAACTGTCAATGAGCGTGAAAGGGCTGGAAATGCCCGCCTACGACCCTCGCGGCATGCAGGGACAGGGGCTCTTATATGCCACCTCAAACCGCGGCGCCTGCCATATGCGTGGGAATATGCTTGGCCTGGAGGTCCTCGGTCTGCCAAAATTGATTGATCGTTTCCAGGTACAGGGAAAATCCACTTATGTAATCTTGCATCAAAATGCATCGGCCGCCATCGATTCACTAGTTGTGTGTAAATTTACAAATCTGGGTGTTGGTGATGAGTATTTTGCACGCGTTCTGGCCACAGTCACCGGTCTAAAATTTTCTACAGGTGACCTGATTCGGGCTGGTGAGCGGGTTTATACCCTCGAGCGCATGTACAATGTCCGGGAAGGTTTCACCAGGTCGCACGACAGCCTTCCACCTCGGATGCTGGAGGATGCAGTCCAGGAAGGGCCAAGCAAAGGTTGGGTAAACAAACTTGAACCGATGCTCAAGGAATATTACAGGGCCAGAAATTGGGATGAAAATGGTGTACCGCGGACCGCAAAACTAGAAAGCCTTGGGCTTGGATTCTTGGAGAGGAGCTTACAATGATGGACGAGCGAATATACGAACAATTTCGTGAAGTGGGACAGGATATCTATGATGCAGGTATGACCTCTTCTCATGGCGGGAACCTAAGCATACGAATTGGCGACCGCCTGATCATCAAACGCCGAGGCGCTCAACTCCGCCGACTAAAAATGCACGATCTGATCGAAACAGGGTTGGATAAGAATGACTCTGGAGTCGCGCTGGCATCCTCGGAATTAATTGTTCATCGTCAAATCTACAAACAAACCCCAGCCCTGGCTGTCTGTCATTGTCACCCAAGAGCCGCAATTGCACTCTCCCTTTCCCGCGAAGACATCGTCCCGGTAGATAACGAAGGCTCATATTTACTAAAAAAAGTTCCCGTCATTTGGGAAGAATTTGCCTCAGGCTCACCGGAGCTTGCCCGCAATGTCGCTACCACCCTTGAATCTTACAAAATCATCATGCTGCGCGGACACGGCTGTTTTGCCACAGGTCAGACTCTCGATGAAGCCTTCTTCTGGGCATCTGCCCTAGAAGAAGTCGCTCAAATCATCCTGTATACCAAGATCATTAACGAGCCGTTTTTAGAATACCGCAAAATGGCAGATTCCTACAACAAGTGGTAACATTCGCAAATGTCTAAACAGGGGCTGTTCAAAAAGGAACTTTTTGGACAGCCCTTTTATCCTGCAATCGCCATCGCCGCCAACCACCCCGTAGTCCAGGCAGCCTGAAAATTATATCCACCCGTTAATCCATCGATATCTAAATATTCCCCCGCAAAAAACAACCCTGGAGTCAATCGGCTTTGCATCGTTTTAAAATCGACTTCCTTAAGACTTACACCCCCGCAAGTTACAAATTCATCCTTAAAAACCCCTTTGCCTGAAATCCGAAAACTCCCATTGGTCATTTGTTCCGCAAGCTGGTATAAAGCCTGCCTGGAAATCTCTCCCCAGGCTAATTCTTCACTCAAACCCACAAACATCACCATCGATTTCCACAGCCTTCTGGGAATTCGGCCTGCTGGCTCACCCAAACCAAGATGCTGGCGCGGGTTTTGCTCTTTCGCCTGACGCAGTTTCTGGAAATAGGTTTCCAGCGTTTCGCCGGGCAGCCAGTTCACCAGAACTTCAACCTTATAGCCTGCCTCCGCCAGGAACCTTGCTCCCCAGGCAGATAATTTGAGCACGGCAGGGCCACTTAACCCCCAATGCGTAATCAGCACGGGGCCGTTTGTCTCCAAATATTTCTTTTTATCGCGACCTTCACCGGGCAAGCGGAGCACTGCATCAGGAACCGATACCCCCATCAATCCTTCCAGGCGCGGGTCCCGAACTTCAAACGTAAACAAAGAAGGTACGGGCGGAATAATGGTATGCCCCAGTTGTTTAGCCAGCATATAGCCCGATTGGGTTCCACCCCCCACTGCCAATAAAACTTTGCAGGCAAAAAGCACCTCGCCGGAAGATAGGATAAGTTTAAACATCCCATCCTCTGACCCGATTTGGTTTACCCCTGCCCCAAATTGTTGGCCAATTCCCAGGCGATTTGCCTCCGCCAGGAAACAATTGATAATCGTTTCCGATTGATCACTAACAGGAAACATACATCCATCAGGTTGGGTATACAAGAGAACACCCCGCTCTTGCAGCCAAGCGACCATGTCTTTCGGCTGAAAACGTGTAAATGCCCCCCTCAGCTCCCGCTCCCCGCGAGGATAAAACTTAACCAGATCCGCAGACTCAAAACAGGCATGAGTAACATTGCAGCGCCCACCTCCTGAAATCCGGACCTTCGCAAGTGGTCTGTTCCCTTTTTCCAGGATCATAATTTGCAGGTTTGGATTGGCGATCGCTGCATTGATTGCCGCAAAATAGCCAGCCGCCCCGCCACCGACAACAATTAAGTCAAGTTTTTTTACACCCATTGGGTTTTTAGAAATGTTTACCATAAACTCATGCTGCTTGAAATGTATATTTCTGAGCAGTATAGCATAAAGCAACCATCATTACAGCAAAGAATGCGCAAAAAAAATCAATTCCAATGTGGAGAAATTCAGGGTAAAATCAAAATCGCACATAATTCATCCTGACTATCAAAACATTTTTACCAAAACACACCTTGTCTGCCGGACAGATTTCAAACCCATCCTCCAAGATGGATTATCTTACACTTATTGCGATCGCCTTTTTGGCATTCGCACTATCGATGGGCATCCATGAACAATTAGGGCATGGAATTTTTTGCCTTATCGTCGGTGGTCGCCTGGATGAAATCAGTGCCTATAATTATGCTTGCGGAAGCCAAAATTTAGCCGAATGGCTTATCCGAGTTTCAAGCATTTCAGGGCTGCTGGCCAATCTAATCTCAGGTGGATTAGGCTGGTTTTTATTGTCGCGTTATCAAAAAGCCCCCTCCCACATAAAATATCTTTTATGGCTGTTTGGTTCGATTAGTTTCTTTACTGCCGCTTCCAATATTATATATTCTGCCTTGACGGGTATGGGAGATTTCGGCTTTGAACCCGAAGGGCTTTTTTATCTTCTGGAGCCGGCAGGTGTTATTCAACCCATACTCCTTGGCCTGGGCATTACTGGTTACTTTTTTGGATTCAAGTCTGCCAAAAATCTTATAAATCGGATTATTGGTGGAACCGGTTCGGAACGTTACGCTCGCGCAAAAACATTATTGGTTACATCCTATTTTAGCGAAATTCTCCTTGCATTTTTTATTGGAATTTTTAGCCCAAATGGTTTTTTGGTGTTCACCTCTTCATCTGCAGCTTCAAGTATCCTCGGGGCACTGGGATTACTATTTTTATTGAAATTCATCGATAACGCCACCAATTCATTCGCAGAACGGCTCGTCATAAGCCAAAACTGGTGGTGGGTGATGGCGGGCTTTACCTCTGCTCTCCTTTACGCCTTACTGATCGCACCTGGTGTCCACTTCTAAGTGAGTATCACACGAAAAACAGAGGGCCACATCTTGCGGTTTAGCTTCAAAATGTAGCCCTCTGTTAATTACCAGATGAACTGGTTGAAATTTTTTTTAGCCCAGCAAATCTGGAAGTTGTTCAGGATGCTGAGCAACTTTGACGCCTGCAGTCTTGAGTGCATTTACTTTATCTTCAGCCAGACCCGAACCGCCCTCAACAATTGCGCCAGCATGCCCCATCCGCTTACCAGGAGGCGCTGTTTGACCTGCAATGAATGCGACAACCGGCTTGGTCATATTCTTAGCAATAAAATCAGCAGCTTTTTCTTCATCAGAACCGCCAATCTCACCCATCAAAATGACTTTCTCTGTATATGGGTCAGCTTCAAACATGCTGAGCGCATCAATGAAATTGGTGCCATTGATTGGATCGCCGCCAATCCCAACACAGGTGCTCACGCCCATCCCCTTCAGCATTAGAGCATACAGAACTTCATACGTCAGGGTGCCAGATCGGGAAACCACGCCCACATTACCTGGAATGGCAATATTGCCCGGGATGATTCCGACCTTACTCTCGCCAGGGGTCAACAGCCCGGGGCAGTTTGGCCCGACCAATCGGACATTCATCTGATCCAGATAACTCCGAACGCGCATCATATCCTGCACCGGCACGCCTTCAGTAATACAAACAATCAAGCTAACCCCAGAATCAGCAGCTTCAAACATCGCATCCGCGGCAAAACGAGCAGGCACAAATATAATACTCGTATTTGCCCCAGTTGCGTCAACGGCAACTTTAACCGAGTCAAACACAGGTACCTTATTGAGAACCCACTCGCCACCCTTACCAGGAGTAACACCAGCTACAACCTGAGTTCCATAAGAGAGCATTTGGGTTGTATGAAACAATCCTTCATTTCCAGTGATACCTTGAACAACCAGACGTGTGTTTTTATTAATTAAGATGCTCATTTCCCGGCCTCCTTCATACCCTTTGAAGCCGCTACAGCTTTGCGAGCAGCATCAGCCAGTGTCTCAGCAGTAATCAAATTGGCAGATTCAAGGATCCGCCGGCCTTCTTCGGCATTCGTGCCGACCAGACGAACCACCATCGGAACTTTCGGCTTTACTTCATCCATCGCCGCTAAAACACCGCGGGCGACTTCGTCGCAGCGCGTAATACCGCCGAAAATGTTGAACAAAACAGCGTCCACATTCGGATCGGAAAGAATAATTCTCATCGCCGCAGCCACTTTATCTGCCCCAGCGCCACCACCGACATCCAGGAAATTGGCAGGTTCTCCACCAAACAATTTGATGATGTCCATGGTCGTCATAGCCAATCCGGCGCCGTTAACCATACACCCAATTGTTCCATCCAACTTGATGAAAGATAAGCCATATTTTCTGGCTTCAATTTCGGATGGTGCTTCAGCATCCAAATCACGCATTTCGTTTAAGTCAGGATGCCGAAATGACGCGTTATCATCCAAAACCATTTTGCCATCCAGCGCAACCAGCCGATTGTCGCCAGTGATCACCAATGGGTTAATTTCAGCCAGGGTGGCATCACAATCCACATAAGCCCGCCACAAACCCATCGCAATCTGGCCAAACAGTTTCCAGTGCTCTCTTGGAAGATCAATTCCTATTGCAATATTCCGCGCCTGATAATCTTTCAGTCCCAATAAAGGATCGATATGGACCTTGATAATCTTTTCTGGGGTCAATCGAGCGACTTCTTCAATCTCAACACCGCCAGCAGCCGAAGCCATCATCACCGGTCGGCGGGCGGCTCGATCATTGGTGATACCTAAATAAATTTCTTTACCAATGGCTGCTGCTTCATCAACAAGGACTTTTCGAACTGGTAAGCCTTTGATTTCCATTGAGAGGATTTGAGTCGCAATCTCTTCAGCCTCTTGTGGCGTTTTGGCAAGCTTAATTCCGCCTGCTTTTCCACGACCACCTACAAGAACTTGTGACTTGATGACCACTCGGCCGCCCAGCTCTTCAGCAATTTGACGGGCATCCGCTGCGGTAGAGGCGACGCGCCCTTTCGGGATCGGGACCCCATATTTACTAAATATTTGTTTCGATTGGTATTCGTGGAGTTTCATAAACCCTTATATTCCTTCTTAGATTTTGAACTTGTTTGAAGAAGGCTTCTTGAATTATACCATGTGTTGCATTTCACAAAACGCCGACCAAACCGCTCTTCGTATAAAAATCCCCCTTATGAATTTTGCTCCCTTTGAGGGTTATTCAGAACTGGTTATAATAATTAAACTGAAATTTTATTACCTGGCAATTTTTATCCATTGCATCACTGATTTCTAGCACAAAATTTTAGGACAATATATGGATCCATATTTAGATCAAGGATCTTTACGTGAAGAGGGTCAAAAACAAGATTTGCTTCAAACAATTTTAGATAACAGTTCATTTGTTATTATGGCTCTCAAGCCGGACGGATCTTGTCTGATGTTAAACTCCGCAGGCAGGCGATTTTTCGGTTTAACTCCTGATAAACCAATTAATGAATTTGATATTAATGTCATACCAGAATGGGAAAAATCAGGACTAAAGAATCTGCTTGCACTTACTGTCGAAACAAAATGCGAACAAAGGGCCGAAATGAATTTCCCCCTGCCAAACGGAGGGAATTTATGGACAAAGGTCCATCTGATCCCTTATCACACCAATGGCGAAATCCACATCGCTGTATTGCTCGAAGACAACACACTTTCGCATTTGTTCAATGAAAATCTCGAATATAAATTACACCTTCAAAACCAGGCGTTAAACTACAGCGAGTCGAAATACTATTCCCTTGCAGATGCCGTACCCGAATTGATTTTTACGGTTAATTCAGATCTTAAAATTTCCTACATAAATCAATATGGATTGAAATTATTTGATCAGCAAAACCAAAACTTTGTTGGTGCATCTATCCATACATTCTTTGATGGCAAAATCGCACCTCAGATCAAACAAGATGTCGAGGAAATTCTCCTCAGGAAAATTTCCTCTCGATATGAATATAAATTTCCGGGTAAAAATACCGTCCTCTGGTTATCACTCCAATTGACCCCCATTTTCCAACCAGATTCACAAGAGATCTCAATCCTGGGTATCGGGCGCGATGTGAGCGCCAGCAAACATGCAGAAGATGAACTGCGCAGCTCCCAGCATTTGTTTAGATTAATCATCGACAATATCCCCCAACGAATTTTTTGGAAAGATTTACAATCCCGATATATTGGATATAACGAAGCATTTCGCCTTGATCAACACATTGAAAAACCAGAAGACCTGATCGGGAAATCGGATCAGGATTTGAGTTGGAAAGAAATGGCGGAATACTACCAGACAGAAGAACAGTCGATCATCGATAACGACACGCCAAAACTGGAATACCAGGAATTGAGACGAATGCCCGAAGGCCATATGCTGTGGGTCAGAGCGAACAAAGTACCGCTGCACGACTCCGCAGGAAATACCTTTGGAATTTTAGGCACTTACAACGATATTACCGATGAAAAATGGATGGAAGCCCATCTCAGAGAAAATGAACTTCGGTTTAGAAGTACCTTCGAACAGGCTGCAGTTGGCATTGCACATGTTTCACCCCAGGATCAATTCATCATCGTAAATGAACGCTTTTGCGAAATTGTGGAGTACACAAAACCCGAACTAAGTTCAATGGGATTGGAAGAGTTGACCTGCCCTGAAGACCACCATCTGCTTCGCGATTTTATCCAACGAATTATCGATTCAGAACAAAGTAATTTTCAAATAGAAACCAGATTCCTGAAGAAAGACCATGACTACGTCTGGGTGCAGCTCACAGTAAGCCGGGTGATGAACCCACAGGGTATTGTCCAGTATTGGGTAGCGGTCATTGAAGATATCAGCGATCGCATTCTCGCATCCACATTGTTATCTCAAAGAACAAACGAGCTAACCCGATCGAACCAACTGATCGGTTCACTGAGTAAAGTTTCATCTCAGCTTGAGCCCACTCGAAACCCCAGCCTGGTCATGGATACATTAGGCAAAGAACTCAGGAAGCTCAATGTATATATCCAGATCGCCCTTCAAGAGGACGGAACCGGAAAATATGAGATCAAACACTCATCCTTACCCAAACAAATAATCCGCAAAATTGAGGTCCACCTTCACGAAAGATTGATTGGGTATAAATTTGTGCCACCCTTGAAAGGTCTTTCCAAAGAAGGAGATACACATTCCAGCCTCTTTTCAAGCAGAATTCAAGATTTTCTGGATCTGATCAAACAGGTCCCAGGTGAACAGGCCTGGGAAACACATCTCCTACCTACAGAGGTTCCCGCTAATAGCAATACGCTCACTTTCTCACTGCCCCTCCAGATTGGAGATCACGATCTTGGCATATTGGAAGTTTGGGGTTATGGTATTCAAGAAACGGATATCCCCGCTTTTACAGTCTTCGCAAACCAGGTTGCGGCTGCATTAGAGGCATCCAGATTGTATCAAGAAATTGCGCACCAGGCGATTCGGGATGATCTGACAGGATTACTCAACCGGAGAGGCTTTTTTACCCTTAGCGAACAGCAAATTCGCTTACAAAGCCGGCTAAACAACTATTTAAACTTGGTCTACATAGATCTGGATGAATTCAAACAAATCAACGATTCGTTTGGTCATCAGATTGGTGATCAGGCATTAATGGATGCTGCAATGCTTCTTCGTAAATGTTTTAGAAATGCAGATATTATTGGGAGAATAGGCGGGGATGAATTCGTCATATTGACGATTGCCAAGGAATCCGTTGATGTAAGTAAACTAAAAAACAGGTTATCCGAAAAGTTTACAGAGTTTAACCGTAAGAACAGCAGACCATACCAACTCAAGTTTAGCGTTGGAATTGTGTCCTGTCAATTGTGTTCAGAGACCAGCCTGGATGAATGGCTTGCCCAGGCCGATAAAGTCATGTATGAAAACAAACGTAAACATAAAACCGACCACTAGAGCAATATCAAGTCCAAAATTCGTTCCATTATTTCCCTTTAAAAACATCCACCCTACTGTATAATACATCCCATGGAACAAAGATTACAAAAAATAATGGCTCAAGCTGGGCTTGGTTCACGCCGGGTATGCGAAACGATCATATCAGAAGGCCGCGTTAAGGTTAACGGAAAAACAGCCTCTCTCGGAAGTAAAGCAGATCCCGAAATTGACCAGATCATTGTGGACGGGGCAGAATTAGCAAAACCTGCGGCCCTCATCTACATCGCGCTGCACAAGCCGCGCGGTGTATTATCAACCGTTGAAGCGCCCGACCCGCGTCCCACAGTTCGAGATTTGGTTCAAATTTCCGGGACAATCTACCCGGTTGGCCGTTTGGATGTCGAAAGTGAAGGTTTAATCCTTTTGACAAACGATGGAGAACTGGCAAACCAGCTTACCCACCCCAGCTTCGGGCACGAAAAAGAATATCGTGTCCTTGTCAGCCGAGTCCCGGATGAAGGCCAGCTTTCTGCCTGGAGATATGGCGTTATCCTGGAAGATGGGTACAAAACAGCGCCGGCAGAAGTCGAAGTTGAAACCATCGCAGGTAAAGGCGCATGGTTGAAAGTTATTCTGCGCGAAGGCAGAAAACGGCAAATTCGCGAGATGGGCTTAAGAACTGGTTTACCGGTAGTCCGGATTGTACGCATTCGAATTGGCACTTTACACCTGGGGCGGCTCAAACAAAATGAATGGCGTCATCTAACCTCAAAAGAGATTTCAGACCTAAAAAAACGCCCTCTAAAAAAAATTCGCCGTCCCGCCGCCAGCCGGTCGATCACACCCGCCGCTGGAGCAGCCAGTTCCCACCCCAAACCAATCGAGCGCAGATCTCCCTCCCGTTCGGCCAGAAGGCCAACTGATGCGACGAGAAGCAGGACCGATCGCCGTCCGCGCCCCCCATCCAGACGCAGGTCAAAGCCCTGACCAAGACTGGAAAAAAGTTGGCAGATTTTTTTGATTCGTTTTCTTGACAACCCCAAATAAAAGGATTTCTTATGAAAAAAACCACTTTCGGTGACAAATTGCGATATGAATTTGACAACCTGATGGCTCGCGGTCCCATCGCCCTTCTTGGATTATTATTTGTCGGTTCATTTATGATCATTTTTTCAGTGGCGCTGGTTATCAGTGGCTTCGGGTTAACCCAGGATGGTGGCGAACGCCTTTCTTTGGGCGAGGCGTTCTGGGAAGCAATGATGCGCACATTGGACTCTGGGTCGATGGGTGGCGACACAGGAACAATGTTCCGTTTAATGATGTTTGTTGTTACATTAGGCGGTATATTTATCGTTGGCGGCTTAATTGGTATCCTTACCACCACCCTCGAATCTAAGATGGAAGAAATGCGAAAAGGGCGTTCGAATGTCATCGAATCCGGCCATACAATCATTCTAGGTTGGTCTGAACAGGTATTCGCCATTATTCCAGAGCTGGTCGAGGCAAATTCAAATCAGAAAAAAGGTGTCATTGCCATCTTAGCAAATAAAGATAAGGTGGAGATGGAAGATGAAATTCGCGACAAGGTCGGCAATACCCGCAATACAAAAATCGTCTGCCGAACAGGCAGCCCGCTTGAAATGAATGACCTGGAAATTGTTAACCCACAGGCTTCCCGGTCAATCATTATCCTCTCAGAGGAAAATGACGAAAACTCTGACACCTACACCATCAAAGCAATCCTCGCCCTGACCAACAGTCCGAACAGGCGAAAAGAACCCTATCATATTGTTGCGGAAATTCGAGATAATCGCAACGTTGAAGCAGCGCGACTTGTAGGCAAGAATGAAGTCGAGCTGGTTCAGGTCGACGAATTTGCAGCCCGAATCATCGCTCAAACCTGTCGCCAATCTGGTCTTTCGGTTGTGTATACCGAGCTTTTGGATTTTGGCGGTGATGAAATTTATTTCAAAGAAGAACCGACCCTGGTTGGGAAAACATTTGGAGAAGCGCTGCAAGCTTTTGAGTCTTCATCCCTGATTGGTAAAGCCTCTAAAAATGGAAAGATTGAACTAAAACCCGATTTTTCCGCAAAAATCTCTGTCGGTGACCAAATCATTGCGATTTCGACTGACGATAACACGATCATCGTGAATAACCAGCCAAACAAACCTGACGAATCAGTGATCCAAAAACCCGAACAAAAAGAACCAAAAGCAGAGCGCACCTTAATAATCGGATGGAATGGTAAGGCTTCACTCATTATCAAAGAATTGGATGCCTATGTAGCCCCAGGCTCTGAGATTACAGTTGTTGCTGACCTTACAGTTGATGAATTAACTGCCGAATGTCAGGATTGTCCAGTTGAAAATCTCAAAATCTTCTATAAAGAAGGTATTACAACGTCACGAAGTTTGCTGGACAGTCTAAATATTGAAAATTTTGACCACATTATTGTGGTAAGTTACTCCGATAAAATGGACTATCAAAAGGCAGATGCGTTCACGCTCATCACTCTGCTTCATTTGCGTGAAATTTCTGAACAAAAAGGCATCAACAGTTCAATCACCAGCGAAATGATGGACAGCCGCAACCGGCAGCTCGCTGAAGTCACCCGAGCAGATGATTTTATTATCAGCGACAAACTTGTAAGCTTGCTTCTGACCCAAATTTCTGAAAACAAGAATCTTTCCCCTGTCCTGGCGGACATCTTTGACCCAGAAGGGGCTGAAATCTACATGAAACCCGCATCTGATTTTGTTGCCCTGGGAAAACCTGTGGACTTTTACACCGTGACAGAATCAGCCCGGCGTCAGGATGCAATTGCAATCGGCTATCGAATTGCGTCATTGTCAGGCAATGTGGAACAGGCCTATGGCGTAAAGGTCAATCCCAAAAAATCTGACAAAATCACCTTCACCGAGTTGGATAAAATCATCGTAATTTCAGAAAATTAGGATCAGCCTATGCAATCTACCGAAAAAATCCAGCCATCCTGGCTGGATTCATCTCCCTTTGCCCAGTTCAAGCTTAATTGGGAAACAGTATTTTTCACCCTCCTCATCGCAGCCGCCATTCTGACCCGGTTTTACGACCTGGAGTCGAGGGTAATGAGCCATGATGAAACATCTCACACCTACTTTTCCTGGCTGCTTGAAACGGGCAAGGGCTACCAGCACGATCCTGTAACACATGGTCCGTTCCAATTTCACATCGTCGGCCTTTCGTACTTCTTATTTGGCGACAGCGACACTTCAGCCAGGATTCCAGCAGTCCTGTTTGGGATTGCCACCATCGCCTTTACCTGGTTTTACAGACGCTATCTCGGCAGAGTTGGAGCCTGGATCGCCGGCTTGCTGATCCTGATCTCGCCATTTGCATTATTTTATGCTCGTTATGTCCGTAACGAAGCCTTTGTGGGGCTTTTCCTTGTGGTAACTTTCTGGGCTGTTCTCCGTTACCTGGAAACTGGCGAAAAAAGGTATATGTACTTTCTCACACTGGCGACAGTCATGCATTATGCCTCGAAAGAGACAGCATTTATTCAATCTGCAATTCTGTTGCTTTTTATTGGCTTTTACTTCTTATATCGCATAACCAGTAAGCAGTGGCAAGACCCTGGTGCATTATTAAAGTTTCTGGGGTTGTTGATCGTATGCTTTCTATTCATTGGAGGGGCTCTTGGGTACCATGAATTTGTAGACAAACCTAAAATTGCGGCAGACGCGTTGGCCATGTCTGCAGTTCCTGCCTCGGCTGTTGCCGAAGGTGCAAAGGCAACGGATCATTCGCTACCGCTGCCAATGCTCATACTACTTGGTGGAGCAGGTTTAAGCCTGGTGGGAGCCTTATATTTCCTGGTTCAAGGGTATGGAATTGAGCAGCTGCGTTCTGAGCGTTCATTTTCGATCATGCTCGTACAATTTACGTTGATAGCGCCGCTTTTAACACCATTCATCATGAATTTCGCTGGCATCACTATTCCGAACAATGCCTCGCAAGTAGCCGCACTAACGCTGGAAACAATGATCCCAATGGCGATAATCATAATCTTCACGACGGGTATTACTTTTGCAGCAGGTTTGTTCTGGAATCCGCGTGAATATGCCATCAATGCCGCCATTTTCTGGTCAATTTTCACAGTTCTTTACACCACGTTCTTTACGAATGGCGCAGGTTTTTTCACTGGCGTTGTAGGGTCTCTGGGGTATTGGTTATCACAACAAGATGTTAACCGCGGCTCGCAGCCGCTGTACTATTACGCTTTCGTCCAATTACCCATTTACGAATTCGTAGCTATCCTGGGAGTAATTCTTGCAGCCTCTATCCGCATCTATCAGGCTGTTACAGCCAGATTGGTTCGCCCAGCCTGGGACAGAATCGAATCCGGTGTCGCCCTGGACCAGGAAGAACCCGCACCCACCTTTGCATTCCTGGCTTTTTGGTCTGTCGCATCGCTGGCGGCCTTTTCTGTCGCTGGCGAAAAAATGCCCTGGCTCACCTACCACATTGCACTCCCTATGATCTTACTTTCAGCCTGGGGTCTTGGTATTCTAATCAGCTCAACCAACTGGAAAGCCTTGCTCACGAATAAAGCCTGGCTTGCTCTAGCAATATTCCCCGTATTCGCCGCCAGTCTGGCAAGCAGTTTCTCACTCCTATTCTTTTCTCCAACAGCTCCATTCGCTGGCAAATCGCTCGATCAACTTTCCGTCACCAGCACCTTTCTGCTTGCTGCAGGCGCAGCGGTAATCTGCGCATTTGTCTTGATCTATCTTCTCAAGGAATGGTCTTTTGGGCAGATCAGCAGGCTGTTCATAACAGTGGTTATGTGTTTGGCTGCCGTTATTCAGGCACGAAGCGCATTCCGAGCTTCATACGTTAATTACGACTCGGCCGCCGAATACCTCGTCTATGCGCACTGCGCCCCGGGTATCAAAATCGCTCTCGAACAGATCGAAGAAATTTCCAGACGAACCACCGGCAGTCTCGATATGGTCGTCGCCTATGATAATGAAACGACTTACCCATATTGGTGGTATCTGCGAAACTTTACCAATCAACGTTATTTCGGCTCACAACCTACACGAGAACAACTAAAAGACGCCCCCGTTATCCTGGTTGGCGATGCCAATTATGCCAAAATTGATGCTATCGTAGGTCAAAACTACGATAAATTTGACTACATACGAATCTGGTGGCCCAATCAGGATTATATGGATATTACCTGGGAAAGGTTTAAAAATGCCATTACCAACCGTGAGCTTCGCTCGTCTCTCTTTGATATCTGGCTGAACCGTGATTATCGTGCCTATGCAAGTATTAATAATAACCAGAGCCTGACCCAGTCAAATTGGTCACCCAGTGCCCGTTTCCGTTTATATGTACGCAAGGATATCAGCGCCAAAATATGGAACTTCGGAACGGCTCCAGTGGCCCAAATCGAAACTTCAGATCCGTACGAAGGTAAAAGCATCACCTTGCAAGCCGACCTCATAATCGGCGGTCCAAGTTCTGAATTGGGTTTAAATCGTCCACGCGGGGTTGCGGTTGCGCCAGATGGCTCCCTGTATATTGCCGATTCAGCCAATAATCGAATCGTGCACATGGACACCAAAGGAAACATCCTCCATTCATGGGGAACATTTGCAGACAGCGCTAAAAGCGCTGCACCGGGCGGCACATTCTTTGAACCCTGGAGTGTGGCAGTTGGACTGGACGGTTCAGTTTTTGTTGCCGATACCTGGAACCACCGCATCCAAAAGTTTTCTGCAGATGGAACTTTTATAAAAATGTGGGGCGTTTTTGGGCAGGCTGAAACTCCAATCGCTTTTTGGGGGCCCAGAACGGTGGTTATCGATCCTGAATACAGGGTGTATGTCATGGACACAGGCAATAAGCGGATTGTCGTTTTCGATAAGGATGGTAATTACATCACCGAATTTGGCACTACCGGGTCACTTGCAGGTCAATTTGATGAACCAGTCGGCCTTGCGCTGGACAACAACGGCAATGCGTTCGTTGCTGATACCTGGAATCAACGGATCCAGGTGTTCGCCCCCGCATCTGGCGGTTTGTTCAATCCAATTAAAGAATGGACCATAGCGGGATGGTACGGGCAATCTTTGGACAATAAGCCCTATCTGGTTTTTGGCCCCAAAGGACACCTCTTTGCCTCTGATCCAGATGGTTTCCGAATTTTAGAATTTGATTCTGAAGGTAAATTCATCCGCTTCTGGGGCGATCTGGGTGGTTCTGCAGACCGCTTTAACCTCCCCAACGGCCTGGCGTATGATAATTTGAATGGGATTTGGGTTGCCGATTCTGGCAACAACCGCATTCTGCACTTCGAAATACCATAAAAAAATGGCGCCAGGATTTCTGTTCAACAAGTAACCCTGACATTAAAAATTTACAAAACAACGAGCTGCCAGATAATTTCCGGCAGCTCGTTGTTTTATTGGGTGTTTTATGGGTGGCGTAGCCATCCATAAAACACCCAAAAATCTCTTATCCCGATGACGGTAAATTAGCTTACTAGCCTGCCACCCAGGGATTTAAGCACATTGTAATACGGCAAAATACTGGGAATGTAATGCCGTTCATCCTTGCTGTGTGGGCCAATGCCTGTTTGGCCCCAGACCACACCCTGCCCTCCCGGAGCAAACCGGGCGCTGGTGCCGGGCAGCTTACGTCCCACCCGGGGAGCTTCACCAGATACTTCTTCAACTGAGTTGAGCAGTGCTTGAAGATAGGTGTTCTGCGGATCACAAGCAATTCCGTTTTCCTTAACACTAATCTTCAAACCCAAACCCTGCGAATCGCAAAACGCCTGAAGCTCACCAAACAAGGCAGTGATATCATCCTGTGGGATCGGGCGCGCTTCAATTCCAAGAACCGCTTCACTTGGGGTAACGTTATAGACTCCCGGCGTGCCAACCTGAATAAAGGGGAAACGCAATTGAGACTGCCAGCCATCCGGACTTGAGAGTGTCAGATGTCTGCGGAAAATATCGGTAATAACAGCCCGAGCCGACAACAGTTTTTCAGTCAAGTCCAAAGAAGCTCCGGCAACTCCACTGTGACCTTTAGCGCCATAGGCCAATACATCCAACCGCAATACACCCCGATTTTGAATACAAACTTCACCGTACAGTTCAGAACCTTTCTCACCAGTCCGCTCACCCGCAACCAAAATTTTAGGAGCGTAATTATCCTGACTGAGAAGCAGCTGCAGCATTTGCGGAGTACCCATTGGCTCCATTTCACCATTCTCTTCATTGCCAACCAGCATCAGGTTCATTTGAGGGAAGGGCCCCCCCTTGCGCAGGGTATCTTTCATCCAGACGAGATTGGTAGCAACCACGGTCTTCATGTCCGCAGCACCCCGTCCCCAGAAATAATCGCCATCAATTCGTGGTTCAAACTGACGGTCATCTGGTTCTGGTTCCACCACATCAAAATGCCCGGAAAGCATAAACGGGGCAAGTATCTGGCCAGGAAAACCAATTAACAAACCTGGATATTTTTCATGGTCGTAAAAACGCACATCCAACCCACTGGCCCGCACATAATCGTAAATTAGCGTGCCCGCCCGACGGACATCATCAAGCCGCTCTTCAGGACAGGCTGTAACTGATGGAATTTTGACCAACTGCTCAGCGAGTGATAAAACCTCGCTGGTTTTATCAGGATAGTTAATTTCGATAAAACCATCAACTCTCGGCCGGAATCGGACAGGTGAATTGGCATCTGACCTTGCTGCTTCACGAGCCAACAGGATATATTCGCCCAATTTCAGACCATCGCCGGCCATTTCCTGGTACCGCGCAGTCACCTCTTCCACATCACGTTCAACTTGCGCTTCACGATTTCGCGCCATTTGGGTCAAAATCTCCAGCGGAACGGTGTCACCAATCCGGATGCCCTCTTTAGCAAGCCGCTGGCGAATTTTACCTGATTCATTCGGACCACCCGCTGCCATGGCATACAATGGCGCCAGGTCTTCCAGCATGTCCAAAGCTTCTGCAAAAGGCTTGACCTCCTGCAAAGTCCAGGCAAGAAATTCAGACATTTTTATTGGTTTTGCTGTGAAGGGGTTTTCAATCTCAGCCTGCATACCATACCGGGATGCCAGGTCTTCATTTTTGCGAGCCCGAGCGATATCTTCGGTATCATATCGGAACGAACGGCCAAAATCGCTATCTGCATAAAAACGCAGCATCATAAGATGTTTCAGCGTCAGCAAAGCCGTCTCGTCTTCCATGGTATGGGCGCCATCGTCGGACCGGACTTCCACACGCGACATGGGCAAATTAATTCTTGCCATCAAATTCTGCTTTTCAATCTGTCGTGCCATATCATCCACAGAGGGTGCTTCAACCCCAAAACCTGGGGCGCCGTATGCATACAGACCGCGAGCGTACATATCAGCCAGCTGCTCACTGGTTACAGCAATTAAGCGTTCCACAGGCTCAGCAAATGAACGAGCCCGAACGGGTGTCCAGTTATTATTGCCAAAACGCAAACCGCTCCGCACCAATTCATAAGAGATTTGTAGATAATCATTGTATGAACGGTATAGATTCGGCACATCCAAACCTACAGGGTTTGGAAAAGTCAAATTTCGGATCGAGTCATATTCTGTCAGAACCACCCGAGGCCCGGCTGGCCCAGGTTGGGCCTGGAGTGGGGTGGAAGCGCTGGTCGCGATAAACAGGCATGAAAAGGCTCTCAACAATCTGGCTACTGTAATATAAAAGCTGCTTTTAAAATCATCCAGATGCTGTCCAAGCCGTTCTGCGGCCGGCAAATGCATAAAGTCCCAGGCCAACAAAGGCTCGGGCATGGATAAGTTGGCATGCAGGCCAGCAGTAGCCAGGCCCTGCCCATATAAATCAACACAACGCTCCAGATAACGCTTCTTGGCAATATGCCAGGAGCCAGGAATCGCGTCATGATCAATATTCGGCAAATAGGGCAAGTTGCCATGCCAGTAAAACAAATGTTGACCAAATCTCCGTCCGGCCACATCCAAAGAATTGATTAAACTTGCCTCCAAAAGCCGTGCTTCATAGATGGTAGCCCTAGGAGAATAAAAAGGTCTTGTCGCCCATTCAACCATCCAATGAAAGACTTCGAGCTGGCTGAAACCACGCAAGCCGGGGTGAATACACTCAGCCCGCAAATAATCAACAAAAGACATCTCAGCAGGCCCGGCGCCCACAGTTAATAAAGGATGGAACTGCGAATCGAGTAAATTCCACTCCAACTCCATACCACACAGGCCGCCCTGAGGCTGCTGCTTCAGAGCAGCCTCCAGTGACAGCTTATATTTTTCCACAAATTGGTTAGGATTATATGGCATTCAATGCCTCCATCAAACGCTCTGCAGCCCCCTTGGTCTTTTCAGGCGGTGTTGCATAGGAGAACCGAATCCAATCATTACCATGCGGTGAGAAGAACGAGCCCGGCACGACAGCCAGACCATAATCCTCAGCCAAATACTGACCAAGCGGCTCACTGTTGGCCCAACCACGCTGTTTAAGCGCATCGCCAACATCAATAAACGCGTAATAACCCTTCCCCATAATATGGCGGAAACCCTTCTCGACCAGGAAGCTTTTCAACAACTTGCGGCTGGCGTTGGTCGGGTCTACAATTGGCTTTATCGCCTGCTCGTAACCCATTTCGTAGGCAGCCTGAGCAACCGCCAGCGAATAGTAGGTCGGCATAACCGTATGGGATGCTCGTGAAACAATAAAAGTCGAAACATCCTGAGGAACAACCAGATGGCAGTGCCGGATGTTCGAACCACCCAATGACTTCGTGATTCCATCCAGGAACATCAATCTTTTTCGCTCTTCAACATCGAAAAGCTGCAAAAAGGTGTTCAAATTCATTGGCTGCTCATCGGTTACATAATGGTACATCCAATCAAACAGCACATAAGCAACACCAGCTTTGAGTGCAGCTTTGGCAAGCGAGGCCTGCTTTTCAGGGGTAATTGTCAAACCGGTCGGGTTATCCGGGTTTGTGATAATGATCCCAGCGATCTTCCGACCGCTGCGAGCTGCAAACTTCACACATTCCTCAATCGATTCTTCGGTATAGCCCCAACCTTCAGAGGCTTCACCTGGCGCCCACATCACATTGGCACCAACGCCATATGGCCCCCAATTATAGGAAATCCAGGGAACACGGGACACGATAATTGCGTCACCTTCGCGCCCAGTGCCCATGGCAAGCATCGCCTGATAAGCCTTGATTAACCCATCTCTGCCGCCTGATGTAGCGACAATATTGGCTGGGCCATAACCAAGGGATGAATCCAGTTTCCAATATTGCTCTACAACCAATTTTCGAAATACATCCGTTCCGTAGGGCATATCGTAAGCAGTTCCATGTTCAAGCTGAAGTTGTAAAGCGCGTTCCAGAATCGGACGCGGCACGCCAGGCAGGCTGGCGCCGCCATCCCCCTGTGAAGCGTCAAAAGTGGGGCGCCCTGGTTGGCGTTCTTTAAAAGTTTTTAAGGACTTATTGATCAGGAACATGCGTGAAGCGGGAATGTTCATCATCTCCGCAAGATATCCATTTACAGGGACCAGATTCTGATCTGGCACAGCATATTGGGGTGAATTTTGTTCAGTCATAGTACTCTCTTTCCCGCCAAACCCGGCGGAGGGGTTGAATAATTAAAGGGCGATTATACCCTTAAAAAGCCGCACTGCAGAAACTCAATGCTGACCTATAAAAAATGAGTGCGTCGTTCCGCACTCACTTTTCTGCCAAGACGATAATTTGCTCGCAATGAGATTGATCCGGGAAATAATTGTGTGGCTGGTTCACACAATTAGCTCTTATCTAGAACTGACCCAATCTTATTTGCTTCGGGTTACGGTAAACTGGGCAAGGTCAATTAAAGCTTGTTTTTCAACACAATCTGGGAATATCACCAGAGCGCCAATCGCTCGTTCAATATAACGTTCGGCTTCAAGGACTGCGCGCTCAACGGCGCCGCTCGTCCGAATATTTTGTAAAAGAACATCAAAATTAATTTCACGGGCAGGCTTACCAGCCAAAAAGGCTCGGAACTCACTATCTTCTGGATATTGGTCCAAATACAGCAGGGCCGGAAGCGTTATTAGCCCCTGGCGTAAGTCACTGCCAACCGGTTTGCCGACCGTAGCCTGTTCACCGGTAAAGTCCAATACATCATCGATAATTTGAAAGGCCATACCGATTTCATAGCCATACTGCTTTGCACATGCCCGTTCCTGTTCACCCACATTGGTTAGCATGGCTGCCGTTGTGGCAGCAGTTTCAAACAAAGAAGCAGTTTTTGCGTAAATCTTTTGCTCGTAAACGGAACGCGCAGCCAACAAGCGTTTGCCAAACAACTGTTTGATCTCCCCGCTGACAATGATTGCCAGGGTTTCAGCAAATAAACGCATAACCTCCACCGAGTCTGTTTCTGCGGCTAATTTTGCTGCCCTGGCGAAAATAAAATCGCCAGTTAAAACCGTTGCAGCCGGAGTCCATTGAGCATTAATCGTCGGAATACCACGCCGGAGGAGCGATCCATCAATGAGATCATCATGCACCAATGTGGCAGTATGCAGCAGTTCAATTGAAGACGCCAGGGTTATCAGCCTATCTGGATCTGCTTTGAGCATCCCCCCCATCAACAAAGTGATCGCAACACGAACCCGCTTACCACCAGAAGACAACAAATGTTGAAGCGCGGCAGCTAATTCCGGATGGTTCTCATCCGCCTGCGACTTCATGCGAGCCTCAACTCGCTGAATAAGTTCCATTACAGGATCAAAAAAGGTGGCCTTTGTCAAAAAACCTCTCTCCATCCGAACAACAATTTCGCATTTTCCGTTGTTCGCAGTGCAATTTCTTCAACAGACATCTGTTTCAACGCTGCCATTTTCTCAGCAACCAGCCGCACACGAGCTGGCTCATTTCGTTTGCCGCGGTAAGGATGCGGCGACAAAAAAGGTGCATCCGTTTCAATAAGTAACCGATCAAGTGGGACTTGCGAAACAAGGGCCTGAAGCTGCGGTGCATTTCGAAATGTAAGTGGACCGCCAATACCAATAAAGAAATTACTCCCAAAGGCTCGGTTTGCCTCGGCCTCATTCCCAGAGAAAGAATGCAACACCCCAGGATGGTGGACTAAAGCCGAACCGATTGTGCCTAATTCAACAAACCAATCCGAAACCATATCCAAAAGATCAGAATTGGAATCTCTACTGTGTAAAATTACCGGTAAATTCAATTCAGCGGCTAGCTCCAATTGGCTGCGCAAAACCCGTTTTTGAAATGAGGGTGTCGTCTTTTTCCAATAATAATCAAGTCCAATTTCACCGATGGCAACTACTTTTGGATGTTCAGCAATCGAGCGCAATTCACGAACCGTATTGTCTGTCCAACTTTCGGCATCGTTGGGATGAACACCGATTGCTGCATAAACCAGATCCCATTTGTCAGCCAGATCTACAACCCGCCGGCTCGATTCAAGGTCAACGCCGGGGTTCACAATTCGCTTTACCCCAGCTTCCTTGGAAGCCTCCACAACAGCCTCGCGGCTCTCATCAAACACATTAAAATCAAGATGACAATGTGTATCGACCAGGCAAAAATTAGCCTCATTCATTAGACTGCTCACCGGATATTCAAATTTTGCCTTAAAAAGCACCGCTTCTTAAAGCATTGGCGTATAAGACCCAGAATAATCGGATGCAATAGCGAGCTGCGAATAAATATGAGGTAAAAAACCTGGACAAAACAATCGCTCCATTGATCAGAATGCTAATAAATAATTATATCAGGAAAAATGTCACTTCCCAGGCAATTCATCTGAGGCTCACACGCCTTTCTTGAAGTCGGGGTTTTCAGGCTTTACGAAAACCCTGCTGGGCTCAGCGGGATTTTTTCCTGCGGTGGTGGCGAAATCAGAATGGACCACTGCCGTCAGATAAATAACCTTGGGATTATAATACAGCCATGGCATATATTTACGATTTAGACAGGCAAGAAATCCAAAATCTGCTCACCGAATGGCAGGAACCCGGCTATCGGGTCAAACAGATCTGGCAAGGTCTTTACCAACAGTTGGCGCCAGGTCCAGATGCACTTAATACCTTACCCGCCAGGCTTCGCACTCGCCTGGCAGATTATTTCAATCAAAACCCAAACCTGTCCCCGGCTTCGTTCGAGCGCTTACAGCCCGTCAGTGTGCAAAAATCCTCGGATCAGGCGACCCAAAAAACCCTTTTTCGATTAAATGATGGCCGGTTAATCGAAGCGGTTTTGATGCGCTATGATCGCCGTCAGACGCTTTGCATTTCCAGCCAGGCAGGTTGTGCAATGGGTTGTGTATTTTGTGCCACCGGCCAGATGGGTTTTTTTCGTCACCTGAGCAGTGGTGAAATTATTGAACAGGTGCTGTATTATGCCCGAATTCTCGCTGCAGAAAACCTTCCGGTAACAAACATTGTCGTCATGGGTATGGGGGAGCCATTCCATAATTATGAAGCAACCCTCGCCGCCATCGACCGTTTGAATGACGCAGAAGGGCTGAATTTAGGTGCAAGACGCTTCACAATCTCAACAGTTGGACTTGTTCCCATGATCCGGAGATTTGCGGCAGAAAAACGCCAAATTAACCTCGCCATTTCACTTCATGCTGCCGATGACCAGCTCCGTCAGAGCATGCTGCCAATCAACAAAAAATATCCTCTGGCTGAGTTGATGGCTGCCTGTAAAGATTACATCACCCAGACGCACCGCAGGTTGACCTTCGAATGGGCATTGATCGAAGGCGTAAACGACACACCAGAACAGGCTCGCAAACTTGCAGATTTGCTCAGTTCGCTAAAAGGCACAGATGGCAGGCTGCTGGTACACATCAACGCCATCCCGCTTAACCCAACTCGGGCCTACACCGGCAAAGCCGCCTCCACTCAACGAGCCAAGATTTTCTCCGCCGAACTGGAAAAATTCGGCATCCCCTGTACAGTTCGACTCCGCAGAGGTATTGATATCCAGGCTGGCTGCGGCCAATTGGCTGCCCCAGAACTTAAAGTTTGAAGTCGCCCACTTCCAGGCACAATGAAGCAGACTCGATTCGCTAACATCACCCGCCCGGCTGTGATCATTGTCATAACTGCCCTTCTTTTTCTACTGGGAGGACTGCCTGCTTATCCATCAAGCGCCAATGACGATCTCAGCGAAACTCCAAAGGATGAATTACTCCAGGTTTTTAAAATCGATTTTTCAAATAACCTGAATATCGCCCAAATTGCTTATCTCGATATCTGGGAAATTGACCATTCAACCCACACATTAATTGCTGCGCTTACCCCTGCCCAGGCAGATGAGCTTCGCACACAGGGATATACACTCACCAAATTTTCACTACCAGAAAACAGCCCCAGTCAGGTAGGGATCGGTTTCTGTTATCGCTCAGTCGACCAGTTGTATGTTGACCTGTTCAGCCTTGCATCCAGCCATCCAGGTCTGATCTCGGTTCAGAAAATTGGCCTTTCTTATTCCCAAACCGACTTATGGGTTGCTAAAATCACCAATCAAGCCCTGGTCGGCGACAAACCCCGCCTTTTTGTATTGGCAAATATTCACGGGCGCGAACTGATCACCCCTGAAACAGCCTTTGCATTCATGGATACGCTTCTGCAAAATTATGGCCAGGACCCGGATATAACCGCCCTGGTAGATTGGCAGGAAACTTACATCATGCTAACGGCTAACCCGGATGGACACAAGAAAACTGAACAGAATATCTATCCGGAGGGATGGCGCAAAAATACCCAACCCTATGGCGCCTGTTCCAGCCTGACTTTTGGGGTAGATCTCAACCGAAACCACTCATTCGGTTGGGGGCAAGGCCTGGGTTCATCAAGCTATCCCTGCGACCTGACCTATTCCGGGCCAGCGCCTGCTTCAGAGCCTGAAACCCAGGCAATTGAGAACTTCACTCGCTCCATCTTTCAAGACCAGCGAGGCCCAACGATCACCGATGCTGCGCCAATCACGACCACGGGCATGCTGATATCTCTGCATTCCTATGGTAATTTAATTTTATGGCCCTGGGGCGACAGATACGATCAGGCGCCCAACGGCTACGGCCTGTCAGCGCTTGGCAGCAAAATGGCAAACTTCAACCAGTACACCCCCACCCAGGCGATTAATTTATACCCCACTGATGGGACAACCGACCAATGGGCTTATGGAGAATTGGGTATTGCCGCCTTTACATTTGAAATTGGTTCAAATTATGATGGTTTTTCACCGTCCTGCGATCGCTATCATGCCTTGATAGACCCTAATGTCAACGCCCTGCTGTATGCCGCACGCAGTTCCTATTTGCCATTTCAGGCCGGCCCAGGCCCTGAAGTTGCCAATTTTTCTGTAACTTCACCTGAAACA
>Ga0268298_10000476_pt1 | contig 52036 bp, 41 predicted proteins | sample WWTPWeurt_MetaG_FD_194462 | JGI IMG/M metagenome (GOLD analysis project Ga0268298, IMG submission 194462) | Activated sludge microbial communities from WWTP in Nijmegen, Gelderland, Netherland - WWTP Weurt | ecosystem: Engineered > WWTP > Aerobic digester > Activated sludge | place... | reverse complement strand
ATCAAACTGATATGTGGGCAACAAAATAGCCAATTGGGCAACAACTGGGCAACAAATATAAGTAAAAAAGTAGAGTTGGGCAACAAAAAAGAGAAAGAAAAGTGTACTGAAACTCAACAAAAACAGGCACTTAACAAACAAAAGAAAGTAAATTACTTTCCAATACAAAACTTACTAAAAATATAATCTAATTGGTCTTCATTGGTAATTTCACCTGTAATTTCACCTAAGTGGTGTAAGCATTGCCTAATATCTAAAGCTAACAAATCGCCTGATATATTTTCTTCTAACCCTCTTAGGGTTTCTTGTAAATAATGATTCAGTTTTTGTAAAGCATCATAATGCCTTATATTGGTTATAATGGTAGCCTCTGTATTTATTTCTCCACCAACAGTTTTTTCAATCAGTTTTTGTTTTAACAAATCAATATTTACTTTTTCTTTTGCCGAAATATAAATAGACTCCTGGCTATTTTTATTATCAATTTTATCTGCTTTGTTGGCAATTAATATATACGGCTTATTTAAAGTTTTTAACCATTGTTTTTCTTCTTCTAGCTTTTCTGTGTAGGTTGCATCGTAAATGTATAAAACAATATCTGCTTTTTCTGCTTTTTCAAAACTTTTTCCAATTCCAATTGCTTCAATGTCATCTACTGTATGTTTTCTTATACCTGCAGTGTCAATTAATCTAAACAATATTCCATCAATATTTAAAACCTCTTCAATAGTGTCTCTTGTAGTACCAGCAATATCGCTTACAATTGCCCTTTCTTCGTTTAATAAAGTATTTAATAAAGTACTTTTCCCTGCATTGGGTTTACCTATTATTGCAACTTGAACACCATTTTTTATTACATTACCCAATTTAAATGAGGCAGCCAACTGCTTAGTTGTTTGTAGTAGTTTATTAATTAATTGTATAAATTGTGTTCTATCTGCAAACTCTACATCTTCTTGGCTAAAGTCTAATTCAAGCTCTATCAGTGCCGAAAATTTTATTAACTCCTCTCTAAGTTTTTTTAGCTCCTCCGAAAAATTACCTTTCATATTATTTATTGCAGTATTTCTGCTAGCTTCCGAGTTACTTGCTATTAAGTCTGCTACAGCTTCTGCCTGCGTTAAATCTAGTTTTCCATTTAAAAATGCCCTTTGTGTAAATTCGCCTGCTTTTGCAATTCTACAACCATTAGATGTTAAAGTTTCTATTATTTTTTCTTGAATAAAATAAGAACCGTGGCAACTAATTTCTACTACATTTTCTCCTGTAAAAGATTTTGGGGCTTTGTATAATGCCACAACAACCTCATCTAAAACCTCGTTATTATTTTTGAGTAATCCAACATGTAAAGTATGCGTAGTTTGTTGGTTTAAATTTTTGGATGGAAACAATTTATCTACAATATCAATTGCACTTTCTCCGCTTACTCTAATTACGCCAATTGCTCCAACTCCTTGTGGTGTTGCTAATGCAACAATTGTATCTTTCCAATCTGAAAATGTAGCCATGAAAATATTTTTAAATAGCGAAAATAGCATAAGAAACAAACATCAAATTTTATAATTAAATTGCGGGCATAAACAAATTCATTTTATGACTTATTCAACACTACTAACACAATTAGAAAACGGCATTCTTATAATAACTATTAACCGACCAGATAAACTAAATGCACTGAATAAAGATGTTTTTAATGATTTAGATACAATATTTAATGAAGTATATAGCAATAACCAAATTCAATCTGTAATTATTATAGGTTGTGGAAATAAAGCATTTGTTGCAGGTGCCGATATTGGAGAGTTTGGAAGTTTAAGTGTAGAAGAAGGAAAAAAATTAGCTAAAAGAGGGCAGGATGTTTTTAATAAAATTGAAAATAGCCCAAAGCCTGTTATTGCCTGTGTTAATGGCTTTGCTTTAGGTGGAGGTTGTGAATTATCCATGGCATGCCATTTTCGTATTGCAGCAGAAAATGCAAAATTTGGGCAGCCCGAAGTTAACCTTGGTTTAATACCTGGTTATGGAGGAACTCAAAGGCTTGCACAGCTAATAGGTAAAGGTAGGGCTATAGAATTATTAATTACTGCTAATATGATTGATGCTTCAACAGCATTACAATTTGGTTTAGTAAATTATGTTGTTCCTTCAGATGCCCTATTGAATAAAGCAAAAGAAATATTACAAACAGTAAATTCTAAAGCTCCTTTAGCAGTTGCAGCTTGCATAAAAGCAGCCAATGCTGTGTGGAAGGAAACAGTCAACGGTTTTGATGAAGAAATTCAACTTTTTGGCAATTGCTTCGGTACAAATGATATGAAAGAAGGCACTAATGCATTTTTAGAAAAAAGAAAAGCCGTTTTTACTGGTAATTAGCCTTTTAGGGCAGTAAAAAACTACATTTTCTTCCCTAATTTTAATAAAAATTATTATTCATTTTGCATTTTAACTAAAAGCTCTATTTTTGCCATTATAACTAAAACTTTTTAAAATGTCAGACATTGCAACAAGAGTAAAGAAAATCATCGTTGATAAGTTAGGTGTAGATGAAGCAGAAGTAACTACAGAAGCTTCTTTTACTAACGACTTAGGTGCAGATTCTTTGGATACTGTTGAATTAATCATGGAATTTGAAAAAGAATTCAGCATCTCTATTCCTGATGAACAAGCAGAAACAATTACAACCGTTGGGCAAGCTGTTACTTACTTAGAAGAGCACGCCAAATAAAAGATTTACTCCATAATTAATTGGAATAATTAACATAAATCCGCCATTCATAGATATAATTATCAGAGTTGGCGGATTTATTTATTTAATAAACTTTCTTAGCTTTAATATTATATTTGTAGTATTAACCTGTTATGCATTTTTTTAATTGCTTAGCAATGTTTATAAAACTAAAAGCTTATTGTATATGACTTTAAAAAGGGTAGTGGTTACAGGTCTTGGGGCCATAACACCATTAGGTAATAATGTAGAAACTTACTGGCAAAATCTTGTAAATGGTGTTTCTGGTGCCGATATGATTACTTTATTTAATGCAGAAAAATTTAGAACCAAATTTGCCTGCGAAGTAAAAAACTTTGACCCTACCGAATTTTTAGATAGAAAAGAAGCCAGAAAAATTGATAGGTTTACGCAATTTGCCTTAGTTGTTAGCGACCAAGCAATGAACGATGCAGGCTTAAACAAAGAAAATATTAACCCCGATAGAATTGGAGTTGTATTTGCTAGTGGAATTGGTGGATTAATCACCTTTCAACACGAAGTACAAGAATTTGCAAAAGGCGATGGAACGCCACGTTTCAACCCATTTTTCATACCAAAAATGATTTTAGATATTGCTGCAGGCCAAATAAGTATGAGGCATAATTTAAGAGGCCCCAACTTTGCTGTAGTAAGTGCCTGTGCAAGTAGCACCAATGCAATAATGGATGCATTTAACTTACTGCGTTTAGGCAAAGCAGATATTATACTAACTGGTGGCAGCGAAGCTGTAATTAGCGAAGCTGGTGTTGGTGGCTTTAATGCCATGAAAGCCATGAGCGAAAGAAACGATGAACCCAAAACAGCATCAAGGCCCTACGATAAAGATAGAGATGGTTTTGTAATGGGAGAAGGTGCAGGTATGCTGGTATTGGAAGAATTAGAACATGCTAAAGCTCGTGGAGCAAAAATTTATTGCGAGGTAATGGGTTGTGGAGCAACTGCTGATGCTCATCATATTACTGCTCCTCACCCAGATGGCTTAGGGGCAAAAAATGTAATGCTGGCTGCTTTAGAAGATGCCAATATGCAGCCAACTGAAATTGATTATATTAACACACACGGCACAAGTACGCCTGTTGGCGATGGTGCAGAAATTAAAGCTGTAACAGAAGTGTTTGGAGAACACGCTTTTAAACTAAATATTAGTGCTACAAAAAGCATGACTGGGCATTGTTTAGGTGCAGCAGGTGCATTAGAAGCCATTGCAAGCATTATGGCTGTAGTGCATGATACAGTTCCTCCTACTATCAATCACTTTACAGACGATCCTGAAATAGATACTCAATTAAATTTCACTTTTAATAAAGCTCAACAACGTACAGTAAATGCTGCACTAAGCAACACATTTGGCTTTGGTGGGCACAATGCTTGTGTAATTGTAAAAAAATATAAAGCATAAAAATTTGTGCAGTTTTTAAAAAACATTTTTAATATAACTTCTAAAACTGTTTTTATAAAGCAGGTAGAAAATGTATTAGGATTTAAAACACACAAAAGTAATTTATACATAACTGCACTTAGCCATAGAAGCATAAAAGATACTCCAGATCAAAATAATGAACGATTAGAATATTTAGGCGATGCCATTTTAAGCAGCATTGTAGCCGATTATTTGTTTAAAAGATATCCATATAAAGGCGAAGGATTTTTAACCGAAATGCGTAGCAAAATGGTTAACAGAAATCAACTAAATGATATTGCCCTTAAAATGGGCTTAAAAAAAATTACCCTGTATAATAAAATAGATAATAGCTTACGCAATAGTCAAATTTTTGGTAATACATTAGAAGCAGTTGTTGGTGCTGTGTATTTAGATAAAGGATATAAAAAAACACAAGACTGGGTGCTTAAACAAATATTAATACCACATATGTTTGTTGATGACTTAGAAAATATTGATATTAACTTAAAAAACAAACTAATTGGCTGGGCTAATAAAAATAATAAAGAGTTGGCATTTGAAGTTGCCGAAGAAAAAATTATTAGCGGCAGAAGGCTTTTTATTATTAATACAGTTATAGATGGGGAAGTTTTATCTCAAGGAAGCGGATACAATAAAAAAGATGCAAGCCATACAGCAGCTCAACTAGCAATAGAAAAACTAGGTTTATAAGTACCCATCCAAAAAAAAATTTACCTACCCATTCGTTTTATAAATTTATAACACTCCCACTTTTTCCATTAACTATTAATTATTCAACATTAAAATTTATTTTTTAATATTGTACATCTAAAAGTTATAAAACAAATTATTCATTTTGTTGAATAAATGATATTTTAATTGCCAATACAGATGCAAATAAGTAGCCAAATTTTTAACCCATTTCCAGGCCTTCGTTCATTTGAAGAAAATGAAGACTTATTGTTTTTTGGAAGAGAAAAGCAAGTAACAGAATTGGTTAAAAAACTGAGGCAAGAAAAATTTTTAGCAGTTATAGGTTCATCGGGTAGTGGAAAATCTTCCTTAGTAAAATCAGGATTAATTCCTGCATTGCATAGTGGCTTTATGTCTGGTGCAGGCTCTAGTTGGAAAATTTGTACTTTCAGGCCAGGCAATAACCCAATTGGCAATTTAGCTACTGCCCTTTCTTCTGATAACTTATTATATCATAATATTGAAACAACCGAAGACAGCTTTACTTATACTGCTATTATTGAAAGCACTTTAAGAAGAAGCAGCCAAGGCTTGGTAGAAGCCTATAAACAAAGTAGAATTGATAAAAAAAATAACCTGCTAATACTGGTAGATCAATTTGAAGAAATTTTTAGATTTAGCAGGGTTGAGAAAGATGCTAAAGAAGGAAAAAGAGACTCCATTGCATTTATAAACTTACTATTAAAAGCATCCGAACAAAAAGAATTTCCTATTTATGTTGTATTTACCATGCGGTCTGACTTTTTAGGAGATTGTACCGAGTTTAGAGGATTGCCAGAAGCGATAAATGAAGGGCAATATCTTGTACCTAGAATGACAAGAGACGAAAGAAGAGAAGCAATTACAGGACCAGTAGCTGTTGGTGGGGCAACTATAACCCCTCAACTATTAAATCAACTGTTAAATGATGTTGGCGATAACCCAGACCAATTACCCATTTTGCAACATGCATTAATGCGAACATGGAATATTTGGTCTTCCAAAAGTAATAATAATACGCCTATTGATATTGATGCTTATGAAGAAATAGGAACAATGTCTAATGCTTTATCTCAACATGCAGAAGAAGCATATAACGATTTAAACACAGATAGAAAAAAACAAATTTGCGAAAGCCTTTTTAAATCATTAACAGATAGAGGTAGCGATACAAGAGGTATAAGAAGGCCAACCAAACTATCAGAAATATGTAAACTTGCCAATGCCAGCTCTAACGAAGTGATAGAAGTAATTGATGTTTTTAGAGCAAATGGTAGAAGCTTTTTAATGCCACCAAGCGAAGTAGCAATTAACGAAGATACCATCATTGATATTTCTCACGAAAGTTTAATGAGAGGTTGGAACAGATTATTAAATTGGGTAGAAGAAGAAAACCAATCTGCCGAAATTTATTTACGTCTTTGTGAGGCTGCTAATTTGTATGAACTGGGAAAAGGAGGCTTATGGAGAGACCCAGAATTACAACTTGCCTGGAAATGGAAAGAAGAAGCTAAACCAAATGTAACATGGGCTTCTCGTTACAATAACTACTTCGAAAAAGCAATTCTTTTTTTAGATTATTGTAAACAACAAAGCGAATTAGCCATTCAGCATAAAGAAAAAATGCACAAAAGAAGGTTAAAAAGGGCAAGGCTGATTGCTATTTTTATTTCCTGTATTGCCATAGCTGCTTTGTTATTGGCAATATTTTCTTTTGACCAACGTAATAAAGCTAACCAACAAAAAATAATTGCATTAAATAAAACAGAGGAAGCAGAGAAAGAAAGAAAAAATGCACTTGCTCAAAAACATTTAGCTGTTGAAAATGCAAACGAAGCCGAAAAACAAAAACAAAAAGCCGAAGAAAATGCAACGGAAGCAATAAACCAAAAAACAGAAGCCGAAAAACAAAAACAAAAAGCCGAAGAAAATGCAATAGAAGCTAATAAGCAAAAAAAGAATGCAGAAGAAAAAACCATAGAAGCCGAAAAACAAAAACAAAAAGCCGAAGAAAATGCAACAGAGGCTAATAAGCAAAAAAAGAAAGCAGAAGAAAAAACCATAGAAGCCGAAAAGCAAAGAAAAGCAGCAGAAGAACAAAGAAAAATTTCAACTAAATTAAAAGATTTAGCCGAAGCCAAAAATCTTGCCAACCTTTCTTTACAAAAATTTAGAGAAGGTAATAAAACAGAGAGTAAAAAGCTTGCTATCAACGCCTTTTTGCTTAATAAAGAAAATGATGGGCCTAAACAAAATGCAGAAATTTATACCGCACTAAACACCAATTGGGCCGATGCAATAAAAAATAAAAACCAAGCAACTTACCATAAATATGCAGTAAAAAATATAATAGGCAAATCAAATAATAATATTGTTTTTACTGCAGATGAAGCAGGCTTTATATATACAGCAAAAGAAGAAAACGGAATTTTACAAACCATTGGTAAACCAATTTTACTTAAAGAAGATATTAGGGCTTTGGCAGTAACTAAAGATAATACAAAACTTTTTGTAGCCACTGCTAATGGCAATTGCTTTATTTTTAATTGTAGTAGTAACGCACAAACTACACTCACCAATAACTTTAAAATAAATGGTATTGCTAAAAGTATAGCAGTAATCAATAATCAAACATTTATTATTATTACCGATAAAGAAATTTTAAAAGTTACTACCGACAAAGCCTCTATTATGCAAGCAAGTTTACAACGCAGTGGATTAACCTCATTAGTTGTAGGCGATAAATTGAACAAGATTTTTGTGGCAGAAAATAATAAACTTTTTATTTATAACACATACAACGATCTTGTAAATAACCAAATAAGTAACACTTATACCTTACCATCTAAAATTACAAGTTTGGCTATAAACGAAAACGAAAATTTTATAGCTGCTGGCACTTACGACGGAACTTTATGGTTAAAAGAAACCAACTCACATAATAACCCAACAACTGCCACCATACACAAATCAAGCATTAACTGTATTCAGTTTAAAAAATTAAAGAACGGAGTTTGGCAAATTGCTACAGGTAGTGCAGACCATACTATAAAACTTATGGATGTACAACAGTTGGTACAACACAAACAAACCGAAGATATTATTACCTTAAGCGATGGTGGCCATACAAAATGGGTTTATGGTATATGGTATAGCAACAATGGAGAACATCTTTACTCTTGCAGCGAAGATAAAAAAATTATTGGCTGGAAAACAACTATGGATGGGCTTTACAAAGCTTTACAATAATTATTAAACTATTAGCAAAAACACTTTTAAAACGTTTTAAAGTTTTAACGAAGTAATTATTTAAAACATTACTACTGTTTTGCTTTTTTACTACAAACAATATACATACGCAATAAGCCTGTAATGCCAATACTATTACAGAGGCAGAAAATTATTATTATAGTTTAGTTATAAGGGTTTTTAGGCATATTTCCAAAAAATGCCTGTCACATGATATTTATTATTTTAAAAATAATGACTACTATACTTTAGTATAATAATTCTTAACCAAAAAATTACTTTTATGAAAACAATAAATTTATTAAAGGGTATTACCTCTATGTTGGTGGTATTACTTATTAGTGTAAGCACACAAGCACAAAGTACATCTTACAATAGCAACACAACCCCAATTAATGGAGCAAATTGTACTGCATTTGGTTTTGGGGCTTTAACTGCCAACACAACCGGATTTAATAATGTTGCTAATGGTAGCTACTCTCTATTTTCCAATACAATTGGAAATTACAATACTGCTAATGGTACAAGTGCTCTTTATTCTAATACAACTGGGTGGTACAATACAGCTAATGGTAATCAATCTCTATTTAACAATACATTCGGAGAATCCAACACTGCAAATGGTTACCTATCTCTATTTAACAATACAACCGGTAGTGCCAATGTTGCTAATGGTAGTTTTGCCCTTTATTCCAATACAACTGGGTAGTACAATACAGCTAATGGTGTAGGCTCTCTATATTCCAATACAACCGGTAGTGCCAATGTTGCAAATGGTTACAAATCTCTATACTCCAATTCAACCGGTAGTGCCAATGTTGCTAATGGTAATTACTCTCTATATTCCAATACAAACGGAGAACGCAATGTTGCAAACGGTGATTCCTCTCTATATTACAATACAACCGGATATTACAATGTTGCAAATGGTTACCAATCTCTATTTAACAATACATTCGGATTTTACAACACCGCAAATGGTTACCAATCTCTATTGAACAATACATTCGGAAATTACAACACTGCAAATGGCGGCGGCTCTCTATATTCCAACACAACCGGAATAGGCAATGTTGCTAATGGTTACCAATCTCTATATTCCAATACTGCTGGGCATTTAAATGTTGCTAATGGTAGTAGCTCTCATTTTTCCAATACAACGGGATATGATAATGTTGCAAATGGTTCAGGCTCTCTTTTTTCCAATACAACGGGATATAACAATGTTGCAAATGGTTCAGGCTCTCTTTTTTCCAATACAACGGGATATGATAATGTTGCTAACGGACGCAATTCTCTTTTTTCCAATACAACGGGATATAACAATGTTGCTAATGGCATCGTCTCTCTATCTTCCAATACAACGGGAAATTACAACACCGCAAATGGTAGCTACTCTCTAGCTGCCAATACAACCGGAATAGACAATGTTGCTAATGGTAGTTACTCTCTATTTTTCAATACTACTAGTTCAGGAAATGTTGCTAATGGTTACAAATCACTTTATTCCAATACAACAGGCTCTACCAACACAGCAAACGGTTTTCAGGCTCTTTACTATAATTCTACTGGGGTTAATAATGTTGCTATTGGTGGTATGGCAGGCTTTAACAGCCTTGGCAGCAACAATGTGTATATTGGTAGCCAGGCAGGACAAACAGAAACAGGCAGCGATAAATTGTACATTAGTAATGGTAGTACCAATGCCATTATTTATGGCGATTTTGCTACGCACCAGCTTTTATTGGGTGTGCCAAATGCTACAGGGTATGTTTTTAAAGGTAACAGAACTTTAAATGTTATGGGTGGTATTCTTACAGATAGTATTAGAGTGGCACTTAGCAGCGAATGGGCAGATTATGTTTTTGATGATAACTATAATTTAAAACCCCTACCCGAATTAGAACAATTTATTACCACATATAAACATTTACCCAATATACCTACTACACAGGAAGTAAAAGAGAAGGGTGTTAACCTTGCTGAAATAAATGTAAAACTTTTAGAAAAAACAGAAGAACTTACTTTATACATTATTCAACAAAACAAAAGATTAAACGAACAACAGAAACATATTAATGGCCAACAGGAACAAATTAATAACCAACAGAAACAAATAGAGGAACTAAAAAACTTAATATTAAATAAAAAATAAATTGTTACTTTTATATAATTTAAAATTTAATAAATAAACCAATGAAAAGTATAAAAACATATCTTGTTTTAATAGTAATTCATTTGGCTATTAAACAAGCTCACAGCCAATTGTATGTTAGTAGTGGAGCAAATATTACCATACAAGATGGTGCAAAAATAACTCTTCAAAGTACAAACCTTATTAACAATAGTAATATAACTGGTGCAGGAAAATTAATTCTTTCTGGCAATAGCCCTGCTCAAATAAGTGGCATTGGCAATATAGATAATTTGGCAATAGATAATACTGCAGGTATTAGTATAGCCAGTATTGTAGATACTGTAAGAATTATACAGTCTTTAACGCCCATGTCGGGTACTTTTACTGTTAATGGCAATTTAGTATTAGTAAGCAATGCTGTTGGAACAGCCAGAATAGCAGCAGGTACAGGTAGTTATATTAACGGTAATATTACTGTTGAACGTTATATACCAGCTAAGGCAACTCGTAAATGGAGTTTTATTAGCAGCCCTGTTACTGGTACAATAAATAATACATGGCAACAACTAATACATATTACAGGTTCGGGTACAGGTGGTACTGTTTGTCCTTTTTTAACTGCACATAGCAATGGTTTTGATGCAACGGTAAGCAATGCTGCAAATATTTTTACTTATGATGCTAGTAAAACAATTAATACCCGTTGGGAGGTACCTTCTGGTACTTTATTGAATACTGTAGGTATGGGTAAAGGATTTAGAGTAAATGTTCGTGGGTATAGATCTATAGGTTGCAATTTAATAAATGGTAACCCGGCATATTTAAGCCCTACAAGTGTTACACTTAGGGCTACTGGGGCTATCAGTAATACAGATAAAAACTTAGGTAGCTTTAGTATTGTTTACCCTAACAATGGTATTAATAATTATGTTTTTATTGGCAACCCTTACCCCAGCCCTATTAGTTTTAATGCATTTAAAACTACCAATAGCAGTAGTATAACTAATACTTATGCTATTTATATACCTGCCAGCCCTAGTGGGGTGTATAGCTATTGGGATGGTGTTTCTTTTACAGGAGGTACGGGTTATAATAATGCTACAGGAAATATTATTGCCAGTGGTCAGGCATTTTTTGTGCAGTCTTCTGTTGCAGGTAATTTAAACTTAACTTTCGACGAGGCACATAAAACAGATGGGTCTGATGTTGGTTATTTTCGTACCAGAAATTTTAATGATAAAATAAGAGTGCATTATTTAATGCAGGATAATACACAGTTAGACGAAATAATTGTTCGTTATGCAATGGATGCAGCTATAAATAATACAGATGAAAACGAATGGGACATTCCTTCTATTAACAGTGGCAGCCATTATTTAACAAGCTTTAAAGGATATAAAGGCATGGTGGTTCAAACTAGAAATAGTAATACACTTGCTAGCGATACTGTTAGGCTAAATGTTGTTTGCAATCAAAGCGGAATTTATAAATTAGGGTTTACCGAATTTGAACATTTTATTGGTACCGATATTTTTTTAATAGACCATTTACAACAATCTATTCACAACGTAAAACAGTTGCCTGTTTATGAGTTTACTGTAGATAAAGACAAACCTGAAACAAAGGGAGCAGGCAGATTTAGTGTAGTTTTTAATAAACTATTACAAAATAATATTGTAAATTATTCTATTAAAATGTATCCAAACCCTACCAGTAAAATGGTTACAATAGAACTGCCCGATAACTCTAATTACGTTATTAATATTAAGGATATAACCGGAAAAATTGTACTACAAAAAAACACCACCGGTGGTGCCAATCAATTTAATATTAGTAAATTAACCAGTGGTACTTACTTGGTAGAAGTTACTGATAGAAAGAGAAATAGAGCAACAGAAAAGTTGTTAGTAGAACATTAATTACTTATCACCGTTTTAAAAAATTAAAAGAGAAGATGTTTAAAAACATCTTCTCTTTTTTATTTTCAATTGCATTTTCTTGTTGCCAATACTGCAACAAAATAAGTGGTTATATACAATCTATTTTTTATAAAAAATAAAACTTTGTATAAACATTGGTTATTAGGCTTTAAGCATATATCCCAAAAACACTTTCTCTTATATTTATTATTTTAATAATAAGAAATACAATACTTTAGTACCATATTTCTTTACTAAATAAAATTACTATTATGAAAACAATAAATTTATTAAAGGGTATTACCTCTATGTTGGTGACGTTACTTATTAGTATAAGTACATATGCACAAAATACATCTTACAGTAGCAACACAACCCCAATTAATGGAACAAATTGTACTGCATTTGGTGTTGGGGCTTTAACTTCCAACACATCTGGCAATTACAATGTTGCCAATGGAGGCAACTCACTATTCTCCAATACAACAGGATCTAGCAATGTTGCTAATGGTTACCAATCTCTTTATTCCAATACAACCGGATATGCCAATAGTGCTAATGGTTACCAATCTCTTTATTCTAATACAACCGGAAGTTACAATATTGCTAACGGATACCAATCTCTATATTTCAATACAACCGGAGGTAACAATGTTGCTAATGGCTACCAATCTCTATTTTCCAATACTACTGGGTATGACAATACTGCTAATGGTAGCTACTCACTATATGCTAATACATCTGGTAATAACAATACTGCTAGTGGTAGATTCTCTCTAGGCTCCAATACAACCGGATATTACAATGTTGCTAATGGTAACAACTCTCTATTTAATAATACAACAGGGCATGACAATACTGCTAATGGTTTCTACTCGCTATATGCCAATACAACCGGCATTAACAATACCGCAAATGGCAGCTTCTCTCTATTGGCCAATACAACCGGTGGTAATAATACTGCTAATGGTTGCCAATCTCTTTATTCCAACACAACTGGATATAAAAATACTGCTAATGGCTACCAGTCTCTATATTCCAACACAACCGGATATCAAAATACTGCTAATGGCAGCAATTCATTACATTCCAATACAACCGGTGGTAACAATACTGCTAATGGTTTCCAATCTCTTTATTCTAATACAACCGGACGTAACAATGTTGCAAATGGTGCGAACACTCTACGTAACAATACAACAGGGTTAAAGAATGTAGCTATAGGTGATTCAACAGGTTATAATAACAGTACTGGTAATTATAATGTGTATATTGGTAGCAGTGCAGGTTTTTCTGAAACAGGCAGCAATAAATTGTATATTAGTAATGGTAGAACCAATGCCCTTATTTATGGCGATTTTGCTACGCACCAACTTTTATTGGGTGTACCAAATGCCACAGGGTATGTTTTTAAAGGTAACAGAACTTTAAATGTTATGGGTGGTATTCTTACAGATAGTATTAGAGTAGCACTTAGCAGCGAATGGGCAGATTATGTTTTTGATGATAACTATTATTTAAAACCCCTACACGAATTAGAACAATTTATTACCACATATAAACATTTACCCAATATTCCGAATGCACAGGAAGTAAAAGACAAGGGTATTAACCTTGCAGAAATAAATGTAAAACTTTTAGAAAAAACAGAAGAACTTACCTTATACATTATTCAACAAAACAAAAGGTTAAACGAACAACAGAAACAAATAGAAGAACTAAAAAATTTAATCTTAAATAAAAAATAAGTTTAGTATGTATTAATGCTTTAAAAAAATTAACTGTTACTTTTATAGAAATTTAATTTTTAAAAATAAACCAAAAGCGAAAGGGAGCACTTTTGCTCTTATAGCCAAGAGAAAAAACAATTGGCTGTAAAACAGCTATGGCTGGGCTGTACAAGGCTTTACCATAATTATTAAGCAATTGGTTCAGAAATTTTTAACAGTTTTATATCTATGACGAAGCAATTTTTTTTAACATTAGTACTGTTTTGCTTTTTTGCACCAAGTAATATATATGCACAAGAGGCTTGTAATGCCAATACTATTTCTGAAGCAGAAAGCTATTATAATATTGGCAGATTTACCGAGTGTATTTTAAAATTAAAACAATGTATTTCTCAATCAAATAGTTTTACTTACGATGATAAACTACAAGCATACAGATTAATTGCAATGTCTTATTTAGCAATAGACTCTACAGATGCAGCAGACGAAAGTATTGTACAACTACTTTTATTAAAAGACGATTTTACTGCCGACTCCAGAGACCCAGAAAGATTTAGATACGAATTAATTAAGGTACGTGCCAACCAGCGTATTAATATTGTTTCCTCCGTTTCTAAAAAAGCCGAAGATATAAGAAGGGCTCCTGCAACCATTAGTGTTATTAGTAAAGAAGATATTATTAAAAGAGGTTATTCCGATTTAATAGAAGTGCTTGCAGATTTGCCAGGCTTTGATATATCTATGTTATATGGTGTAAATTATGCCAATGCATACCAGCGTGGCTTAAGAACAACAACCATGGAAAAAACTTTATTATTAATTGATGGGGTAGAAGAAAATGATTTATGGACCAACACTGCCGATATTTCGAGACAATATCCTATTACCAATATTAAAAGAATAGAGGTTATTTATGGGCCAGCCTCTACCATGTATGGGCCAAATGCTTTTGTTGGTGTAATTAATGTAATTACAAAATATCCTGAAGATATTATAAAACAAGGTAACCAGTTTGGGCTACATGCCAATGTAGGCTATGGTAGTTATAATAGTAAATATGCAGACATTACTTTAGCCTATAAAAAAAATCTGTTCTCGGCAATAGTAACAGCAAAACATTATGTTTCTAATAGGCACAACATGAGTTCGCAATCCTACTTCGATTATAATTCTGATGTTTATAATTCGGTAAATTATAAAAGCATTATGGATATTAAAACCAATGCCCAAGCTTATATAAACACCAATAACTTACCAGCCAATCATCCTTATTATACTATTTACTCTACTGCAGGTACAGCAGATAGCATTGTATTAACACAGGCAGGTATTAATGCAGCAAGAAGTTTAGATAAATCAGCATATACCGCAAGTATTAATGGTAAACAAGTGGGCTTTGCTAACCCTACCACCTTAACCTTATTAAATGGAAAAATTAATGTGGGAGATTTTTCTATAAGTATGCAACACTTAGTAAAAAACGAAGCTGCTGGTACTTTATATACAGATTTAGCTTATGCTATTAATAATGTATTTTGGATACCTAAAAGAACTTCTATTGCTGTTAGCTATGAAAGAAAATTATCTAATAAACTTTCCTTTTCCTCTCTCTCTAGCTACAGAATTAATGGAATAGATAATAACACAAGAGTTTCTTCTTTATACAATTATGCCAGAAAAAATTTGGGCATAAAAGATTTAATTAAAGACAGCTTACCCGGCTATAACACAACCTACTTTTTTCAAAACAACAAACAATTTAGAAGCGAAATAAAATTACTTTACTCTCCAACGCAAAACTTATACATAATTGGAGGTGTAGAATATAGAAATAGCCAACTACAAGGCAATTACTTAAATACAACCAATAAACTTTTTCCGGAAGAAAATGGTACTGCTAATACAGGTACAGTTTTGGGTGGCAACCAATATAATATTAACGATATTGGAATTTATACACAAGCAAACTACAAGTTTGCAAAATACTTTGGTATTACTGCAGGAGCCAGAGTAGATAATAATACCATAAGAACACATGGAGGTTTTGGAACAGAAATTAGCCCAAGGCTAGTAGTAGATTTTGCAAAAAACAATTGGATTTTTAAAACTATTTACAGCAGGGGTATAATGAACGTTTCAAATTTTACAAAATTTGGTGTAGCAAGTGGCAGAATTCCCAACCCAAATCTTGGTACAGAAAGTATTAAAAATTTTGAATTTTTCATTAGTAAAAAAATAAATCAACGCCTAACTGCCGATATTGTTTTTTATCAATCTATTATTAAAGATGTGGTAGGCGTAAAAATATTAACACCTACAAGCTCTCAAAACCAAAACCTTGGTGAGTTTAAAATTTTTGGCATTCAAAGTAATTTGTATTATAAAATTAAAAACTTGCAATTTGTTTTAAACTATACTTATACTAACCCCAAACAAACCATAGATGATGCAGGCAATAAAGCCAACCTAACCGTTGCAGATATAGCCAAACACCATATTAATGCTATTGTTAATTATACTTTTTTAGATAACCTAAATATAAACTTCCGCTTAAATTATATAAGTAATAAATATGCAGGTGTAGGCACAACAGTTGCAACCAACCCTCAAAATGTTTTTCCAGGCTATACCATTGCTAACAGTACTATTGGTTACACCATAATTAAAGGCACCACAGTACAACTAGTTTGTAATAATATTTTTAATAAATATTATTTTAACCCAGCAGGCAGGGCTGCAGATGGTATTAACACACCATCTAGTTTATTACAACCAGGTAGAAACTTTTTTATTAAGTTAAATTATGAATTTTAATTTAACATGAGTTTGATTATGAAAAATATCAAATCTGAAAAAGCAGTTTACAAAATAGTTAAAGCTTACGCATTTACTGCTATAGATAAAATAGAAAATAAAAAAGTAATTGGCAACCCAGCAAGTATTGTTATTTGTAATAAAAGGTTTCCCCCTCAAACCCAAATGCAACAAATGGCTGTTAAAGAAAAACAACCTATGACTGCATTTGTTTTACATGAAAAAGAAAATAATTTTTCTATAAAATATTTTACACCATTAGGTATAGAGTTTGGCCTATGTGTACATGCAACACTTATTGCATCAAGTGTAGTACAACAAGAGTTCGGCTATACCAATATACATTTTAATGCTCATAAAATTTCTTTGTCTCTTACATTAAGCAATAGTTTCTTGTCAACAAATCATACAGTTGCACAAATAAAATTGCCTACTTACATGCCTGTATTGGTAAACCATAAACTACCTTTACATTACTTAAAAATTATAGGAGTTGAACAGCAAGATATAAAATATGTGTACAAATGCGACGAACTGAAAGATGAAATAATAGTTTTAAATAATGCAGAAATACTAAGAAGTGTTAAACCAAATTTTTTGGAGTTGAGTAAAGTTTTAACTACATCCAATACAAGAGGATTGTTTCTTACCTCTTTATCTACTATAAAAAATATAGATTATGAAGTAAGAATTTTTGCACCTCATTTTGGAATAGATGAAGACATCTCTTGCGGCTCTGCCAATTGTTCATTAATTCCTTTATGGCATAAAATAACTAATGAAGTAGGCAATAAAGAATACAAAATAATTTGCCCATATAATGGAAAAGATAATGTTATAGGTGGAGTAGAATTAGGCGTTTTTGATGTAGAAAACAATAGTGCTTTTATAGGAGGTATTGTTACAAGTTAATTTTATGGAACAATGAAAATTTGTTTTCAGATAAATAATATAATAGCTGAAGTTGAAATTAAACAACCATTAATTTCAGATATACCTTATTTGCAAAACCTTAATAGCAAATGGCAGTTTAATGCGTTAAACGGAAATACAGAAAAAGGATTCTTGTCGGGTTTATTTGATGAGGCTTTTTTTAGAACCCTCATTAAAGAGGAAGCAATTATAGCAGCCTACAGCAACAACACACTAATTGCATACATGCTTACAGCTAATAATGCAAACTTAAACATACTAAAAACACATAAAGAAGAAGTTGAAAAATTAAAGAATAACTTAGTAATTAATAAAAATGCAAAGGTTGCAATAGGTATTCAAACAGCAGTTGAAGAAGATTATCATGGCAGTGGATTAATAGTAGCTATTAGAAATGAATTTAGAAAAATGCTGTGTAATAAGTTTCAATACCTTTTTACAACCATTTCAAAAAATAACCAACGATCATTTGCCTCTGCAACAAAATATGGTTGGAAAAAAGTGGGCGAAGACGAGCATCATTATTTTTTACTTTTAACCGTTTAGAATTTTATTAATAAATGATATGGAATTTAATAATACAGCGTTATACCGATATTCGTTCAGATGAACGAAAACCTGTATCTATTTTATTTTTACACTCTTTACTATTAGGCTTCTCTACTTCCTTATTTTTTGTTGCTGCTAATAGTTATTTTATTAAGAATGTAAAAATTAACAATATTCCGTATGCATATATTGCTGCAGGTATTTTAGGTATTTTACTTGTTTTTCTTTTTAAATATTTAATTAAAGTTATAGGAAGCATTTTTACATTTTTTACTGTGCTTGTTTTATTTGCCATTACTTGCTTTGCTTTATACATAGGGCATTTGTATTTAGACTCTACATCTTTATTATCCCTGGTGTTAGCATTTCTGGGCTTTATTTTTATATTTCCTTTTTCTGGTCTTTTTGTATTAGGGTTTACAGGTATTTGCTTGCAGTTGTTTAATCTTCATCAAAATAAAAGGCTGCTGGCTTTAATTGGTGTTGGCGAAGTTGTAGCTTCAATAATAGGATATTTAATGGTACCCATTATTACCAAGTTTACAGGAAATACTGTGCACTTATTTTTATTTTCTGGAATTTTTATTTTAGCCTCTACCCGACCTATATGGCATATTTATAAAATTAATATTAAAACTTTTTCGGTTACACCTGGTTCTAAAACTATTAAAAGAAATTATGTAGGCATTTTTAAAAAAGATAGGTTTTATAGGTCATTAGCAATTGTTACTTTCTTTTCTGTTTTAGCAGTTTATTTTTCCGATTATGCATACTTAATTTCTGTACGCAAACTTGCACAATTAACAAGTATGGATGTTGCAAATATTGTTGCTGTACTTTTTTGTATTATAAAAATTGGAGAATTACTCTTTTCATTTTTTTCTGCAAAAATTATTAGCACAATAGGCATGAAGTTTTCCTTATTGCTATTGCCTTTTATGTTGATTTTATTTTCAACTCTGTCTATACTTGCTTTTAGTATGTTTAAAGAGGTGCTGATTTTTGTAATCCTCTTTTTTTTAATGTCGAAATGGTGCGATAGGGTTTTAAGAAAAGGGGTGTATGCTCCTTCTTCTAAAGTAATGTATCAAGTAGTTGAGCCAGTAGAAAGAATGCAACTACAAACAACTATTGAAGGTACAATAAGCCAATTTTCAATTGTATTAAGCGGATTAATTTTATTATTGGTTTCAAAGCTTAAATTAACTACTAATAACGATGTATTATTTTATTCCCTTACGGCTATTTCTGCTTTATTTTCTATATGTTGGTTTGTAATGGCCTGGTTGTTATTCAATAATTATAAAACCAAAATTCATGATTATTTACATAATATTAATGGCATTAAAAATACAGTTCAAAACCAAAATACATCTATACTTATTAACCAATGGATTAACAATACTGAGCTTGGTTTAAGTACAGAAGATAAAAATAGTATTCTTCAAGTTTATGATAATGTACAAATGGATACTGTAAATATGCAAAAAATAATGGAGCATATTGCTTTCTACAATCCATCCTTACAAAGCTTTTTAGCCAATAATGATAGTACATTACTTCATAAAAAAATTGTACGATTATATTTTACAAACGATCATTTTTTTAGTAGGGTTTTAATAATTAAATACCTGCAACAAAATAATCAATTAAGTGATTTTAATATTTTTTATGAATTGTACGAAGCAGCAGATTTTGAAATAAAAAAAATAATCATATCCTCATTAAACCAATTAAACTATACAACCCAAAACAACCAATATTATTTTTATGACCTATGTAAAATTTTTGTTCAAGAAATTGTATGGGCAGAGCTTTCTATTTATGATACCATAAATGTACCTAACCATCATTTACATACCTTGTTACATGAATATGCAACAGAATGTAAAAACCATTTATTAAATATTTTAAAAGTGTTATATGGTAATAATGTAATTACTATAGTACAACAGGTTTTAAATGAAAATGATAAAGCCGCAGAAGGAAGCATTTTTGCTGTTGAATTATTGGATAATATTTTACAACAACCTTTAAAAGAAAAAATTATTCCTGTTTTTGAACCAATCCCTCAACAAATGCGTTGGGCAAAATTGGGTACATTTTGTAATATTTATCATTTAAGTGAAGAGCAAAGGCTAAAAGAAATTTTAATAAAAAATTTCAACCTAATTAATATTAAATTAAAACAAACAGCCTTAGAAAGCTATTACAACTTAACCCAAAATAAAGAAGTATTAAAGGCATTTTCAACAAGTAATTTAGAAGAGATGAAAGCAACTGCAGAAATACTTAACAATAAGGAAAACCCCAATCCCTACTTTTCTAAAGAAGAGTTTTTAAACAAATTACAATTAAACTCTATTGTTAATCAATATCAATTACAGTATTTATGCCGCTTTGCAATAGGTTTAGAAAACGAAAATAAATTAAACAATAATTTCATTGCTACAAATAAAACAACGGCTGTAGAATATATTTTAAAAGTGAAAGCCAATAATAATCAAAAAATTTTATTAGATATAATTGGGCTAAGTGTTTTATTTAGGTTGCAACAAGAATAAAAATAGACTGGTTGTTTACTATAATATATTTAGCAGAGAACCCATATAACATAAAAAACTTTTTTCTTTTCAATCATCGTTTATCTTTACACCAAACATTGCTTTATGATAGAAACTATTTTACTTCCTTCCGATTTTTCTGCAACAGCCGTTAATGCAGGAATTTACGCTATTGAGTTAGCCCAGCAAGTTGGAGCTAAAAAAATTGTTGTGTACCACACTTATGACGCTGCCAGCGTTTCTGACCCAATGGTTAGCTACACTCAAAAAATTGTAACAGAGCCTTTCAGACAAAAAAGTGCTGCACAATTAAATGAGTTTATAGATAAACTTAATGCTAAAAACAAAAGCAGTATTGTAATTGAAGCATTTCATAGCTATGCAGATTTAAAAGATGCATTGAATGAGTTAATTGCCTCTACCGGTGCACAATTAATTGTAATGGGCATTACTGGTGGTGGAGTATTTAAAGAAACTTTTATTGGTAGTAACTCTGTAAACGTTGCAAAAAGTACCAATATTCCTGTAATAATAGTACCTACCGAAACAAGCTTTAGCCCAATTAGTAATATTTTATTACTTAGCGATTTAAATAATGTAGCAGATACTACACCAACAGAAGCTATTAAAAATATTTTAGATGCCTCTAAAGCAAAATTGCATGTTTTAAATGTTACGGATAATACGGAAAAAGCAGAAGCTTCTTCTGATAAACAACAGTTAGGCAAATTATTTGAAGCTTATAACCCTACTTTTAATTTTATGAGTAACCCAGATTTTGTGGGTGCTGTAGATTGGTTTGTTAAAGAAAAAGGAATTGACTTGGTGATTGTAATACCTAAAAAACATGGTTTATTTGAAACATTATTTAAATTTAACCACACTAAAACACTTGCCTTTCATGGAAAAGTGCCATTAATGGCTGTAAAAAAATAATCTCATAAAAAAACCTCTTTTTAAAGAGGTTTTTTTGTATAGGAGTGTTCAACTACTTTTTTGCTGGTGGCATTAATACATCATTAATTACATGTATCATACCATTAGATGTTGGTATAGAAGCTACTATTTCAGAACCATTTACAAAGGTCTTTCCATCTTTTTTGGTAATAGTAACATTACCCTCAAACACCATATTTAATTCTTGGCCATCTTGCATCATTTCTGCTTTAATAGAGCCTACATAAGTATGGTAGCCTAGAGCGTTTTCTAATTTGCCTTTATTTTCTGGTTTTAATAAATCTTCCACTGTGCCTGCAGGTAATTTATCAAATGCTGCATTGGTTGGTGCAAAAACTGTAAAAGGGCCAGCATTGCTTAAAGCATCTAATAAGCCAGCTGCTTTAACTGCTGCAACTAAGGTTGTATGATCTTTACTGCCTGCTGCTGTTTGTACAATATTTTTTGCTGATTGATCGTCAACAACACCAGATTGGCCAACTGCATCTGTGGTTTGGGTAGTAGATTCTGAACCTGTTGTAGTTTGCTCACCTGAACAAGCAGTTAATAAATACATTGCCATTGTGGTAAGCACAATAAACGTTTTTTTCATAACAAAAATGGTTTAGGGTTGATTGAAAATGCAAAGTTGATATGAGAAAAAACAATAAAGCATGACTGTAATCACACAGAAGGAAAATATTTTGAATGTTTTAAAGCTGGTGGTTTAAGTAGTTAATCAGTAAACTTATAACCAATACCCCTAACACTATGAAAGTGTTTAGATTGCTTACTATTTTCTTCGAAATGTTTACGAAACATTAATATAAAATTATCTACCGTTCTTGTAGTAGGAAAAACATTATAGCCCCAAACAACCAATAATATTTTTTCTCTAGGTACAACTTCATTTTTATTTTCTATTAATAACTTTAAAAGATTAGTTTCTTTTTTACTAAGCTTAATTTTTTTTCCATCATAGGTTATTGCATCTAACGATTTAAAGTCAATTAAGTTATTTCCAAAAGAATAAGTATCGCCAAGTGTGCTTTCTTTATCGTAAATTTTTTTATTTTTTTGAATTAGCTTTTCTACCCTTAATAATAACTCTTCTAAATTAAATGGCTTGGTTAAATAATCATCTGCCCCTTTTTTTAAACCCAACACTCTATCTGCCCCTGAATTTTTAGCACTTAGCATTAATATGGGCAACTCATCATTACTTAATCTTACTGTTTGTGCAACAGTTATTCCATCAATTTCTGGTAGCATAATATCTAAAATCATTAAATCAAAATGGGCTTTGCTTAATTCAGTTAAAGCCTCGTCTCCTGCATAAGCACTTGTAACATCATACCCTTCCATTTCTAAGTTTAACTTCAGGGTTTCGTTAAGGCCTTCTTCATCTTCTACCAATAATATGCATGCTTTATTCTCTATCATAATTTACATATTAAAAACGGCTGTAAAAATACTTCCTTGTGGATGATTGTTTGTCATGGTAATGTTTCCATTGTGGCTTTTCATAATTTTTTTACATAAGTATAAGCCTAAGCCTGTTCCTTTAGTTGTTCTTGTCGATTCGCTACCAGATCTATAAAATTTATCGAATATTTTTTTTCTATCTTGTGGTTTTACGCCACAACCTTTATCTAATACATCTAAAAATGTTTGCTTGTTGCTTGTATATAATCTAATAGTTACGGGCATTTCTTTGGGTGAATATTTTAATGCGTTTTCAATTAAATTATTTACAAGCATTTGCAACAACAATGCTTCGCCATTTATATATAATTGCTGTTGTATATCTGCTTCTAATTTTCGTTGAGGGTATCTTATGGCAAAGTCTTCTATGCAGGTTTCTGTTAGGTCGCTTAAATTTAATTCGTATGTATTACTGTAATATGCTCCTCCATCTAATTGAGCAGCAACTAAAATATTATTACATAAACTGTTTAATCTATTTGCTTCCTGAATTGTGTTAGAAATAAGTTTCTGTTGTTTTTCTTCGTCTAATTTTCTTTTTTGTAGAGTTTCTAAATTTAAATGAGTAATGGCAATAGGTGTTTTAAGTTCGTGTGTAACCGCCATCATAAAATTTTGCTGCTGAACCGATAGTCTTATTTGCTTTCTGGTTGCCCTATACACAAATACTGCCCCAATTAGTATTACTGCTAAAAAAGTAGTTCCTTCTCCCAGGTATTGTGCAATTTTCCTTTTTTTAGTTGCTTCTATTGTAGAAATTTTTTCTTTATATAAAGAATCAGATGTTTGCAATAAAGCAATTTGCATTTCTGCAGTATCGCTTGCATGATGGTTAAGTTTAATAAACCAAAATAACAATGCAGCAATCATGTACAGTAATAAAAACCAATATACTGTGGTAATTAAGGCTAATTTTTTATGGAAAAAAGATTTCATTATTTAGTTCTTTCTACTCTTATCCCTGCATTTAAAATACTATGCAATGGGTCTTCTCTCATTATTTGATGAAGAGTAAAAATATATTTTCCTTTCTTAAGTTTAGCGGGTGCCGTGCTAAATTTTATTCTGTGTTCTATTATATCACTCATAGAGGAGCCAAGCCATTTTTCATTATCTCCTAATACAAAATTTCTTTTTACAGAAATAGTGGTATCTGGTGATTGCATGGATATATCCACCCAAATATTATTATACTTATATGCATCTTCATGCCTTAGCACAAAATATAAGTTATATAAAGTAGTAGTATCGGAAATTTCAAAAACCGCTTGAACTGGTTGCTGACTTTTCCATTGATGATTATTAAAAAAAGTTGTTCTTTCATATACATCTAACGTTGTACACGAAGAAAAAAATGCCATCACAAAAAATAAATACGCAGTAAATTTCATTTTAAAACTTGTTGAAATAATAAATTTCTATCTAAACAATTTTGGGTTTTATAATACATTTAATACCTGTTCCTTCATTTTCTCTAGTTCATCTTTCATTAATACTACTTTCTTTTGTATATCAGCATTATTTGCTTTGCTGCCTGTAGTATTAATTTCTCTGCCAAATTCTTGTAAAATAAATGATAATTTTTTGCCCTTGGCTTTGGTTGGTTCTTCTAAAATATTTCTAAAATAATTACAATGATTTATTAATCTTACTTGTTCTTCGCTAATATCAATTTTTTCAATATAATAAATCAATTCTTGTTCTAATCTGTTAGTATCATAATTATTTACTCCAACATATTCTATAAGTAGTTTTTGTAATCCTTCTTTAATTTTTTCTCTTCTTAAAGGTTCTAACGTTTTAACTTCATCTTGCAATTTTTCAATACTAACAAGGCGTTGCAGTAAATCACATTCAGAACTTTTTCCTTCTTCTTTTCTATGCTCATTAATGTCAGATAAAACATTTTTTAATAAGGCTTCCACTTCTTTCCATTCAGTATCACTTAAAATTTCTGTTGAGTTTGAAACCACTTCTGGTAATCTTAAAATAGCTGCCATCAATTGTGTTTTATCCGCATTCAATTCTTCTGCTATTTCTGAAATGCTTTTATAGTATGCCTTTAAGAGTTCAGTATTAATACTTACAGGTTTATTAATTCCATTTTGTTTAATTGTAATAACACATTCAACACTTCCTCGTTCTAAGTCTTCGGCAATTTTGCTTCTTATTTCAAACTCAAAGGGTTTTAATAAGTTGGGTAGAAATAACCTTAAATCAAATTGTTTTCCGTTTAATGATTTTATTTCAATTAAAAATGTTTTATCGCCAATTATCTTTTCTCCTCTTCCATAACCTGTCATTGAATAAAGCATAATAAAGTATTACTGTTTAATGTAAAGCAATTTTAAAAGTATCTCGTAAAAGTAGTTTAAAAAATTTAATGCAAACATACAATTCATCTATTGTACTTTTTGAGGTTAATTAATTAAATAAATAAAAATTACGTGTTTAGTATTATTAATGCAATCTATCTTGTTAATTTTAACCTTCTAAACTAGATTATGTATAGCAATAAAGAGCAATGGCTACAACAGTCAAAGTTATTTTTAAGTAATAGTTTAAATAGCCAGTTTGTTTTATCTAATATTAACACTCTTAGGGCTGTTTTGCAGTTTCATGAATATAATTATTATGTTTTAAACAATGCATTAATAAGCGATAATGAATACGATTTTTTGTTTAATTTATTAACAAAAGCAGAAAAAGAAAATCCAGAGATAATTACCAAAGATTCTCCTACACAAAGAGTTGGTAGTAGTTTAAACAATGGCTTTGAAACAGTACAACATTTAGTGCCAATGCTAAGTTTGGAAAACAGTTATAACGAAACAGATTTACTAGACTTTGATAGAAAGGCAAAAGAAGCAAGTGGTTTACAAGAAATTGAATATTGCGTAGAGCCTAAATTAGATGGAGCTAGTATTAGTTTAATTTATGAAAATGATTTATTAACGAGGGCTACAACTAGAGGCAATGGTGTAGAGGGTGATGATATTACAACCAATATAAAACAAATTCGTTCCATTCCTCTATCTGCACCTTTTAGTAAATATGGTATCAGGCAAATTGAAATAAGAGGTGAAGTGATGATGACCAAAGAGGCATTTCAAAAATATAATGAAAAGCTTACGCAGCAAGGTTTAGCAACAGTTGCAAACCCAAGAAACACTGCTGCTGGAAGTTTAAGAATTAAAGATCCTAAAGAAGTTGCTCAAAGAAACTTAGATGCCTTTTTATATCATATAAGTTATATTACTCAAAATAATACCCACAAGGTAAATACTCATTCTCAACAGTTAAACTTATTATGGAACTGTGGGTTTCGTTCAACCGAAAATGAAAAATTTGTTGCAAAAAATATTAATGAAGTAATAGAATATGTAACCTCCTTTGAACAAAAAAGAGACGATTTGCCTTATGAGATTGATGGAATGGTTATAAAAGTTAATAGCTTATTATTACAAGAGCAGCTTGGTATGACAAGCCATCACCCACGCTGGGCAATTGCTTATAAATTTAAAGCAAGGCAGGCAACAACTGTTTTAAATGCAGTAGAGTTTCAGGTTGGGCGAACAGGAGCAATAACACCTGTTGCAAAACTAGAGCCTGTGTTTATTGGTGGTGTTACAGTTTCTAGCATTTCAGTACACAACGTAGAGTATATTAAAGAAAAAGATTTAAAAATTGGAGATACCGTTTTAATAGAACGTGCAGGTGATGTTATTCCACAAATTGTAAAAAGCATAACCACAGCAAGAAAAGGCAATGAGCATGAAATAGTTTTTCCAGAAAATTGCCCCGTTTGTAAAAATCAATTATTTAAAGAAGAAGGGGAAGCCGTTTGGCGTTGCATTAATATTGAATGTGAAGCACAGGTGGTAGAAAAAATTATTCACTTTGCCAGTAAAGATGCAATGGATATTAAAGGTCTGGGAGACGCTATTGTACGTAAGTTTTATGAAAAAAATTTATTAAAAGACATCCCAACTATCTACAAGCTAAACTTAACCAATATTGGCGAAATAGAAGGTTTTGGCAAAAAATCTATAGATAATTTACAAGCTGCTATTGCAAGTAGCAAACAACAACCATTAAACAGATTAATTTATGGTTTAGGAATAAGATTTGTTGGCGAAACAACAGCAAAAACTTTAGCCAACAGTGTAGAGCATTTGTTAGAATTTAAAAACAAAACAACCGACGATTTACAAACACTTGAAGATGTAGGAACAAAAGTTGCTAAAAGTATTCATCATTTTTTTAGTAATGAAAGTAATATAAATATGATTCTTGAATTAGAGCAATTGGGTTTACAATTAAAAAATACTAAAAAACAAACTATTAATATTGGCGAACTGGCTGGGCAAACATTTTTATTTACCGGAACCCTATCTAAACTAAAACGTAACCAGGCAGAGGCTTTGGCTGAACAACATGGTGGCATAATTGTAAGTGGTGTTAGTGCAAAATTAAATTACTTAATTGTTGGTGACGACGCAGGAAGTAAATTAGAAAAAGCAAAAAAAATAAATACTATAAAGATTTTAAATGAAGAAGAGTTTTTGCAGATGATAGGGTAAAGAATGATTGATTAGGAAATAAAATATTCTTTAAATGAAGTTTCAAACTCATCAAGTGTCAGCACATTTACTTTGGGGAAATCTATTGTTTTTAATATTTTGAAATCAGCATCATTACTTATTATAAAATCTGCATTTCCTGCTATTGCACAATCTACAAATTTGTTATCATCCAAATCAGGATATATTGTTTGCCAACGAAAAGATGGAGAAATTAACAGCACGTTTTTATTTAATAAAAACTCTACAAACTTGTCGCTTGAATATTTTACTCCATATTTAATTTGAAAAAGTTCTTCGTATTCAAGTAAAATTTCTGTACTGATAAGTAAATTAAATTTCCCATTCAGCAAAGCGTCATATATCCACCTGTAACGAAAGTTTTTTGCAATGGAAACAAGAAAAATATTTGTATCAATTACTAAATTAAGATTTTTCATTCAGCCATTTTTCTAAATCATTATTGGTAATGTTTTTTTCTTCTATGGCTTTATTTACATCATTTGAAAGTTTGCTCAAAAAACGTTTGCCCAAAACATCTTTTAATTCAATTAATTCTTCATCGCTTACATTATGAGCAAAAAGGTTTAGCAATTCCAACTGCACATTGCTGAATTTTGTTGATGGCGGTATTTGAACATTAGGAGTATTCATTGTAGTAATATTTGGTATAAAGGTACAGATTTTATTTTTCCCTTTACGTAAACAAAAATTGCCTTAGGCAATAGAATAAACCTGCAAGGCTATAAGCTTTGCTGAGCTGGGTTTTTACAAAAAAGCAGTAATAAGCTAATATTTTTATAAATTTGGAATGTGGAAAGGAAAATAAAAATATTTAAAACATTTGAAGAACAAGAAGCATACACTTTGCAGCAGCAGGGCAAAACCACTCCATTAGAACGGTTTAGAAATCTTTTTTATATGCAACAACTTTCTAAGAAATTTAATTCTGTAAAAAACTCAACAAGAAAAATTACAGTACATCATGGATATTTTACATCCTGAATTTATTGTGTTTCTTTCCTGTGCTGCAAAAAATAATTTGCGTTATTTACTTATTGGTGGTTATGCTGTAAACTATTATGGATATAACAGACATACCCACGATTTAGATGTTTGGCTTGCACCTACCAATGAAAATAAACTTGCTTTTATACAAACCCTGCTTTGTATGCAATATTCAGAAAATGAAGTTGCTCTATTATATGAAGAAGATTTTACTAAGCCATTTAAGGCGAATATAGGTACCCCAACAGCAGATATTGATGTTCTTACTTTTGTTCATTCAAAAATTTCTTTTGATGACGCTGAAAAAAACAAAGTCATCTTTGCAATTGAAAAGGATGTTACAATGAACATTGTTCCTTATGATTTTTTAAGAGATATGAAATTATTTGCAGCAAGGAATAAAGATTTGTTGGATGTTTCTGAACTTGAAAAGTTGAGAAAGAATAAAAAAAAGAATAAATAACAAATCATCCTTGTTAGTGCAAAATTAAATTACTTAATTGTTGGCGAAGACGCAGGAAATAAATTAGAAAAAGCAAAAAAAATCAATACTATTAAGATTTTAAATGAAGACGAATTTATACAATTAGTGGACTGATAAAATATGGAATCTATGCTTCAAAAAAACACACTACAGTTTTTGAGTTCTTTAAAAAATAATAATAATAAAATTTGGTTTGATGCTAACAGAGGTTGGTATGATGAAACCAAAGCAGATTTTATTAACCTCAATGAGGCTATAATTAAAAAGCTAAAAAAGAAAGATACAACCCTCGAGCCCTTAATTGCTAAAAATTGTATTTTTAGAATTAACAGAGATGTTCGTTTTAGCCCAAACAAAACACCCTACAAAACCAATATGGGTGCAAGTATTAATAAAGGGGGAAAGAAAATAGCCAATGCTGGTTACTATTTACATATTGAACCTGGTGCAAGTTTTTTGGCTGGTGGAATTTGGATGCCAAAAACTATTGAATTAAAAAAAATAAGACAAGAAATAGATTATAACTTTTTAGAGTTTAATAAAATAGTTGCATCCCAAAAAATTATTCAACAATTTGGTGGGATTGATAAAAGCAAGGAATATGTTTTAACTCGTCCACCAAAAGGATATGATATAGACAATCCCGCTATTGAATATTTAAAGTTTAAAAGTTATATTGTATCTAAAAATATTTTAGACGAAGAGCTACTTAAAGAAAATTGTATTCAAAATATTGTTAGTAATTTTGAAACTATAACACCATTAATATATTTTATCAATAAAGCAATAGAAGATTAAAAACATTTTATGTTTATCAATTTATCTGAAATTAATTTAATAGAACGACAAGCATGGTTACAACATGCAATTGCACCACGCCCTATTTGTTTTGTAAGCACAACAGATAAAGAAGGGAATATAAACCTTAGTCCTTTTTCTTTCTTCAATTTATTTTCTTCCAATCCGCCTATTGTAATTTTTTCTCCTGCCCGTAGCGGTAGAACTGGATTACTGAAAGATACTTTTTTAAATGTACAAGAAGTGCCAGAAATTGTAATTAATATTTGTGATTTTGATATGGTACAACAAGTAAGCCTTAGCAGTTGTGAGTATCCCAAACAGGTAGATGAGTTTATTAAAGCTGGTTTCACAAAAGTACAATCTACTATGGTTAAACCTCCAATGGTTAAAGAGTCTAAAATAAATTTAGAATGTAAAGTAATTGAGACAAAAAGTTTAGGAGAAGGTGGTGGTGCTGGTCAGTTGGTTTTTGCAGAAGTATTGTGTATGCACATTAACGAAAGCATTTTAAATGAAGATAAAAGCATGATTGACCATCAAAAAATGCATCATATTGCAAGGCTTGGAGGAGATTATTATGCAAGCATTACACCAGAAAATTTATTCACTGTTCCAAAACCAATTAGAGAGTTGGGCATTGGTGTAGATGCTTTGCCAGAAGGTATAAGAAATAGTACAATACTTACAGGTAACAATTTAGGCATGTTGGCTAATGTGCAAAGTTTACCACAGGTTGATGCAACATTTACTGATGAAACTTTAAAAAACATTGTTCAATATTTTTCAGCAAGCCCTAACGAAATGGAAAAAGAATTACACAATTATGCCAAAGAGTTATTAGATAATAAAAAAGTAAAGGAGGCTTGGCAAGTATTATTAACTCTAGAAAACAATTAACCTACACTTTCACTTCAATATATTTTTTAATGGTAAAATGGTTTACCAGCCATAACAACATTAAAACAATACAGGCTGCAACAATAGTATAAATAGAAATATAAGCAGACAAGAAAATGTTTTGTGCTTTTAAATATTTATATAGCATAAATTGTACAATAGAAACAAGCATTAATGCTAAACCAACAATTACAATATTAGAAGGAAAAAATTGTTTCATTAAAAAGCTTTTCAATTGTATTGGCGATGTGCCAATAGTAATTAATAATTTTATTTCTTCTTTACACGAGGCAACAGTAAGCTGGATAAACATTGTAAATACGAGTAATGCAAACAAAAGCATAATAGCACCAGTTACCCAACTTACATTAACAACTGCATTTACAATCTGCCTATACTTACTAAATCTGGTTTTATCTGCATCGGTTGTTAAACCTTTGCTTTTTAGAAATTTTACTAATTCTGGATTGCCAGGATCTTTGGTTTTTATCACAACTCTACCTGGGTTAGTAGTTTTGGAATTGCCATATTTTTTGTTGGCCCAATCCATAAAACTCTGTGGTACCAATACACTCGAAATTCTATCACTAAAACCAACAATTCTACCAATATAATTTTCTGAGTTTCCATTGGCATAATAAAGATTAACCCTAAAACGCATCATCTTTAAGGTTTCTGGAGTAATTTGAGGATAGCCTTGAGAAATGGAGAATTGAAAATTATAAATATCTAAAAACATGTTGGGAATAATCATAGGAATAAAATTAGAGTTCTCATTCCAAGCCCAATCTTTACTATTCACATCAATAAAATCATTTTGTACACTTTCAAATGCAATATCAGTATAAAAAGGAAAAGATTGAATTAAACTTTCTATAGATGCTTTATATCTTCCACCACTTATATATCCAACTGCATCAATAAAAGGCTGCTGTTTTATTTCATGTAAAACCTCATTACTTAAAATTGTTGCATTTACTGTGTTATCATTTACCTCTTTGTTTACTACTAAAAAATTGGCTGTACTATCTGTATTATTTTTGCCATACAATAATTGATTATAGTTTGCCTGTATTTGTATGGCAGATAAAATAAGTAACAATGCAACCGATAGGCCAATAAAAGCCATTATAAACTTTGTTCTGCCGGTAGCTGTTTTAATTATTTTTTTTAAAAGTGTAAAAAGCATTTTAATTAAAGCCTTAATTTTTGTGAATATAAAAAATGATTGTCATCATCAAGGTCTGTTAATACAAATCCTGCATTTCTTTTAGTGCATTCTTTTGCAATTAATGCAGCTGCTTTAACAGTATTATCATAATCTAAATGGCTAAATGGCTCATCCATTAACAACAACTCAAAGGGTTGAATTAAAGCTCTTATTATAGCAATTCGTTGTTGCTCTCCATAGCTACAAAGCCTTATGGGTTGCTGTAAAATAGAATCAACACCTAATTCTTCAGCCATTTCTACAATTACCTTTTCTTCATAATATGGTTTTTGTAAAACCCTGTTAAGCTCAATATTTTCTTTTGCAGTAAGATTTTGAAAAAGTTTTAAATCTTGAAAAACAATGCTTAATTTATGTTTACGATAATTAGCCAATTTATCGTCATTAATATTTTCCAGCAATTCATCATTCCATTTTACAATACCAGAATAATCATTTCTAAGTTTATACAATATATGTATTAGTGTAGTTTTACCTGTGCCACTGGGTGCATTTATTTTTACCAACTGTTGGATATTAAAAATTAAATCAGTATTCCAAACATCAGATTTTCTCTGTAGTAATTTATCTTTAAGTGGTATAGGTATTATCTTATTAAGCCTTATTTGCATACTATGTTTAATAGGTACCGAAAGTACTAAATATCGTATTAAGAAATGGATATAAAAATTAGTATTTTGTTTAATTTTTATTGATGCCAATGTACAATGTTTATATTTGCTAACTATGGCAAAAGCTGCTTCTGTATCGCCTATGATGCAACAACATAAAGCAATTAAACAAAAATACCCCGATGCTATTTTGTTGTTTAGAGTAGGTGATTTTTACGAAACTTTTGGGCAAGATGCAATCAATGCATCGCAGGTGCTGGGTATTACACTTACTAAAAGAAATAATGGCGATGTAGGTAATACAGAATTGGCAGGCTTTCCTCATCATGCACTAGATACTTACCTACATAAATTAGTAAAAGCTGGTTATCGTGTTGCTATTTGCGATCAGTTAGAAGACCCTAAACAAGCCAAAGGTGTTGTAAAACGTGGTGTTACAGAGTTGGTTACACCTGGCGTTGCTACTAACGATAAACTTCTGGAAAATAGTAATAATAATTTTTTAGCAGCTATCCATTTTGCTGAAAGTAATGTAGGTATTGCCTTTTTAGATATTAGTACTGGAGAGTTTTTTGTAGCAGAAGGAAATGAAGAATATATAGATAAACTTTTACAAAGCTTAAAGCCTGCAGAAGTTATTTTTCAAAGAAGCTCACAAAAACAATTTAAAGAAACATTTGGCGTAAAATTTTATACCTACACTTTAGAAAGTTGGATTTTTGAACTTGGCTTTGCAACAGAAAGTTTAATAAAACATTTTCAAACACATTCTTTAAAAGGGTTTGGAATTGAAAATATGCAGCACTCTATTATTGCTGCTGGTGCCATTTTGTATTATTTAAAAGATACAGAACATTCAAACCTTCAACATATAACAACAATACAAAGAATAGAGAGAGAAGATTTTTTGTGGATGGATAAATTTACAATCAAAAATCTTGAAATTATTGGCAGCCCTGGTGCAGAAGGTAATAACTTATTAAAAGTTTTAGACAATACTGTTTCGCCAATGGGTGCAAGGCTACTTAAACGCTGGGTAGTAATGCCTTTAAAAAATTTGGATAAAATAAATGAACGGTTACAAGTTGTAGAAGATTTTATAGTAGATACAGATAATCGGCTTCAACTAATTAACGCAATAAAGCATTGTGGCGATATTGAAAGGTTGGTTAGTAAAATTCCTTTAAAAAAAATAAATCCAAGAGAGGTTATACAACTTGCTAAAGGATTACAACAAGTTGCCATTATTAAAAAAATTTGTTCCTCCTTCAAAAACCCTTACTTACAAAGGCTTTCAGATAATTTAAACAATTGTACGGTAATTCTGGAAAAAATATTAACCGAAATTCAGGAAGAGCCTCCTGTTACAACTAATAAAGGTGGAATAATTAAAACTGGTGTTCATCATGAGTTAGATGAGCTAAGAAAAATAGCTTCGGGTGGTAAAGAATATTTAATTAATATTCAACAAAGAGAGGCAGATACAACAGGTATTCCTTCTTTAAAAATTGGATTTAATAATGTTTTTGGATATTTTTTAGAAGTTACCAATACACATAAAAATAAAGTGCCTGCAAGCTGGATAAGAAAACAAACTTTAGCAAATGCAGAAAGATATATTACAACAGAACTTAAAGAATATGAAGAAAAAATAATAGGTGCTGAAGAAAAAATTATTACAATTGAACTTGAAATTTTTGAAAAATTATTACTTGCATTACAAGATTATATAGCACCCATACAAGTAAATGGTAACATAGTAGCTATTGTAGATTGTTTACTTTGCTTTTCTGAAAATGCCTTAAAGTACAAATACAAAAAGCCTCAACTGCATAATGGGCTTGAATTAAATTTGAAAGAAAGTAGGCACCCAGTTCTTGAAAGAAATTTACCAGAAGGCAAAGCATTTATTGCAAATGATATTTATGCAGATGCAGATAGCCAACAAATAATCATTCTTACTGGCCCAAATATGAGTGGTAAAAGTGCCATATTAAGGCAAACAGCACTAATAACACTAATGGCCCACATTGGTAGCTTTGTACCAGTAGATACTGCAAAAATTCCTTTAACCGATAAAATTTTTACCCGTGTAGGAGCAAGTGATAATTTAAGTGGCGGAGAAAGTACTTTTATGGTAGAAATGAATGAAACCGCCTCCATCATCAATAATATTTCTAACAGAAGTTTAATTTTATTAGACGAAATTGGCAGGGGAACCTCTACTTACGATGGTATTAGCATTGCTTGGAGTATTGTAGAATATTTACACCAATCTACCGCAAAACCTAAAACATTATTTGCAACACATTATCACGAATTAAATGAATTGGAAGAAAAATTAACCCGTGTTAAAAATTATCATATTACCAATAAAGAAGTTGGAAATAAAATTATTTTTTTACGAAAATTAGCCAAAGGTGGCAGTACACATAGTTTTGGTATTCATGTGGCAAAAATGGCAGGAATGCCACAGGAGTTAATAAACAGAGCAAATGAAATTTTAAAAATATTAGAACAAAAAACAGAAATACCAGAGGAGCAAAATATAAAACCAATGATACAAGATCTAGGAGATAAGATAAAATCTTTAAACACTCCTAAATTACAACTCTCTATTTTTGATACACAAACACAGGTTTTTGAAGATATTAGAAAAACATTAGAAGGTATAGATATTAACAGGCTAACACCAGTAGAAGCATTAATGAAGTTAAACGAAATTAAAGGGATGATAAAATAAAATAACTACCCTGTTATGAGTAGTTATTTTATTCTTAAGCTTTTTCAAAATTATTTTGCAAAATGTATTTGAAAGCCAGCCCCAAGTGCAAACTGTGTTAACCCTGTTTGTAAAGCCAGTTGGCCGCCCATTTCTAAAGCAACACTTTTATTTAAAAACATTGCATATCCACCCTTTAAAACAAAGCTAGTTGTTGTTCCACCACCTGCTCCTCCAACACCTAATCCAACTTGTGCAAATGGTTTACCAGTTTTATTATTTGAAAAATAGCCTCTAATAAAAGGAGCCAACATCCAACTAGTTTGTCCACCACCTGTTGTTAAGTTAAACATACCGCCAATTGCATAATTTTTCATAAAGAAATAACCAGCATCTGGAGATAAAGTAAAAACAGTATTGGAACCTCCGCCCTTTGGTGAATTAATTGAAAGTGAAATATCGCCTCCTAATAACCATGTACTTTTTTCGGTTTGTGCATTTACTGTTAACCCTAAAGTAACAAATAATGCAATAATGAACGTTTTTTTCATAATATTCGTTTTTGGTTAAATTAATAAGTAAAATTACATGATTCCTTTATATTTAAAAAAAATCTACTTATTTTATCTCCAACTTAAACAAGCCAATGTATTACTTTTGCACTCCCAAAAATAAAGTGGCATGATTGATAAGTTAGATGCAATTAAAGCAAGGTTCGACCAAATTGGTGTAGCATTAACCAACCCTGAAATTATTAATAACCAAAAAGAGTTTGGTAAACTAAGTAAAGAATATCGTTCTCTCGAAAAAATTGTTCAACCATTTGAGTTATATAAAAAAGTATTAACCGACCATGCTTTTGCCAAAGAAAGTTTAAATAGTAACGACGAAGATCTGAAAGAACTTGCCAAAATGGAATTACCCGAATTAGAAGAACAAAAAGAAACCTTAGAAAAACAATTAACTCAATTATTAATTCCTAAAGACCCACAAGATGATAAAAATGCTATACTAGAAATTCGTGCAGGTACTGGAGGAGATGAGGCAAGCTTGTTTGCAGGAGATTTATTAGGTATGTATTTGCGTTATTGCCAAAAAAAGGGCTGGAAGGCAAGTGTAGTAAGCGAAAGCGAAGGAACTGTTGGTGGTTATAAAGAAGTTGTTGTAGAAGTTACAGGCGAAGATGTTTATGGTACTTTAAAATTTGAAAGTGGAGTGCATCGTGTACAACGTGTACCTAATACAGAAACTCAGGGCAGAGTTCATACAAGTGCTGCTACTGTTGCTGTTATGCCAGAGGCAGAAGAGGTTGATGTTGAATTAAAAGAAAGTGATGTAAAAATGGAAACCGCACGTAGTGGTGGTGCTGGAGGACAAAATGTAAACAAAGTAGAAACAAAAGTATTTCTTACCCACTTACCTACAGGTATTGTTGTGGTTTGCCAAACAGAAAGAACGCAGTTGGCAAACAGAGAAAAAGCAATGACTATGTTAAGAAGTAAATTATACGAAGAGCAGGTACGCAAACAAGAAGATGAAATTGCCAGACAAAGAAAAACCTTAGTAAGTACTGGTGATAGAAGTGCAAAAATTAGAACTTATAATTGGCCTCAAGGCAGGGTAACAGACCATAGAATAGGACTTACATCTTACAATTTAGATGCTGTAATAAATGGAGAGATAGATGAGTTTATTGAAAATTTGCAATTAGCAGAAAATGCCGAAAAAATGGCTAATAATGGGTAAATAATTAGGAGTTGCAAAAAACCAATTTCATTTTATTCTGATTTTCCTTTATGTCATTCTGAGCCCCTTTTCTTGTCATCCTGCTCCCCTTTTTTTGTCATCCTGAGCGTAGCGAAGGATCTAAAGGTTAAGAACAAAGAGATTCCTCGTAAATTCGGAATGACAAGCATTTTTTAATTCACTTTATTCACTATATTTTATCCTGAGCCCTATTTTATTTCATCCTGATCCCTTTTCGTGTCATCCTGAGCGTAGCGAAGGATCTAAAGGTTAAGAACAATGAGATTCCTCGTAAACTCGGAATGACAAACCTTTTCTTGTCATGCTGAGGCAAAGAAGCATCTAAAGGTTTAATACAAAGAGATTCTTCGCAGGCTCGGAATGACATAGAATTAAAGATTCTTCGCTGACGCTCAGTATGACATGGCTTTTTTGTTTCACTTACGCTCAGAATGACACACTTTCTCCTTTACTTTGTTCAAAGTAACGTAAACTAATAATTATGCAATTTGGTTTTAATTATAATAAAAAGAAAACAATTCAAGCTTTACGATTTCATTTTATTTCTAGAAAAGAAATTAGACTTTTGGTTATTGTTGTGAATGTATTTGCAATTGTATCTGCTATTTTATTTTATTCTAAAAAAATTCGTCCTGAGTATTTTTTATTAGGCTCTATTTTATGGCTAGCTATTATGATTGCTAGTTGGTATATTTTGCCTTATACTGTTTATAAAAAAACTGAAATGTTTAAACATTATTTTATTGTTACATTGCAGCAAAAGGGCATTGTATTAGAATCAGAAAAAGGAGAAATAGAATGGAGTTGGGATAAATTTCAGAGTTATACCGAAAGCCCTAATTTTTTTCATTTATATTTCAACCCAAAATCCTTCCTATTAATCCCTTCTGATGAAATAGGCGATGAAATGAGGCATGAAATAAGGGGCTTTTTAAGGCAAATAAAAAAATAAAAAGCCTTACTACTTTTTTCAAATAATAAGGCTTCGGTAATTATTAAATACAATCTTTACTGCTTTGGCTTTACAAGTGGTTCGCCAAAAGGTTTTGTTGCCCCTCTGTGGCAAGTATTGCAAGTAAGCATTTGAAGTTTAACAGTATCGGCATGTGGTATTTTAGAAATGTACTTCATATTCATTTCCTGTGTCATTCTCATCATTTCTCTTGTAATATCTTTTCTTGGATTATCATCGCTTGCCATATCTAATTTTTTAGGATTCTCTTTTGATGGAGCATGGCAAAAACCACATTTAACACCCAAGGCAGCCTTAAACCCATCCATTACCTTATCTAAATCTTCATCAGAAATATCCTGTGGTAATACTTTTAAATTTTTAAATTTTACTGGACCTTGTTGCTTATTAGTAAATGAAAAAATTGATACTGAAATAATACACGATAACAAGCTTACAATAATTAATTTTTTCTTATTGTTTTTTAACATACAAATAAATTTAGTTACTAAATATACTTATTTATAAATTATTTCAAAAAATTTATAGCATTATTTCAAATAAAAAAATGTCTTACAATAAAAAACCACTTCTTTACGAAGTGGTTTTTTACTATTTAACCTTAGTAAATACTAAAAGTTATAATATCCTTTAAGACCAATATAACCTATAGAACCTCCACCTTTAGCAGATAATGCAGTATAGTGTAGGTTTAAGTTAAATTTGTCAAAATTGTATCCAATTTGTGGGCTATAAGCAAAGCCGCTACCACCGCCTTTAGAGAAAGAACCAAACCCTATTCCAGCACCAGCAGTAAAACCACCAGATACATAACGACCACCAACTAAAACTGGAATTAAACTTTGGCTTCCACCACCATAAGCAGATTTGATAGAGAAGTTGCTCCAACCTAATTGTGCAAATGCTTCAAAACTTTCAGATGCATGGTAAGTACCTTGTAATTCTACACCATAGCCAAAACTATGTGTTGTACCAAAGCTACCAATTGGCATAGATAAAGCAGGGCCAGCACCAAAGCTAAAACCTTTGCTAGATGAAGACTCTTTTTTTTCTTGTGCATTAGCCGTAAAGCCTACTAAGGCAGCTAAAGCAATAATAAAAATTTTTTTCATGTTGTTAAAATTTTATAAAAGGGTTAAATAATAAAGCCGAAGGTAAAGTAATTAATACTTAATTCAATACCCACTTAAGGGTATTTTAAAATATGTGCATAAAAGAAACAGATGTATAAATTTTATTAACACTATAAATAAATATTTTGTTTTCTCTTTTATTATTATTGAAACAATTACCAACAAAACAAATTGCAAGTAATACTTTTACACTTCTTTTAAAAAAATGCTTGTGGCAAAACGTACATCTAAATTAATTGCTAATGATAACTTTGATAATAGTAAGATTATAGTACAAGGTGCAAGAGAAAATAATTTAAAAAACATAGATATTGCTATTCCAAAAAATAAACTTGTGGTTTTTACAGGTGTAAGTGGGAGTGGTAAAAGTTCTTTAGCATTTGATACTATTTATAATGAGGGGCAAAGAAGGTATATGGAAAGCTTTGGTGCTTATGCAAGACAATTTTTAGGCAATATGGAACGGCCCGATGTAGATAAAATTTCTGGTCTTTCTCCTGTTATTTCTATAGAACAAAAAACAACAAATAAAAACCCAAGAAGTACAGTAGGCACAGTAACTGAATTGTATGATTTTTTGCGTTTACTATTTGCCCGTATTGGAGAAGCTTATAGCTATAATACAGGGAAAAAAATGGTTAAACTAAGCGAAGAGGAAATTATACAAACCATTTTTGAAAAGTTTAAAGAAGAGAAGATTTTAATTTTAGCACCATTGGTTCGTGGCAGAAAAGGACACTATAGAGAACTGTTTGAAGAAACAAGAAAAAAAGGATTTTTAAAAGTAAGAATTGATGGAGAAGTAAAAGACTTAACACCTAAACTACAAGTGGATAGATATAAAGTACACAATATTGAAATTGTAGTGGATAGACTTGAGGTTACAATGAATATGAAATTAAGGCTAAGCCAAAGCATACAACAAAGTTTAAAAATTGGTAAAGATTTAATATTTGTTGCATCTGCCAATCAAATATCCAACAACAAAGATGCTGTTTTTAGTAAACAGTTAATGTGTGTGGATACTGGTATTTCTTACGAAGAACCTTCACCAAATACATTTTCATTCAACTCGCCTTATGGTGCTTGCCCAACCTGTAAAGGCTTAGGAGTTGAATATAATATTAATATAGATGCTGTTTTACCCAATAAATCCAAAACAATAAAAGAAGGAGGCATTGTGCCTTTGGGAGAAGAAAGAGATGCTAGCGTTTTTAAACAAGTTGTTGATTTTGCAAAAAAAAATAAAATTAGCTTAGATACTCCTTTAGAAAAACTTTCAGACCAACAACTAAACCTAATACTCTTTGGCGATAAAAATATTACACAGGATTTAGTAATAAACATGAACGATGAAAATATTCCTAACGAATACACTGGCAGTTACGAAGGAATTATTCCTATGTTAAAACGATGGTTTACATCTACCAACAGTACTGATTTTTTACAAGGTTGGGTAGAAAAATTCATGACTCAAGGTATATGCAGTAGTTGTAATGGAAAAAAATTAAGAAAAGAAAGTTTATGGATAAAAATAAACAACAAAAACATAAGCGATATCAGCGAAATGAATTTAGATAAACTTATGCTTTGGCTTAATACTATTGAACATAATTTAAATTCAAAACAAAACATAATTGCAAAAGATATTTTAAAAGAAATAAGAGAACGATTGCAATTTTTATTAGATGTTGGCCTAAGCTATTTATCGTTAAACAGAAGCAGTAAAAGCCTTAGTGGTGGCGAAGCTCAGCGAATTAGATTGGCAACACAAATAGGTAGTAAACTACAGGGTATAACCTATATTTTAGACGAACCAAGTATTGGACTTCATCAACGAGATAATCATAAACTAATAGATTCTTTAAAAAATTTAAGAGATATTGGTAATAGCATTTTAGTGGTAGAACATGATAAAGACATTATGTTAGCTAGCGATTATTTGGTAGATATTGGACCAAAGGCTGGTAAGCATGGAGGACAAATTGTAGCATTTGGCACACCTAAAGAAATATTAAAAAGCAACAGCGATACAGCACAATATTTATCTGGCAAAAAGGCTATCTCTATTCCCAATGTAAGAAGGAAGGGTAATGGTAAATTTATTGAACTAATTGGTGCTAGTGGCAATAATTTAAAAACCATAACAACCAAACTTCCATTAGGAAATTTAATTGTTATAACAGGTGTAAGCGGTAGTGGTAAAAGCACTTTAATTAATGAAACACTGTATCCAATTTTAAGCAAACATTGTTATAAAAGTAATATTCCAATTAAGGAATTTAAAAGTATTAATGGTTTAGAGAATATAGATAAAGTAATTGAAATAGACCAAAGCCCAATTGGCAGAACACCAAGAAGCAACCCTGCCACTTATTGTGGTTTTTTTACGGAAATTAGAACTTTGTTTGCCAGTGTACCAGAAGCAAAAATAAGAGGTTATACTGCAGGCAGATTTTCATTTAATGTAAAAACAGGCAGATGCGAAGTTTGTGAAGGCGGCGGAATGAAAGTGATTGAAATGAATTTTTTACCAGATGTTTATGTACACTGCGAAAAGTGTAATGGTAAAAGATATAACAGAGAAACATTAGAAATAAGATATAAAGGAAAAAGCATTAGCGATGTGCTAAACATGACAGTTGATGAAGCCTGTGAATTTTTTAATGCAGTGCCCTGGCTTTACAGAAAAATAAAAGTTCTACAAGATGTAGGCTTGGGCTATTTAACGCTTGGGCAAAGTGCTGTAACACTTAGTGGTGGCGAAGCTCAACGTGTAAAATTATCTACAGAATTAGGCAAAAAAGACACAGGCAAAACTTTTTATATTCTTGATGAGCCAACTACTGGGTTACATTTTCAAGATATACAATTGTTAATGGAAGTGGTAAACAAATTGGTGGATAGAGGCAATACTGTTTTAATTATTGAACACAACTTAGATGTTATAAAACTTGCAGATTATATTATTGATTTAGGGCCTGAAGGAGGCGATGGTGGAGGTGAAATATTATTTGAAGGCACACCCGAAGAAATGATTCTTAATAAAGAAAGTTATACAGCAAAGTTTTTAAAACAAGAGCTATCAAACTAAGTTTAAACTGATATTAACAACCATTATTTCGGAAAAATTGTATTTTGTAACTGTATCCCTTTTTGTTTTATGAAATAAGTTTACCTGTTTTATATGAAATTAGTTTTACTTTCTACTTTTTTAATTTTTCATCTCTTTGTTTTTAGCCAAACAAATTCAGAAATTGATTTTAAAGCACATTTTGAAAAAGGCACCAACTTGCTACTTGCTGAAAAATATGATTCTGCATTATACTACTTTAATTTATCAGAAAAAATTGCTGAAAAGCAAAATAAATATTCAGACGATAAATACTCCTCTTTAAATATAAATAAAGGTATTTGTTACATGTATTTACAAGAGCCGGATAATGCTCATTATTATATGTACAAGGGACTTTTGAATGCTAGAAAATTTAAACATATTATTCCCGAATCCAATGCTATTCTATTTTTAAATAACTTACATAATACTATTCTAGAAAAAAACTGGACTTTTAATTACCCAAAAATGACCACCACCTTTGGCAGTTATATTTATTTCCCTATTCTTCAAATAGATAGTTTTAAAAACTCTGACAGCTTAAAAATAATAGTTGCTGCAGGCAAATACGATGGTATAGCAAATGACGATTACAAAGTAAATATTTATAAAAGATACGATGATAAATATAAAAATGAAGAAGATGTAAAAAATAGTTATTCTATAGGTATAGGAAGAGTTGTAAGTGTTGAAAATAACAGAACCATTATATATATTAAATCATCCTCTACTGTACCAATAGAGCCTAAAGATTTGGCTAATATTTATTGCCAAACCCCTGTGAGTGCAAAAAAAAATAAGTTTGTGCCATTGTTAGATATTGGAATAAACTTGTTGGATAATACAAAAGAAAAACTATTATTAAGCCGTAGATTTTTGTTGTATTACGATGATGAAAAAATTCATTTTGAGCTAATAAAAAACTTAAAAGTTGAATTATTTTATGTTCAAAATGCTTACGCAGAAGATACTTTAAAACCAAATAATACTTTAGCCCAAAAAGCAACAGAAGGAATTTTTAAAGGCGTTAATATTATTAAAGCCTTTGATAGCACCAACACTAAACATATAGTTGCTTTTATAAACTTTATGAAAGCATACCCAGGTAAGTATATTGGCAATAATTTTTCATTTTCTGAAATTTATGCTACCTGGCTTTTAAATAATACCCCAATGGCCAACGATGATCTTTTACTCTATATTGCTCAAACAGAAAAAAATAAAAGGGCCGAAATTGCTTATGCTTTAAAGAATCAAATTAAACAGAATAATATTATTGAAAAATGGGTAACCCTAACACTAAATGCTTTTGATAAAAACGATTTGCTAAATGTTAGAATTGCTTTAATGGGTTTTGCGGCAGTGTATGAAAGTGAAAAAAATATTGATGTTGGTGGGTGGCTAAGTTTTTTAAATGGTTTGTTTCAATACAAAACAGGAAGTATTTCCTTGGCAGATACTGCTTTAAAAAAGGCAGAAAAGTTTTTTACCAAATCTAATAACAAAGAAGGTCTAACAATAACCAAAAAGGCATTACAAAAAATACACACTAATAATAAAGTAAGTTTAGAAGTACAGCTTGGAGAGTTTGCAAGCTATAGTGTTGCAATGCATCCATCTGGCAAATATTATGCAACCAACGATGCAAATAATACTATCAGAATTTGGGATTTACATCTAGGAAAAACAATTCACACTTTTCAACCACAAAATGAAATAGTTTATTCCATAGCATACAGCCCCAATGGCCGTTATTTTGCAACCTGTAGTGATAATAAAACCATTAAAATTTATAGCACATTTGATTATGCAGTAATTACTACAATTAATACCTCTAATACTGAATACTGTATTGCTTTTTCTCCTAATAATAAAGAAATAGCAAGTGGCGGATATGACTCTTTAATAAAAGTGTGGAATTTTATAACTGGCGAAAAACTATACAGTTTAAATAAACACAAAGGTGCAGTTACACAGCTTTGCTATGTTGGTAGAAACGAAGATATTTTATTTAGTAGTGGTACGGATAGTATGGTTTATCGTTGGAATTTACAAACAAAACATGATGTGAATTGGTACAGAAAAAAAGCAAAGCTTTTAAATATGAAAGTTAGCTACAACGGTAATTATTTATTTTATACTGCCAACGATAGCTCTATTAATGTTTGGAATTTATATAAAAATAAATTTTATTTTAAAGAAAAAATAGCTGTTGCCCAATACGGGGATACAAAGTTTTATAACGAGCCCGATTTTTCACCAGATGGCAGTTTACTTACTTATGCCAACCAACAAAACAGTGTTGTATTAGTTGACCTAAACACAGGCTATTTAAAAGCAATAACAAAAACTGCAAATAAATATGCTTATTTAAATACATTAAATTTTACTACCGATCAAATGGGAATTTTTGCAACCTACCCATACATAAGTAAAACAAAACTCTTTGATATTAGTGGATATAAAAACATTCACAGTTTTAATACAAATGTGGAGTTAAAAATAAACAAACAATATACCAATCCAAATATAACCTTACAGTTTAGTGCAAAAGATGATGCTCTATTTACCGTTGGGGAAAGAATAGTAAAATTCGATTTTTCCAACAATAGCACACACCAACTTTTTTATGCAGCACAGGCTATTTATAACACAAAATTCATGATTAATGATTCTATTTCATTTGTAAGTGGCAGCCTTTCTATCTCTTTGTTTAACCATTTATCTAAAAAAACTATTTCATCTATTGAATTAACAACCAAAGACACTTTAGCACAATATTTTTTCAACGAAAAAAATAATATTATTTATTTAATTAGCAAAAAGGGTAGCATAGAAGGCTATAGGGTTAATAATTTTATTATAGAGCCCGCCATTGTATTTTCTGCTACAATAAATTTAAAGGAAAATAAATTTATTAACCTCGTAAAATTCTATAGTGATAATAATGATTTAGTTATAAGTACAACAGGTAAAATTGCTGATATGTATAGAGTAAATTTATCTAGTTCAAAAATTATAACACTCCCGTCTATAAAAAAATTTTACGATTTTATTGTTGCTAAAAACTGTTTTTATTTCAATAACAATAATGGTACTATAACAAAAAATAATGTAAAAAATTTAAAGGTAGAAAAAACTTATACATTAACTAATGTAAATGATGTTGCTGGCTTTTTACAATTATCTTCTAATAAAAAACTATTGGCTGTTTATTATAACGAAACAAATATTGCAGTAATAGATGTTGAAAAAGAAAAGCTACTTTACACTATTAAGGCTCATGATGTAATTGGAATGGGTTTGGCTTTTAGCAATAATTGCAAGTACCTTGCAACGGGTGGTTTCGATTCTAAAATTTGCTTATTTAATGCAAGCACAGGAGAAAAGCTTTTAAATATTTTTACACCTGCTGGGTTAGATTTTGTAGCTGCAGATACAACAGGATATTACATGGCAAGTAAAAACTCTTTAGAGGGATTAAGTTTTAAATTAAATGAAAATATATATCCATTTGAACAGTTTGATTTGGAGTTTAATAGGCCAGATAAGGTGTTGGCAAAGTCTGGTTTGGGTGATACTACATTAATTGCAGCATACAAAAAAGCAGTTTCAAAAAGATTAAAGAAAAACAACTCTTCAAGTATTAACCTATCGCAAATTGAGCAATTACCCTCTTTAAGCATTACAGACAATACAGATGTAAGCTACTTTACCAATTTAAATTTTACCGAGTTAACAATTAATTGCTATCACGAAAAACAACCTATAAAGGCATTGCATGTTTTAGTAAACAATAACCCAGTTTATGGTTTTGCAGGAAAAAATATGGGCAACCAAAGCCACGATACTTCTATTACCATAAAAATTCCTTTGGCGGTAGGCAAAAATTTTATCAAACTTTTTTGCACTAATTCCTCTGGTCAAAACTCTTTACAGCAAACCTTTGAAGTAAGATGTAACAGCAATGCAGATACCTCAGCTAAAACATGGTTTATAGGTATTGGTGTTTCTAATTATAAGGATAAAGATATGAACCTGCACTATGCAGCTAAAGATGTTAGAGATTTAGCAACCACTTTTACAAAAGATAAAAATAATGTAGTAGTAGATACTTTAATAGATAGCAAAGTAACCATTGAAAATATTCTTACCCTTAGAAAAAAATTATTAACTGCCAACCCAAACGATAAAGTAATTATTGCTATTACAGGTCATGGTATGTTAGATAAAAACTATGATTTTTATTATGGTACTTACGATATTGATTTTAATAACCCTAACAAAAGAGGTTTAAAATATGAAATGTTAGAAAAAATTCTAGACAGCGTTCCTGCACAAAAAAAATTATTACTAATAGATGCTTGTCATAGTGGAGCTTTAGATAAAGAAGAACTTAAAAAAGACTCTTCAAAATTATTTGTGGATAATACAGATACAAATAAAACAACTGTGGTAACTAGAAGCACAATAAAAAAGAAAAAGCTTAGTAAAGTAAGTTTAAACAACACGTTTGAATTAATGCAAAATCTTTTTTCTGATTTTACCAACAACAACGGAAGTGTTGTAATATCTGCTGCAGGTGGTTTAGAGTTTGCTTTTGAAAGTGCAACATGGAATAATGGTGTTTTTACTTATTGTATAAGAAAAGCTTTAGAAAATTTTGAAGCAGATGAAGAAGGAGACTTTAATAGTAAAACTTCTATTAGCGAGCTAATGAAATATGTGAGTGAAAATGTAACCAGGTTAACCAATGGGCAACAAAAACCAACCTCTCGTAGAGAGGTTTTAGATTTTGATTGGGAACTATAAACCATTTATTTTTTTTCGAATAACCACCAAAGCCTTTTGCGTGGTTTTACCTTATAATGCTTATGTACATAGGCCTTTATATGATTTATAGCTTCCTCAAAATCATCGGTTACTAAAAGTAAATTCAAATCTTCTTTAGATATTGTTTTTTGCTCTATCATTTCTTCAATATAATTTATAAGGGGTTGAAAATATTTTTTTCCATATAAAACAACCGGAAAATTATTTATTGTTTTTGTTTGAATTAGAGTTAAGGTTTCAAACAACTCATCCATTGTACCAAACCCACCAGGCATTATTATAAAAGCATAAGAATATTTTACAAGTAAAACCTTACGAGAAAAAAAATAATTAAACGTGTACGATTTGTTTATGTATGGATTTTCTTTTTGCTCAAAAGGTAGTTTAATATTACAGCCAATACTATATCCACCATTTTCAAATGCACCTCTATTTGCTGCTTCCATTATTCCTGGCCCTCCACCAGTCATAGTGGTAAAACCTAATTGTGCAATTCTTTTTCCAAACTCTCTGGCTGCAATGTAATATTCATTATCTTCTTTAAATCTGGCACTACCAAAAACAGTAATACAGGGACCCGTAAAATGTAATTTTCTTATTGCTCCAATAAATTCAACAAAAATACTCCAAACCCATACAAGCTCATTAACTCTATGTTTTGGGCCTTCTAAGTAATAATGTTCTCTACTTGGTATAATTTTATCTTTGTTTTTCATTTTTGTATATTTCTTATTTAATAATTTTTATACTCAATAATAATACCTTAATTAATTTATATTAAATTTTATATTAAAACTAACTATTAAATTTATACAATGAGAATTATTTCATACAATGTAAATGGTATAAGGGCTGCAATAAAAAAGGGATTTATAGATTGGCTAAAAACTAACCCTGCAGATATTATTTGTTTGCAAGAAACGAAGGCAACCATAAGTGATATTGACCTACAACCCTTTCAGGAATTGGGCTTTGAGGCCTATTTTTTTTCTGCTCAAAAAAAGGGATATAGTGGTGTTGCTGTTTTTACAAAATTAAAACCAAACAAAGTTGTTTATGGTACACAAATAGAACAAAGCGATTTTGAGGGTAGAGTAATTCAACTTTATTTCAAAAACTTTATTTTAATTAATGCATATTTTCCAAGTGGCACCAGTGGGGATGAAAGGCAAACCTATAAATACCAATGGTTAAATGAAATGTATGATTATGTACAAGCTTTGGGTAAAGAGCATAAAAACATTGTACTTGTTGGAGATTATAATATTGCCCATACCGAAATAGATATTCACGACCCTAAAGGCAATAAAAATTCATCTGGTTTTTTACCAGAGGAACGTGCCTGGCTTACAAAATTTTTACATACAGGTTGGATTGATAGTTTTAGATTCAAAAACCCTGATACAATAGGTGGATATACATGGTGGAGCCAGCGTTTTCCAAGTGTGCGTTTACAAAACAAGGGTTGGCGTATAGATTATATTTGTGTAACAAATGCTCTTAAAAATAAAATTAAAACTGCAAGTATTTTTGCAGATATTAAACATAGCGACCACTGTCCTATATTTTTAGAATTAAGTGTTTAATAATTTAAAAGAAGTTAATACAAAATATTTATGAAAATTTCTGCATTTATTCCTGCACGTTATGCTGCTACTCGTTTTCCTGCAAAGCTTATGCAAATGTTGGGTAACAAAACAGTTATTAGGCACACTTATGATAATACACTTGCCACAGGCTTGTTTAACGAGGTTTGGGTAGTTACAGATAGTGCTATTATTTATAATGAAATTGTAAATAATGGAGGTAGGGCTGTTATGAGTGTGCAAGAACACGAAAGTGGTAGCGATAGAATTGCTGAAGCTGTAAAAAATATAGACGTAGATATAATTGTAAATGTGCAGGGCGATGAGCCATTTGTTAAAAAAGAACCTTTAGAAAAATTATTAAATGTTTTTGAAGACAGCTCTGTTCAAGTTGCAAGCTTAATGCAGGTTTTAAAAAATGAACAACAAATAAACGATCCTAATTTTGTTAAGGTTGCTGTTGATAAAAATATGAATAGTTTGCTTTTTAGCCGTTCTGTTATACCTTATCACAGAGATAAAAATATTGCTCCAACATATTATGAACATATTGGTGTATATGCTTTTACCAAACAAGCATTATTACATTTTACACAGTGGGAAATTACACCATTAGAGGCTGCTGAAAAAATAGAGTGTTTACGCTATGTAGAAAATGGTATAGCATTAAAAATGGTTGTTACCGATTACATGGGTATTGAAATTGATACCCCTGAAGATTTAATTAATGCTACAAAATTTTTATAGTTTACTTTACTGTAAACTCAACCATAGATTTTACTGGGTTGCCTGTATTGGTAATACCCTGAATAATGGCTGTATATTTTCCACCTAAATCAGAGGTATAAAATTCTATATCTGTTGCCCCATTTGTTGTTGTTTTAATAGTGCCAGACCAATGTAGCAATACTCTATAATCTGGCACCCTGCTTTCTTTATTTTCTACTATATCATATTTAGGTGCATAAAATTCTCTTTCTTGTTGAAGTGCATCATAGTCTATCACTAAGGATTCAGTATGTAAATCATTTTTTCCAAACTTTCCATCATAACTTGTAAAGCTTGTAATACCATCAAAGGCAAAACTGCCATAATAAAATTTTCTTGTTGTTACTTCTACTTTTTTAAGTTTTAATGGATCGGTAGCAATAATTTTATCTGCATCAAAAACAGCAATACCATCTAATAATATCAAAGGCTCTGTAGTAAAAAACTGAAATCTTGGTGCATCAACGGTATGAAAAATAAATTTACCTGCTCTTTTTCGTACAGATACGCCTGTAACATATTCTCTCATTACCTCTTCCATTGTAGAAAATCTGGTGTAGTTATCTAAAAAATACACTTCATCTGCCTTTCCATAAAATGGGCTATAGGCCTGTGTTTCTTTATATAATGGTTTGGAGTGATAAATATAATTTGCCTGTACACTTATGCCATAATTATTCAGTAGTCTTTCGTTGTTTTTTGAAATTAAAAATTTTGTTGGTTTATAGCCAGTAGTTTTTTCCCAGTAAGCACTATTAATATCAATTCTATAATTGCTATCAGTTCTATTATTGGTTTGTGCTATTAATTCAGAACTGTTATAAATGGTTGGCATTAATGTAAAAAAACTTCCATCACTACTAGTTTGTGCTGCTGCAAACCCAAACTCTTTACCAGGAATAGTTAAATAAATTCCTATGCCCTCTGCTGGTTGTAATGTTCTTTTATCTATTACTTTACCTGTTATAATATGGTTTTCATATTCTGGTAAATATTTTGGTGTTGTTGGTGTTTGCAAAATATTTAGCCAATTAAATCTTCTCCAGCCTTGTGTTAAAATTAAATTGTCTAATGCAGTATCTGTTTCTTCATTGATTGTATTAAAATAGTATGCAGGGTCTTCTATATTTCCTTTAAGTTCTGATGTAAGCCATAAGTATTGCTGAATATCTACATCATTATTTAATTGTAAAGAATCTGTTTTAAAAACCGCAACAGAAAGATTAGTTTCTATTGGTTGATTAGTGTTGGTTACTCCATTAACTGTTATATTTACTATTTCTCTGTTGTTAAATACAGTATTGTTAATATTCGTTTTTAAAGTTGCTTTTTCGGTAGGTCTTTTATACAATAATCTTTCAGTTACCGGTAAGTCGTAATCATTAAAAATAGTAAGATGATTAATTCCCTCTTTCAATAAATTATTATGTACTGTAAAAACTGCTTGTTGATTATTTATACTTTGTGTTTGGTTATATTGTATAGTGTTGTTGTTATGTATAATTAGTTTAACTGCTTTATTATTCAAATAATTACTGGCAAATACAGTAATGGTTGTATGTGTTGAATTTCTGGTTACTTGCATTACATAACCATCATTTAAAATTTTGGGTAGGTTATAACTTAAAGTATCGTTGGTGGGGGTAAATACTAAAGCCTTATAAGTATTAGTATTTACTGGTGTAAATAAAAACGATCCAATACCTAAATGGTTTGCATTAAACTCTTGTATGGTTTCGTTGTTTTGGTTTACTATTTTACCTTTTGTCATTACGCCAAAGCCATTGCTGTTTATAACTTTAAATGCAATTTTACTTTGTATGTTATTAACCAGGTTTCCCCCTTCAGGAAAAAATTGCACATCGTAACTAATTGCTTTTTTTGCTGTATCAATAGAATTTTTTTCAAAAGCATTAATTACAGATATGGTTTTTTCAAACATAATTTCTTCGTTATAATTTTTCATCCAATTGGTATATGCTCTAAAAATATAATTGCCTGTTGGTAAGGATAATGGTAAAACAAATTGTCCATTACCAGTGCCATCTGTTAAAGCAATTTTTGCTTGAAGTAAAGATTTGTTTTCAGTATTTAATAACTCTACATAGGCAATTTTACTAATGGTAGTAAATGTATTTTGAGAAGCAGAAGTATTGTATATTTTAAACCAAACTATATCACCCGATAAATAAAAATTTCTATCGGTATGTACAAATATTTTTTCTTGAAAATTATTTAAAACGTACTCATTAAATTTTAATGAAACATCTTTTCTATCATCAACCTGTGCAAATAGTTTAAAACTAA
>Ga0268298_10000475_pt1 | contig 52048 bp, 42 predicted proteins | sample WWTPWeurt_MetaG_FD_194462 | JGI IMG/M metagenome (GOLD analysis project Ga0268298, IMG submission 194462) | Activated sludge microbial communities from WWTP in Nijmegen, Gelderland, Netherland - WWTP Weurt | ecosystem: Engineered > WWTP > Aerobic digester > Activated sludge | place... | reverse complement strand
ATGAGCCGCGCCGGCATTCCCCTGGGCAATCAATCTGTTCTGCTGGCAGGGGTTAATGACTGCGTCCACATGCAGCGCGAACTCGTCCAAAAGCTGACCCGCATCCGCGTGCGCCCGTACTATCTCTATCAGTGCGACCTCGTGGAAGGCGCGGGACATTTCCGCACGCCCGTGGCAAAAGGCATTGAGATCATCGAAGGCCTGCGCGGACATACCTCCGGCTACGCCGTTCCACAATTCATTGTGGACGCACCCGGCGGTGGTGGTAAGATTCCTGTCATGCCCAACTACATGCTGAGCATGTCGGACCACAAGATCATCGTCCGCAACTACGAAGGATATGTGACCACCTACGAAGAGCCGACCGAATACAAGTCACACGACCCGAAGACCTGCAAGTTCTGCCAGAACAAACGCCCCGAACCCGGTCAGACCGGACTCACAGGCTTGCTCGACGGCGATCAGATGTTCATCAAGCCTGAAGGTTTCGACGAACTTCACAACCGCGACGGTATTCAGCATCGGTTGAAGGATGAAAACAAGTGGAAACCGCTCGGCATCGGTTCGGGCGAAACAGACTAAAATGTTTAGAACAGGGTTCGGATTTCCGTCTGAAGGTTTCCGAACCCTCATTAAGGAGAAAATATGAAAAGAACAATACAAGTGATGATCATTTTGGTGACTTTGGCTTCCTTCCTGGGAGCATGTCTGCCCGCAGCGGCGCCCGCAACCTCGGGTGAACCGGCTGCCGCGCAAGCCCAGAACACCCAAAGCCTGGAAGATACCCAGTCACAGATCAACACCGCCGTGGCGCAGACCATCGAGGCGCAGAACCAGATCGGCACCGCAGTAGCCCTTACGACCGAGGCGCAAGCCACGCCGACCTTCACCGCCACCGCGGTCACCATCCCCACCTTCACCCCGCTCGCACTCCCGACCGCCACGAACAGACCCTCCACCGGCGGCAGCACTGGCGGATCTTCCTCAGGGAAATATGACTACGCCTGCGACATCATGAATCGCCGACCGTTCGACAATGCCGAGATCCTGCACGGGCAGGACTTCGACATCAAATGGACGATCCAAAACACCGGAACCAAGACCTGGGATCCGGGCATGGATGTGAAGTATTTCAGCGGACCGCAAATGACCAGCGTCACCGTGGTGGAAATTCCCATCGCCATGAAGCCCGGCGACACCTATCAGATCGTGATGGATGCCAAGGCGCCCGCTCAGACCGGCTTCCAGGTGATGACCTGGACCGTGCAAGGACAACTCTGCTATCCGTACGTGGCATTGATGGTGCACTAACCTGAAGGGTAATTTATGATCGCGCAGAACCGTAGAATTTTCGCTTTGCTGGCCGCAACCGTTATCATGCTTGCGTGCATGCCCACTATTCCTTCCCTCGCGCCAGCCTCTGCGCCTGCACCTACTTTTGATCCCAACTCTTTACAAACAGCCATCGTAGAGACGGCCGCAGCGGCCGCAGCCGAGACCGCGCTTGTGGCACCAACATTCACGCCGACCTTTACGCCGGTGCCTACCGAAACCCCGACACAAACAGCGTCGCCCACGGCCACGGTCACTTTTGTGTTCTTCCTGCCCACATTCACCCTCACCCCCACACTGGCCAAGCCGGGCAGTTCCGGGTTGGATTTTGAATGTCAGGTGGTTTCGCAATCGCCGATCAGCAACAGCACCATCCAGCGTGGAGCTGCCTTCGACATGAAATGGAAGGTGGCGAACATCGGCAAAAAGCCCTGGGACTCGAATAGCGCCGACTATCGATATGTCAAAGGCGAGAAAATGCATCGCGCCCCGGCCCTCGACTTTGAACAATCTGTCCCATCAGGCGGCATGATCGAACTAGTTGTGCCCATGCAAGCGCCTGCTGAAGCGGGAACCTATCAGACGTTATGGAGCATCAACATCGGCAAGGAAAGATTTTGTTCCATGAACCTGGTTCTGGTCGTTGAGTAAATCAAAAAAAATCCTCCGAGAAATTCGGAGGATTTTTTTATCTTAGGAAGCGGGGGGAAGCGGTTCGTTGGAAGCGGGCGCTTCGGGCTTCTTGCGCATTGTGAAGAAACCAACCGCAATGGGGATGATGATCATAATGACTGAAAGGCAGAGGAACGCATACCCAAAAGCCGGAGGCGTAGCCTGGGTTGAATCACCGAGGGTAAAGCTGCCATTGCCTGAGATCGTACCGATTCCCATCACACACGTGAACAGACCACAACAACCGCAGATCAACGCGGTCGCAATGGTGGCGATCATGCCAGTGTTCTTGTTATTCATTCTTTTCTCCTGTTAATAGATTTGTGTCAGTATACAACCAAAAAAAACGGGATGCAAGTTTTGCCTGCATCCCGTTTGTACTACGACCTCAATTTCGCGCCGACCATATGTTCGAGGCGTTTCACGATCTTGGTGCGGATCGCGGCAGCCTCGGCATCGGTCAGTGTTTTCTCAGCTTGATAAGTGAGACTGTACGCCAGAGATTTCTTGCCCGCGCCGATCTTCTCATCGCGATAGACATCGAACAAGCGCACATCGGTGACGGTCTTTCCGCCCGTTTGCCTGATCAACGCTTCGACAGTGGATGCGGCGACTGATTCATCGAGGATGAGGGCAATGTCCTCGTACATGGGCGGGAACTCGGAGACCGGCTTGATCCCGTAGAACGGATTCAAGCCACGCAGGATCTCGAGGTCAAACTCAGCCACGATGACAGGCGCATCGCCGAATTCGAACTTTTCCTTGGCCAGCGGGTGCAGCTCACCGAACACGCCCACCACCTGCCCATTCACCTTGACCTCGGCAGACTTACCCGGATGCAAATTAACTCCGTGTGCAGAAGAAGCCTCAGCGTAGACAATGTCTGTGAAACGCAAGCCTGCCAGCAGGAGTTCGATGCGCCCCTTCATGTCGAAGAAATCAAATGCCGGGGAATTCTTCACATCCCACGCGGATGGATTCCGCGCGCCAGTCATTACGATGGCAAGTTTACGCGGCTCATTGGGCAGTTCATTCTTGACCGGTTCGAAGACCGAGCCGACCTCGAACATGGCCAGCGATTCCGCGCGTGCATTTTTCTCCGCCACTTCCAACACGGAGGTGAGCAGGCTGCGGCGCAGCACACTGCGTTCCGGCGCAATGGGGTTGGCAATGCGGACATAATCATCATGCGAAACAATGCGGCTCTCCCTTTCGGGTGAGGTCATGCGGTACGTGACGACTTCCTGCATGCCGATGGCGGCGAGCAGGTCGCGCAGGCGCTCTTCCCACTCGTGAACGGGATTGCCCTTTTGGGGAGGCAGAGCGTCAGCCATGGTGGTGGTTGGGATGTTGTCGAAGCCGTAACTGCGAGCAACTTCTTCAAGCACATCGGCGAGACCGACCACGCCTTCTTCAATGTCCATGCGGTGCTGCGGCGCGGTGACACGCAATTTATCGCCCGCCACTTCGCATTTGAATTCGAGGTGGGTCAACAGTTCGGATATCTTTTCAATAGTGAGGTCAATGCCAAGCAGGCGCTTCACGTCACGGGATGTCACATCTACGACCGAGTCTTTCGGTTGAAGCGGATACTCGTCCACCAATCCGGGGGCGATCTGTCCGCCAGACCAATCCGCCATGTATTTCAAGCCAAGGTTCACACCCTGGTCCGCGAGCGCCGGGTGCACGCCGCGTGAAAAACGGAAAGATGCTTCGGAGGGCAGGTTATGCTGTTTTGCAGTGCGGCGGATGTTGATGAAGTTCCATGCCGCGCCTTCGAGCAGGATATTCTTTGTTTGGTCAGTCACTTCGGATTCAGATCCGCCCATCACGCCCGCGAGCGAGAGCGATCCCTTTTCATCGCACACCAGCACGTTCATGGCGGTCAATGTACGCTCAGTGCCATCGAGAGTCTTGAGCTTTTCACCTTCGGCAGCGGCGCGGGTGATGATCTTGACCTTTTTGTCGCCAGCGCGTTCTTTGAGCACGTCATAATCGAAAGCGTGCAGCGGTTCGCCAAGTTCGATCATGGCATAGTTGGTAGCATCCACGATGTTACTGATGGTGCGCACGCCCGCCAGTTTGAGTCTGCGCTGGATCTGGTACGGGCTGGGCTTGATCTCCACATTGCGGATCAGTCCCGCCACAAAGCGCGGATTCAGTTCCGAGTTGGTGATCTCGATCTCGACCAGATCATTGACCGCTCCGCCGGAGGTGTTGAATTTCACGACAGGCTTTTTCAACTCTCGACCGGTCAGCGCAGCAAGTTCACGCGCAATGCCGATCACATTCGCGTTGCGTGCCATGTTCGGCAGGATGGAAATATCGAGGACTGCATCGCCGATGTAATCCACGAGCGGCATGCCCGCGGGAGCATCATCATCGAAAAGGATGATGCCTTCGTGTTCTTCGGTAATGCCGAGTTCCTTTTCCGAGCAAACCATGGAATACGAATCCACGCCGCGGATCTTGGCGCGTTTGAGGGTGGTCAGCACCAGACCATCCGCGTGACCGTCGTAGATGGTGGCACCTTCCTTGGCGTATGCCACCTTGATCGGCTTGGGAAGCGGTCCCGTGCCTTTCAATTGGAAGATGTTCGGCGCGCCGGTCAATACCACCTGTTCCTGCTGACCGTCGAACAGATCGAGCAGGGTCAGTTTATCGGCATTGGGATGCGCCTTCACCTCGCGGATCTCCGCCACGACCAGTTTCTCACGGTCCCAGCCGATGCCGTTGGTCTTGAACTCGTGTTTCTCGCCGTCTTTGTAGGTGGGCATGGGCAGACCTGCGTACAAGATCTCGTCCACTTCCATGCCTGCCAAAGTCAGTTTGCGGGCAATATCTTCAACGGTCAAACCGTCGAGATCGATAAAATCTTTTAACCAAGAAATAGGTAACTTCATAATTCACTTCCTTTTATTAACCACAAAGCGTCACGAAGAGTGAGAAGGATATATTTTTTTTCGTCATTCATCCTTCATCATTCATCATTTCCTAGAACTGTTCAAGGAACCTCACGTCATTTCCCCAGAAATAACGAATGTCGGTGATCTTATTTCTGAGCATCAACTGGCGTTCCGGTCCCATGCCAAAGGCAAATCCAGTGTAGCGCTTCGGGTCGTAGCCGCCGTTCTGTAACACGTTCGGGTGAACCATGCCGCAGCCGAGAATTTCAAGCCAGCCGGAGTTCTTGCAGACCTGACAGCCCTTGCCGCCGCACACAAAACATTCCACATCCACTTCGGCGGAAGGCTCGGTGAACGGGAAGTACGAAGCGCGGAATCTCACGCGCGCATCCTGACCGAACATGCGCCGCGCAAAATCTGCGAGCGTGCCCTTCAGGTCTGCAAAGGTGATGCCCTCGCCCACAGCCAGTCCCTCCACCTGGTTGAACTGGATCTCAGACCGGGCTGTGATCTGCTCGTAGCGATAGCACATGCCCGGCAAGGCAATGCGGATGGGCGGCGGATTCTGCGGGTTGGTCGCTGCCGCCTCGCGCATGGCACGCACCTGTCCCGGTGATGTATGCGTGCGCATCAAGATCGGGTTGTCCTCGCGTCCTTCAGATTCCACATAGAACGAATCCTGCATTTCGCGCGCAGGGTGATGCGGCGGGAAGTTAAGCACCTGAAAATTCATCTCATCGGTTTCCACCTCGCGCGAGGTGTACACCTGAAAACCCATTTCAGCCAAAATGGCGAGCACGCGCCGCAATTGCTGATTGGACGGGTGCAAGCGCCCGACCTGCACTTCGCGTCCGGGCAGGGTCACATCCAGTTTTTCTTCTTCGAGGGATTTCGCCAGCGCGGCATTTTTCACCGCCTGAGATTTCTCCTCCAAAGCGGCTTCAAGCGCCACCTTGACACGGTTCGCCGCCGCGCCGACAACTGGTTTCTCTTCCTTTGAAAGTTTTCCCAGCCCGGCAAAGACCTGCATCAGCGGAGAACTGCGCCCCACGTTTGCCACACGCCACGCATCCAAAGCGGACTGGTCTTCGATGACGAATAAACTTTCCAGCGCGGCTTTTTCGATCTCATTCAATTGTTCCAACATAGTGCCTCCATTTCTCGGTAGGGCGGGGTGACCTCGCCGCTACAAACATACAAAACAAAACCCTCCCGTCCACAATCATGGGACGAGAGGGAGATTCTCGCGGTACCACCCAAATTCATCGCAGCAGCCTGCAATGCACTTTGCGCCGACCAACATCGGCTTCCCGGGTAACGCTGGGAGGACGGTTCAGACTACTAGGCTTTTCATTCACCTGAACGGCTCAAGAGGGAACTTCAACTGATTTCGGTCGAGTGCAATTTCACCATTTGCCTTGCACATCTCTGGCGGCTTCCGCCAATTTACTTTCCTCTGTCACAGCCTTTGATTTAATTGCGGTAATTATCTGCGGAATCGAGAGGATGTCAAGGCTTGGAAATTTCCGGGAACCAACGGCCAGGTATCGGCGGGGAAAGACCCGCTCAATTCAGGACTTCGATGTTCGGTTCGAGCGGAATGCGTTTGATCATCTCAAGAAAATCCGCCTGGGTCACATCTGCCTGCGGTTTGTCCATCAGCGCGAGCAAAGTCGCTTCCATCACGTTCGTGCCAAAACTGCGCCCTTCCAGCCGCGGCGTGACCGTGACCAGAATATGCAGTTTTCGCTTTTGCAGTTCCTCCACGTTCCTGGCGGTGGTGGTATTGGTGACGATGATCTTGCCGCTCAGGTCGTCGGGCATGTGAGCGCGGATCTGCAGGAAGTCGCCGGCGATGACCTGCGACTCTTCGTAGTACTTCGTCCATTTGGGCTGCGGGGGTTTGTCTTGTTCAGAGCCGAGCGGGTACAGCCACGCGAATGGCATTTGGGTCACGACGGGCAAAAGGGTGGATGCGACCACCCGCGCGGCGCGCAAGCCCTTGATGGCAAAAGGCAGACCGAGCGCGAACATGAAGTCGCCAAAGGTCACATCCAACCCGGCGTCGGTCATGGCTTCGCCCATGCTGTACCGTTCGACAACGGTCGTTTGCATGGCTTTCATGCCTTTGAGGGTCTTGCCTTCTTTTTCGTTGAGATGCTTTTCGAGAAATTCAAAGGCTCGTCTTTCGAGCAAGCCTTTTACACCGTTGCCATCCCCTACCTTGCTGATCTTGATCGCATCGCGGATGCGCTGCACATCGCGGAAGTAATATTTTTTATCGGCGACCCGCAAATAAAACTCCACGCCGCCCACGCCAAAGGCATCCACCTTTCCATCAAGGTCCTTGTAGCGCTGAACGGCTTTCGCCATGTCGCCATTCGTGCCCTGTCTTGATATCTCACATTCCTGACCGAGGAATTCATGTATTGTGGTGTGATCGCGCGATGAAGAACCGATACTGATGGAAAGTATTTTTTTCACTTGCGCCTCCGAACGGATTAGGATGCGCTATTGTATCAACAATCTTCCGCCATGCAATCCATGTTGCATATTTCGTTTTAGGAAAAAGCTTTTTCCTTTACAAGCCGGGCGAATACTTCCGTCAATGCCGGGTCAAAGTGCTTGCCGCTCTGAGCGAGAATATACTCGAGTACCTGGTCTTCGGTCATTGCTTTTCGATACGGACGGTCTGAGCACAGGGCATCCCATACGTCTATGATGGCGAACATGCGCGCATGGAGGGGAATGTCCTCGCCTTTCAGCCCGCGGGGATATCCGCTGCCATCCCACTTTTCATGATGGCAGTAGGGAATATCGAGGGAGGATTCCAGAAATTTTATGGGTGAAAGCCATTGATAGGCGTACACGGGATGCATCCGCATGACCGTCCACTCTTCTTCGGTCAGCGCTCCCGCCTTGAGCAGGATCGCATCTGGCACGCCGAGTTTGCCAACATCATGCAGAAGCGCCCCCATGCGGATGTGTTCCAATTGATCGACTCCAACCCCGACGGCCTGGGCAAAAACGAGACTTTTTTCTGTCACCCGTTTGGTATGCCCCTCGGTCTCTTTGTCACGCAGATCCAAAGCGCAAGACCAGCCTTCAATGGTCTTGTGATACGAGGTCAGCAATTCCTGGTGCAGGGTCTGGAGTTGATCGCGCTGCTCCGTCAAACGACGGTAACGATTCAGGCGGGTAATGGTCTGCACACGAGCCAGCAGTTCCAGAGCGTCGAAAGGCTTGGTGATGAAATCATCTGCGCCGGCCCGCAGCCCTTCCAATTTTGACTGGCGGTCATCGAGAGCGGTGATCATGATGATGGGCACTTCCATCAAGGCGGGCACAGTACGGATCTGCCGACAGACATCGAACCCATCGATCTGGGGCATCATCACATCCAGCAGAATGACGTCCGGGCTGATCTCCAAAGCCATTGCAATACCTTCCATGCCATTCGCAACAGAAATAATGCGGTACTCATCGCCCAGCAAAAGCCCCAGTGTTTCGCGGATGATCAATTCATCATCGATCGCCAAGATAAGTGGTTGCGCTTCCATTTCGACCTTAATTCCAAACATTTCATTCCATGGCATTACAGCCTGATCAATCCCTGATTAACAGCAAACCTTACCAGATCGGTATGTGAACCAAGCCGCAATTTTTTCATGAGACTCAAGCGGTGGGATTCGACCGTGCGTACACTCAAAGACAATCGCGCCGCGATCGCCATGTTGGTATTCCCCTCTGCCACATACTGCAACACCTCGCGTTCTCGCGGTGAAAGAACATCCAGGGTTTCGCCTCTGTTCACTTCTGCTTTCAAAAGCATCTCAAAGACTTCTTCGGCAAGTGCTGCACACAAATAACGTTTACCCTCCACGACATCATCAATCGCCTGGATCACCTCCGTGAATGGAGCGTCTTTCAGCAGGTATGCCTGCGCGCCGTTCTGCAGGGCGCGGATGGCGTACGCAGGATTGGAATGCATGGACACAATGATGACCTTGGTGTGAAGGTCCCGTTCGTGGACGATCTTCGCTGCTTCAAGACCGTTCATATTGGGCATCATCACATCCATAAAGGCTATATCTGGTGTGAGGGATTCGATCAAGCCGAGGGCTTCATTCCCATCACAAGCTTCACCTACTACTTCAAACCCCGGCTGTTCTGCAAGCAGGGAACTCAACCCCCTGCGCATCAGTCCATGATCATCTGCGACAATGATGCGTATTGGCCTCATTTTGCATGCATCTCCTTATCCAGGTCAAAATCGATCATGACACAGGTGCCTTTACCAGGTTCCGCTTGAATGTTGAAATGACCGCCAGCCAGCCGCACCCTATCCATCATTTCAGAGATTACCACCGAAGTGTTCTGATCTTTTGATCGAAGATTGAGTCCTTTTCTGGCATCTACAATACTGATCTGCATATGGTCTTTCATTACGTCGAGATGCACATCCACTTCCTCCACACCCGCCTGACGCGCAACATTGGTCAGTGACTCCTGGATCACGCGGAATGCTGTGGTCTCGATCGTTCTATCGAAGCGGCGATCATCCAGAGGGTTGACGTTATGGTGGATGGCAATGCCCGTTTGTTTGGTGATCCGCTTGAACAAGCCATCCAAAGCCGGGGCCAGCCCAAGGTCATCCAGCGCGGAGGGGCGCAGGTTCAGCGAGATATCACGCACACGCTGCATCAACTCATGGGTCAAATTGCGCGCACCTTGAATTGTGTCTGTTGTATTTGTCTTGGGATTTTCAAGAACCAGCTTCAAGCCGGTGATCAATTGCCCGATCTCATCGTGCAATTCCATCGCCACATGCCGCCTTTCGTTTTCCTGCGCCTCAAGGATCTGGCAGGATAACGCGCGGAGTTCGGCATGTTTTTTGGAAAGCTCATTCAATGCAAAAGTTAATTTTTCGCGCTCTTCCAAAAGGTGACGATACCGATTCACACGCATCAGTGTGTGCAGGCGGATCTCCAACTCCAGGCTGTCGAACGGTTTGGCAAGGAAGTCATCTGCGCCTGCAACCAGCCCGCTCAATTTTGCTTCGCGGTCATCGAGGGCGGTGATCATGATGATCGGGACTTCACCGATCTGCGGGTCGGAGCGGATGCGCTTGCAAACCTCATAACCGGTCATGCGCGGCATCATCACATCCAACAGGATCAAGTCTGGGTTAATTTGCTTGGCCAGCTCAAAACCCTGAATGCCGTCTTCCGCCATTTCTACACGATAATTAGGCTTATCGAGCAGGGCATCCAACGCTGCGCGGGCGATCATCTCGTCGTCAATCACCAGAATCGTATAGGTTTTCTCTTCCATGTTGCCTTCCTGTAACTCTGCATCCAAAACGTGTTTCGAACGTTGATCCTCCCTGATCGGCTTTCAATATGCCCTCCCCGTTATAATCCCGGGCACGATTCGCGCGCATATATTATCTGAACATACAATTCGGTACTATCCGTAAATATACCGAAATCCACACTCGGGAAACGCTTTTTTTTCGCTTAAGCGGGCAAAAATATTGGCTCAACGATGGTTTTGTGTTAAAAGGTATTCAAAATCATTGCATGGAGGAATTACATGAATTTTTCGAGCGATTATTATGAGAAGGTTTACGCCGGGGTATTGGGCAAGATCATCGGCGTCTATTTGGGGCGTCCCTTTGAAGGCTGGACCCATGAGCAGATCATGGCAAGCCTTGGCGAGATCCGATACTACGTCCATGACCGCCATGACCTGCCCCTGCGCAATCATCTCGTGGTCGTCACGGATGATGACATCTCGGGCACATTCACTTTCCTGCGCGCCCTGCCAGATTACGGCAACTCGCTCGCCCTCACCCCGCAGCAGATCGGTCAAAGTTGGTTGAACTACATCATCGAAAACCGCACCATCCTATGGTGGGGCGGAGTAGGAAACTCCACGGAACATACTGTGTATTTGCGGCTCAAAGACGGCATCCTCGCGCCGCGCTCCGGTTCAATGGGATTGAACAGCAAGGTCGTGTCGGAGCAGATCGGTTCGCAGATCTTCATCGACGGCTGGGGACTGATCGCGCCCGGTAACCCTGCTCTGGCTGTGGAACTTGCAGGCCGCGCCGCGAGCGTCAGCCACGACGGAGAAGCGATCTACGGCGCTCAGGTCATTGCCGCTTTGGTCGCGCAAGCCTTCGTCGAATCAGATCTCAATAAACTGCTTGACACTGCTATCGCCTTCATCCCGGCTGACTCGGTCATCCGCCGCCTGATCGCAGACATCCGCAGTTGGCACGCCACCGACCCGAAAGATTGGAAGTCGGCCCGCGAAAAACTTGCCGCGCATTACGGTTATGACAAATACGGCGGCAACTGCCACATCGTCCCCAACCACGGACTGGTCATCCTCAGCCTCCTTTACAGCGCAGGTGACTTCAGCACAGCCCAGACCATCGTCAACACTTGCGGCTGGGACACCGACTGCAACGCCGCCAACGTTGGCTGCATCCTCGGGGTGCGAAATGGACTATCCGCTTTTGACGAGGGACCTGATTGGCGCGGACCGGTTGCCGACCGGCTCTACCTCCCCACTGCCGATGGCGGACGAGCCGTCAGCGATGCGTTGCGCGAGACCGATCTCATCCTCGACATTGCCCATACCCTTCAAAGTCAAAAATGGATTCCACCCAAAGATGGAGCGCGCTTCCATTTTTCATTACCCGGTTCCATGCAGGGATTCCGCTCACAGGATGACTGTCTGAAGCTGGAAAATACTCCGCACCCGTCGGACCCCGGTCAACGGGTTCTCACGACCCGCTATCGGTTCAATTCCAACGAGATGTCTGCTCTGACCACCCCAACATTTATTCCCCCTGAAGCGATCAACATGCCGGGCTATGGTCTGCTTGCTTCGCCGACCATTTACCCGGGACAGACCTTGCGCGCCTCCGTGCTCGCCAATTCCTCGAACACAAAACCGATCAAGGTCGGGCTTATCCTCCAAAGTTATGGCGAAGCGGATGACCTGGTGTCTACACACGGCGACCTCGCAGAGTTAATGCCCGGAGAGACCGCCAATCTTGAACTTCTCATCCCTGAGTTGGGCGGCGCTCCCATTACGCAGGTGGGCATCGCACTTTCATCCGACGAACCCACAGAAGGCATCATCCATCTCGACCGCCTGTCCTGGAATGGCACACCCAATGTCACCTTCCATCGTCCCGAAGCGGCGGGCAGAATGTGGAAGCGGCAATGGGTCAACGCCACTGATTATTTTGAAGACGAGTTCGGCGAAGCCTTTCGGGTCATTCAAAATCGCGGACGGGGAATCGTCATCACCGGCACCCGCGAATGGACAGATTACTCTGTGCAGACTGCGATCACTCCGCATTTGGTGAGATCCTTTGGGCTGGCAGCTCGCGTTCAGGGTCAGGAAAGGTATTACGCCTTGCTCCTCACAGACCAAAATACAGTCAGGCTCGTCAAACGGTTGGATGGAGAATCCATTCTGGCGGAGAGATCGCAACCATGGGAACTGGGCAAAACTTACGACCTGAAATTGACCGTGCGAGGGATGCAAGTCCAGGCCTGGCTGAATGGCACCCTGCTATTTTCAGTCGAAGACACCTCCCGTCCGCTCATGGATGGCGGCATCGCGCTGGTCTGCGAAGAAGGACGCATCGGCACAGATCGAGTCACCATTCACCCTGCATCTTAATCCGCCGCAATCAGAGCGGATCGATTTAAGCAGGGTCTTTCCTGCCGATCAACTTTAAGTTTCTATGGTAAAGTTCCTTCTTAAATTTCCCAAGGAGCTGCACATGGAACAAAAAGCTGGCGCGCAGATCGGCAAACGGGCGTTCATTCAATCGCTCGTGATCTTGTTTGTCTTGATGATGGTTGCGGGAATCCTGACCCTTGTGATCCCCGCCGGGCGGTACGCCCGCCTGGAAGTGGATGGGCGCGAAACCATCGACCCGGCATCCTTTCAACTGATCGAACGTCCCGACTATCCCGTCTGGCGTTGGTTCATTGCCCCTTTTGAAGTGCTGGGCAGTTCAAGCGGATTGACCGTCATCGTCATCATCGTGGTGTTATTCTTCGCCGGCGGAGCATTCGCGGTCATGGATAAGACCGGCACTCTGCGCGCTTTCATCGGCAGTATTGTGCGCCGCTTCAGCGGGCGAAAATATCTACTGCTGTGGATGGTATCGCTCGCTTTCATGTTTCTCGGCGCCACCCTTGGCACATTTGAAGAAGTCGTTCTGCTCGTCCCGGTGATGATCGCGCTCTCCTATTCACTGGGCTGGGACGCGCTGGTCGGGTTGGGCATGTCCATCCTCGCCACCAACATGGGGTTCTCCGCCGCGATCTCCAACCCATACACTCTTGGGGTAGCTCAGCAGCTCGCCGGGCTTCCGCTCTTTTCCGGCGCATGGCTGCGCATCATCATCTTCATTGTCATCTATCTGATCTTCGCCTCCTTCCTTTCCGCCTATGCCCGGAAGATCGACAAAGACCCGACCGCATCGCTTGTCCATGACGAAGACAAAGCCGAGCGTGAAAAATATTTAAGCAGCAACGCCGCAGGCAATGGGTTGGGATCCGCACTTCTAAGTGAAGACCCCAGGCAGAACCGTGCCATGTCCTTCTTTGGTTTTTTCCTGATCTTCATTTTTGCTGTCATGCTCATGGGTCCTTTCGTGCCGGCCATATCCGACTACTCCCTGCCCATTGTCGGCATCCTGTTCCTGATTGGCGGGCTGGGGGCGGGATTTCTTTCCGGCGCAGGGGGCAAAACCGTCTGGCAGGGATTGATCGAAGGGTGGGGCGGACTCGCTCCCTCTGTTCCGCTCATCCTCATGGCCGCCAGCATCCGCTTCATCATCGACAGCGGCGGTGTGACCGACACTATTTTGCACGCAGCGGCAGACCCCTTCCAAAAGATCGGCGCTTTCCCTGCGGCGATCGCCGTGTATGCGCTCGCGCTTGGCATTGAATTCTTCATCGCTTCGGGGTCAGCCAAGGCATTTCTCATGATGCCCATTGTGCTGCCGCTCGCAGACCTGATCGGCGTTACCCGTCAGACCGCCGTGCTCGCCTACATCTTTGGCGACGGATTCTCCAACCTTGCCTACCCCACCAACCCCGTCCTGCTTATCAGCCTCGGGCTGACCGTGGTCAGTTATCCCAAGTGGCTGCGCTGGACTGCCAAACTCTGGCTGTGGGTCATTCTTGCAACAGTGATATTTTTGGGGATCGCAGTCGCGATCAACTTTGGTCCTTTCTAATGGATTCCTACTATCCTGAATCATACGAAGCCTCCCGGGCCCGCTTCCTGCGTGACGTGGAACTGCTGCGACCCAAATGGCATTCCTCGCGCCTTGAGTCTCACCCACTCACCAACCACCCCTCGTTGAGCATAGACTGGCTGTGGGCAGAGCCGCGGGTCAAAGAGAACCTGGTGATGATCTCCACCGCCCAGCATGGCATCGAAGGTTTTGTCGGCTCGGCAGTCTTAAAGATCTTCATGGATGAATTTGCTCCGCGCATGAACCCCGAGAACACCGGGCTGCTTCTCGTCCATTCCACCAACCCCTGGGGCATGAAGCATAAATTACGGGTCAACCCCAACCATGTGGACCTGAATCGCAATTTCGTCTTCGGCGGAAATTACGACCCAGCCATCAACCCCGACTTCAGAGCGCTGACCGGATTTCTCAACCCGCGAAGACCTGTAAAAGAATTGAACGCCGAGGCGCTACCCTTCTTGCTCAAAGTCATCAAACATATCATCCACCCTGGCAAGGCACGGATGCAAGTCGCTTCCCTTTTGGGTCAGCACTGTGACCCAAAGGGAATCTACTTCGGCAGCACCCGACCGGAGGAAGAAACGTCTGTGCTGATGAGCCTGTATCGGGCAGCATTGAAGGAGTACCAGAACTTCGTGCAAATGGATATGCATACCGGCTACGGACCACGCTACCAGATGACGGTCATCATCCCGCCGACCGACAAGATCACATCGGCCGAAGCGATCAAAAAATATCGATATCCGCTTGTGCAAAAAATAGACCCGGACGAGTTCTACGCCATCAGCGGTGACATGGGTGAATATGTTTATCGTCTGCGGGACGCGGAATTTCCCGACCGCACCGTGCTGGCAGGTGGGTTTGAATTTGGCACCTTCGGCGACTCGCTGCCCGCCCTCATCCGCAGCCTGCGGATCACCATCCTTGAGAATCAGTTCCGGCATCACGGAGCGGTCAGCCCGGCCGCCGAGGCACAGGTCCGCTCGGAATATGAAGAACTATTTTTCCCATCCGAATCCAAATGGCGTAAAAAAGCCCTCGCAGATGCCCGTCAGGCATTTGAGGGAATTTTCAGCGCGCACGGCTTACTTTTTTAAGAACAAGGAAATTTGATGAGCACCCCGGCAAAAACTTTTTTAAACGGCGTACGCGCCGAATTCCCGCTTCTGATCGGTGTCTTTCCGTTTGGCATGATCTACGGCGCGCTTGCGCTCAACGCGGGACTCTCCACACTGGCATCCCAACTCATGTCCTCGATCGTGTTTGCGGGTTCTTCGCAATTTGTTGCCGCGCAGTTGATCCACGATGAAGCGCCGGGCTTCGTCATTGTCCTGACGATCGCCGTGGTAAATCTGCGGCACATGCTCTACAGCGCATCGCTCGCGCCCTACCTGAAAAATCTTTCCCTGAAGTGGAAAGCACTGCTCTCCTACCTGCTGACCGATGAAGCGTACGCCCCCAGCATCTTGAAGTTCGAAGAAGAAGGCATCACGCCGGCAAGTCATTGGTTCGTTCTTGGGGCTGGGTTTTCATTATGGTTCACATGGCAGGTCAGCACAGCGCTCGGCATCTTTCTCGGCACAGCCATTCCTGCATCATGGTCTCTGGATTTTGCCCTTCCGCTGACCTTCATCGCGATGGTGGTTCCCGCCCTGAAGAATCGCCCAATGGTCGCGGCAGCTTTGAGCGCCGGAGTGGTTGCCCTGCTTGCCTTCAGTTTACCCTTCAAGCTGGGACTCATCCTCGCCGCGCTGACGGGCATCGCCGTTGGAACGGTCATGGAGGGAAGAAAATGAATATCTGGCTGGTCATGCTGATTGGGGGGCTGCTCACCTTTGGAATGAGATTCTCTCTGATCTTTTTGTTCGGCCGCATCGAGGTCCCGGAAACGATGCGCCGCGCTTTGCATTACGTCCCACCTGCGGTCCTTTCCGCCATCATCTTCCCCGAATTGTTATATCCATCCGGAAGCCTGGATGTTTCATTTGGCAACATCCGCCTGATGGCAGGCATCGCCGCGATCCTGGCGGCTTGGTTCACAAGGAACACTCTGCTCACCATTCTGGCAGGGATGCTCGCGCTCTTTCTCCTGCAGTTGATATAAAAAAACTCCCCTCGACTTTTCGAGGGGAGCGATCTTTATACGAACACGATGAAAACCTGGTTGCCGCCTGATTCCTTGGCATGTGCCATCGCCTGCCGTGACTGCTGAATGAGAGGCTCCACCTCGGTAACCGTGCCCACATGCGTGACCGAGACGATCCCTGCGCTTAGTTTAACGTTTAGCGGCGGTCCATTCTTGACCTCGATCCCGATCCCGTTAATTCCGGTCATGATCCTCTCTGTGACCTTTTCAGCATCCGCGCCAATAACGCCCACCAGCAAAATAAGGAACTCATCACCAGACCAACGTCCAATGCAATCATAGGGGCGGCTCTTCTCACGAATCGCCTGGGAGGAAATACGCAGCACTTCATCCCCGACGCCCACTCCAAACGTATCGTTGATCTCTTTGAAATTATCCACATCCAATGTGATCAAACTCAATGGCAAAGAAGCGCGGCGGGCTCGCTCCAACTCGCCCATTGCCTGACGAAAGAATGCCGCGCGATTCATAAAACCTGTCAACGCATCGAAAGCAGCTTGATCCTCCAATTGACCGCGCGCATTCGCCAGATCGCCGGCAAGGGAAATGATCCGCGCCGCAATGCCAACCCGATTCTTGAGGTCTTGGGGCTTGAACGGTCTTTGGAGCATATCGTCGGCATCTGATGGGGCAAGGTCGTCATCTGATTCTCTTGAAGTGATCAACAGAATGTACAACGGGACATCCAGTTTTGCAGCCCGCACCCGCGGAATGAACTGCATGGCATGCAAGTCACTGGTATCCCAATTCGCGATCATGAAATGAGCATCCCCCGCTTGAATATAAGGCCACGCCTGGTCACTGGAAGAAAGCTGGATCAACGTCCCCCTGCCAGCCAAAGCCTGTTGGATGAAAGCGAACTCATTTGAGTCATTTTCTAACACCAGTATTTTCATAAGGCATCCTTTTTATTTATTATACAATTACTTCTCCCTGCCGCTCCCCCGAACTTTGGTACTGGTGCACTTTTGCTGCAACACGGCCCTCACGTTGACAAATGCAAATTCCCATAGTAATATTTGCCCCGCTCACCGCCAAACGCCGAGGTAGCTCAGTGGTAGAGCAGGGGACTCATAAGCCCTTGGTCGGGAGTCCAAATCTCCCCCTCGGCACACAGTTTCCAAGTGAAACACTCTTCTTATATATGGTGGTCTCTAGACAAAGGAGATCACCATGTATTCGTTAAAATCACAAGACCAGGGGCTTATCACACTTTCCCAGCAGGATTATCTGCCTCTGATGGTCGAGTCTTTTCTGATCGACCGCAGGTCACAAAACCTTTCTCCCGAAACCATTGAACTTTATACCAAGAAGCTGCAATACTTTCTAAAGTATTGTGAAAGACAAGCGCTAACGCAAATCTCGCAACTCACTTCGGATTTTATCCGCAGGTATCTACTTGAACTTTCCGAGACGCATAATCCCGGCGGCGTGCATGCTTGCTTCCGTCCACTGCGGACCATGTTGTATTGGCTCGAAGAGGAAGAGATCATGCCGGCTGGGTGGAAGAATCCAATCCGTAGGGTCAAAGCACCCAAGCTGCCGACCGATCCCATTGAACCGATCCAGATCGAAGAGATCCATCAACTCCTGAAAACCTGCCAAAGCAATTACTCTGGCGTCCGAGATAAAGCGATGATGCTGGGATTGCTGGATACCGGCGCCCGCGCTAAAGAATTCCTGAACATCAATCTTGAAGATGTGGATCTGGCAACCGGGGCTGTGATGATCCGTCAGGGCAAAGGACGCAAACCGCGCATGGTGTTCCTCGGTAGAAAAACCATTCGTGCCATCCGTGGGTATCTTCGTTATCGAAAGGACAACAGTCCGGCTTTGTGGATTTCCACTCAAGGGGAGAGGATGACCTACTCCGCACTGCGCTGTTTCCTACGCCGGCGTGCGGAACTGATCGGTTTGAAGTCCATCCCCACCCCACATGACTTCCGCCGCGCCTTTGCCCTGGTAATGCTACGCAATGGCGTTGATATCTTTGCCCTCCAGAAACTGATGGGACATTCAGACCTGCAGATCCTGCGGCGCTATCTGGCACAGACTGACCAGGATATTCAAACCGCCCACATGCGGGGTAGCCCGGTGGATAGTAATCTATAAAGGAGGGGCACAGAATATGATTACAAAACCTGTATCCTCAAAAAACATGCTTTACATTCATACTCATATTAATTATAATATGAGTATGAATGTAAAAACAGAACTATCCCGAATTGACAAGCTTCGACAGATTATGAAAAGCCGGCAAGGACTCCTCCTAACATCCGACCTGGCTAATTTCAACATTCCCCGAACCTATCTTTCGATCATGGAACAAAATGGTGAAATCGAAAGGGTTTCAAGGGGGGTATATCGGTCCGCTGCCACGTTTATCGAGGATGAACTGTTCAGTTTTCAGTCAAAATATCGCTCAACTATCTTTTCGCACGAGACAGCCCTTTACTTGCACGACTTGACAGACAGGTCGCCTCTCACCTATTCAATCTCTGTCCCAACTGGGTACCATTCCCATTTCCTGAACAGCAACGGGTATAAGATTTTTTACGTCAACCGTGATGTTTTTGAAATAGGCGTCGTTTCGATGAATACGCCACATGGGAATAAAGTCAAAGCCACGGATCTTGAAAGAACCATCTGCGATATTGTGCGTAGCCGGAATCAGATCGATATTCAGGCACGTAATACGGCACTGAAACATTATGTGAAACATATAGGCAAAAATCTTGACCGGCTTTACACCTATGCCAAACGGCTCCGAGTCCAAACCATTGTCAGAGAGTATCTGGAAATCCTTTTATAAGAATAAGCTCTTTGGACATCTCGTTTTACTAATCATGACTGAATCTTAACAAGTAACCACGAATATTGACGGTTACCAAATTCAGCACCAAATAATGATAGCTAGTATGAGCTAACAATGTATCCAAGGTGATAATCGATCTGAATCAGTCTCATTCCTGGTACCATCCTTATGAAGACGCTGATAAATTAGATCTATCACTTTAAAAACGAGAGAAGCGCATTTATCCGTTCGTATGCATCTCGTTGAATGAAGTCTCTTTCCTCGTTCTCAGTGATGTCTTCGAAATCAGCTACATGTTTAGGTCCGACATGCTCAGGAGAGGCGAATTTTTCAGATAACGTCCCAAGGGCTTCCTGTACCAGCTTATTCTCCAATATTGGTTGAAACTCTTTTGCTAACGCTTCAATACCGCCAGGATAGTTTTTGATACAGTAATAAATATCCCAGGCATCTTTTTCCATCAACCGTGATGCTATTGCCATAGATTTCATCACCAGAAATGGCGCAATCGAGGTAACACGGACACATGCACTATCTATCCCGCCTTCCGGCAGTTTTCCGCTTAAGGTGATTTCAGTTACTTGAGCAAAAGCCAAATCACAACCCCGCGCTTTGCGCGGTTGCATATCTTGCACCTTTTGAGTGCGATGGCTACGCTTCGTGCCGGCATACTCTCCAGCCAAGAAATCTACTTCCACTTGGTACGTATTTCTTCCAACCTTTACTTCCCGGAAGAAAATAAAAGGCTGCTCCCCCTGGCGATAACCGCGCGACACCAAAAGTTGCAAGATGGTTTTATAACCCACCTCACTCAAAACACGGTGATCCAGCGCCAAATCCACGTCAAGGCTTCCTGTATGCTTTTGCCCAGCACCACTCAATAGAAGTTCGGGAACCCACCCGCCTACAATCACGATCCCTTCTTGATATTCACCCAGTAAATGGGTCAATTCAAGCATAACGCTATATGCGGCTTCCACCGCTTCAGCCGTATAGTCAACTCGAGTTATCACCATGATTTTTCAACGACCTTTCGGATATTCTGAGCAGCTTCCTGCCCACGGCCATGTTGGCTCTGCAAGTCTAAATAGATTTGAATTGGAGTTGCAATCTGAATCCCATCAATTTCCTGAGTACCAATGAATACTCCCTCATCATAAGGAAGTAACAAACTAACATTCGCGCCACTAGCAACACGTTTCCAGCCTAAAGCATCTGCCAGCGAATCCGGATTTCCTTCGACATAAGCATACATTCGTTGATATCGTACAGATGGCGCAAGACGGGCAGCGCCGGAAAATGCTGTCAGTGCATAACGCATGTTCCGTTGACTGCAAATATCAGCAAATTGATACTCACATTCAGCGATGTCCGTCATAGCATAATAGTCAACAGTCTGATTACGTTGTGATCGATACTGGGCAGCCCATCCATCAAGCACTACACCTGGGTTCTTAAGTCGAATGCCATTTTCGCCTGTTTCCAACCACTCTTGATCTGACAACAACTTCTTTACATTGGAAATCTGTCCATAACTGACATTGGCAACTTTCGCTAAAGCCTCGGTTTTCCAATTCTTTTTTGGATCTGCCAATAAAACTCGTAGAATGCGTTCTGCTTTCGTTGAATAGAGTGACAGATGTTTCCTGGGTTGTATATATGGATTGACGTTTCCTTCACGGTGAATGAAGACAGTATCAAATGAAAGCAAGCAATTTCCAGCCAAATCAAGATAACCCACACCTGCTTCTTTACATATCACAGCAGTAGTGGGAGAGATATACGGGGCTATAAAAACTCCATACTCCGCAACGCCCTGTGCCAACCAATCTTTTATTTGATAGGCAGCCAATCGAGCCACCCGAGGCTGTCCATTGTCTTTATACTCTGCCAAGATTTTCAATGATTTATTCTTAACGCGTACTTCCATCTTAAAATCTGGCTTCAACGCACTCTCATCTATAGAAATTTTTCCCAATTGTAAAAAGGGAACGCTTAACAAGCACTCCCGAATAGCCTGTATAACCATGCTTTCACTGACTCTTTTTTTCATTTTTAAACCTATTTTCAGCATTTGCTGAAAATAATTATATCAGTGAAAATTATTTAGAACAAGTCGAGGGGATATGGACATCCCGAGATTGAATTCTTTGTAAAAATACCGAAATAATACCGACACGAAAAACTCTCCCCTCTTTCCATTCAGATATTCTTCCGCGCACTGAATGGAAACAAACCTCTTTCTCACCCAATCTCCAAATCTGGAAATCTACCAGACCGACGATCTGCGAAAGTGGATCGGCATTTACCTGCACGCCTGCCGCTCACGCAACCTTGCCGGCGGCACCATCGAGTTTTACAGCAAGAAACTCGGCGCGTTTTCCAAATTCTGCCTGGAACACAACACAGCCGACATCCCCCAGATCAGCGCAGACTTGATCCGTCAGTTCCTGATCGCCCTGAACGAGAGCGGACACCGCCCCGCCGGCGTTCATTGCTACTACCGCTCGATCAAGACCTTCCTGAAATGGTATGAGCGGGAAACCGAACCGGAAGGCTGGCGCAACCCGATCAACAAGGTCGCTGCGCCGCACGTCCCTCTTGAGCCGCTAGACCCGGTCAGCATCGAGACCATTAAAGCCATGCTGGAAACCTGCAAACGCGGAAAACTCTCCGATGCCCGCGATAAGGCTTCCCTGCTGGTGCTGCTGGATACCGGTATGCGTTTGGCGGAGTTTCTCTCCCTGAACATGGAGGATGTTGATCCAATCACCGGCATGATCCTGATCCGCTCGGGGAAAGGCAGAAAGCCGCGCAATGTGTATCTGGGCGATAAATCGCGCCAGGTCCTGCGCAGGTACGTCAAGGAACGCAAGGATTACAACCCGGCACTGTGGGTCTCCAAGTCCGGCGAACGCCTGACCGAGACCGGTCTGCGCATGATGCTGCGGCGGCGAGCCGTGCAATCCGGCGTCCCCGTACCATCACCGCATGACTTCCGGCGTGCATTCGCCATCGAGCGTTGGCGTGCGGGGGTCGATATCCTGACCCTCTCCAAACTCATGGGGCATACCTCCTTGCAGGTTCTGAACCGCTACCTCAAACAAATCGGCGAAGACCTCGAGCGGGCAGCCAAACAATCCTCGCCCGTGGATAGAAACTTTTAGCAAAGGAAACCGATGACAACCATCCTCACAATTGCCAATCAAAAAGGCGGGGTCGGCAAGACCACCACCGCCCTCACCCTCGCGCACGGACTGGCACGCCGCGGCAAACGCACCCTGCTGTTGGATTTCGATCCGCAGGGACAGGCAGCGCGCGCCTTGCACCTCTCCCCTCCCGCCGGCATCTACGCCCTGCTCACGATGGACACCGGACCTAACGAAACCGCCTACATCCAAAGCAAGATCGTGGAAACCGGACGGGAAAATCTGTGGCTGCTGCCCGGCAACAAACAAACCGCCGATGCACAGGCGATGATCAACTCACAGGGCAAGCCGATCTCCTGGGTGCGGGAAGCCTTGGAGCGCTTCTGCACCTCTCAATATCACTATCTGGTATTGGACACCGCTCCCAGCCTGGGCGGGATTCAGGAACGCGTCCTGTGGGCAAGCGACATGGTGATCGTGCCGACTCCGGCGGAAGCGCTCGGCTCAGACGGTCTTCGGCAGGTACTAGACACCATGAAGCGACTCTCCGCTGAGAAAGGGTGGAAAGGCGGTCTGTTCGGGGTGTTGCCCACATTCTTTATGGAACAGGTCAAGGAACATCGCATCAATCTGGATGCCATGCGTGCCAATCTGGGAGAGTTGATCCTGCCGCCCATCCATCGTGCCGTGGTGTTGGCGGAATGTCCTGCCTTTGGAAAGACCATCTTCGAACATGCACCAGATAGCCGGGCAGCAGAAGAATATGCTCGTCTGGTGGATATCGTACTCAAGGCATAGGGGACAAAGATGTCACGCAAGGATATGCTCACCGACACACACGCCGATACGAGACGGAGTGAATTTGCCGACAGTATCCCGCTTGCCGCTACAGCCGGAGGATGGAACCGCCTCGGTCGCCGCCCCGCCAAGCGCAACCGCGGATGGGAAAAGGCACATCGTTCGTATCGATATGTCAATGTGCCGCTGGAAGTACGGGAAGATGTATTGGCTTTGGCGGAACATCTGCGTGTGCCTGCCGGCGATGTGGCACATGCCTTCTTTGAATATGGCTTTGATTGTGTCGATGAAGGAAAACTGCAATTGACGGCGCAGCCTAATCCGCTTGGACGAAAGATGACCCTCTTTCCGCTGAAGCAGATCGGGGCGTGGGAAGAAGCGGAAGGTCCACAAAGGGATATCCCCGCTCGCAAAAAGAGAAAGTTCGAACGAAAGCAGAAATCCGTTCCGGCTGTCTCGTATCGCATCCCACCTGGCATTCACACGGATCTGTGTTCATTGGCAGAAGAACTTGCGGTGCCTGTTGGTGAAGTGGTTACTCTTTTTCTCCGAAATGGCTTGAAAGCGTATCGAGCCGGCAAATTGAAGTTGACACCTCATCCTGCGACTGTGAAGATGACCTTGAAAGGAATCGAGCCATGAGTGTTCGCGGAAAACTGGATGAATTTTTCAGGGTCAAGATTTTGGGTATGCGGTTCCGCATAGCCTCCGCACATGTGCCGTATACACGCCGCGACTATCTCCGCATAGTTTGCCGCATACCTTCTCTTTACAGGAAAGGCTGTGTGCCGCGATTTGAACTCAGGATGACCTGTGACCCATCTTGGGAAAATCGTTCGCCAGCGAGCTTCCTGTGGGTTTTCCAAAACTGGAGGAAGGCATGAGCGTGGAGACATCAAACCGCGTGTGGAAACACAGCGGCAAAGGCGGGACGCCGTTATTGTTACTGCTGGCAATGGCAGACTGGTCTGATGATTGGGGCTATTGCCATCCGAGCATCGAGCAGATGGCAATCAAGTGCCGGCAGACCGAACGCAATATCCTGAACCTGATCGCGGACCTGGAGAAGTCCAGGGAACTGCGCCGGCTGGCACGCGGAAAAGGCGGCCGGGGCAAAGGCAGCGGGTCAGTCTATCAGGTCATCACCGGGATGAACCCAGTGGAGATCACTGCCAGCGAACAGTTGTCACCCTTGGCGCGAATGACCTTGGCAAAACTGGCAAGCGGAGAAGTCGCTCCCCCATCGAAGTCAAAACCGTTATTGGAAACGGGTGAAAAGATTTCAGGTGAAAAGTTTTCACCTGAAAAACAGAGTCGCGATTTTTCACCAGTTTCTATAGTGCGCTTAAATGAATTAATTAACGTCAGTGACTCTTCTACTCCTCCTTCCGGCGGAACGCAGAAACTTGAACCATCTCCGGAAGAACGAGCGGAAGCATTATATCGACTAGTGCGACCCAGTCACTTGACCCTACCGAATTCCGAGCAGCGGACTGTGGCATTGCGTGTCTTGGGCATGTACCTTCAACGCTATGAATCGCCACAAGCAGCAGCGCAAGCCTTGAAGCCATTCGCTGCCGAAGCCGACGGGCGCGGAATCCGTCCCACCAATTTGTGCTGGTTGTCCGAATGGGCGGCGGTGGGACAAATCCCCAAACAGCGCAATAAATTTCGAAGCAACATAAAGCCGGTTTTGAGTACAGAGCCGGCAGTGGATTACGAGGCGATCCGTCAGCGGATGGAAACAGAACTTCCAGCATTGATCGAAAAGAAAGATAACGTATGAGCATGAAACATATTTCAGACCTCACCCCAAAAGGTACCCTTAATGCCGGCAAATATGAGCCTGCCCCACTCCCAATCCGACATGGTGATTGCACTCCAGACTGCCCGGAGTGCGGCGGGGTCGGATTTGTCCGCTATGAAGTGCCAGTTGGACATCCCAGGTTTGGCAAAGTGGAGCGTTGCCGCTATGCGCAGTCGCGTGTAATTGGGGCACATGTTAGATCCGGTAATATCGATCCCCGAATTGGCTTGGTTGCAGACGAAATCCAAAATTTGAACTGGAACCTGGTGCGCAAGGGAGTCAATCAGGCAGAGCAGGCTTGCGCAACGACACGGAAAGCCTTTGAAGATGAATATGGATTGGTTTTCCTGTATGGTGGTTTCGGGCAAGGCAAAAGCCTGATCTTGAAGATCGCAGTCGCTGCGGCGGTTCGAGCCGGCAAACGGGCGGCATATGCCAACCTTGCTGGCGTGCTGGATGATATCCGCAGCGCCTATGATGAACGCGAGAACAAGATGACCGAACTGGTGCGGCGCATGGAATGGTGGACTTCCCTGGATGTGCTTGCCATCGATGAACTGGACAAGGTCGGACAAACGGATTGGGCAAAGGAACGCATCTTCCAGTTATTGGATGCTCGATACCAGCGCGCAATTCGGCAGGAAGCGCTGACCGTGATCGCAGCCAATTACCAGAGCACAGATGAACTCTCTGGCTACTTGAAAAGCCGCATCGAGGACAATCGCTTTGCCGGTAATGGATATTTGCTTCACCTTAAAGGTGCGGATGGGCGCAAGAGTATGCCCAAGAATTGGAAGTATTAGCGACACGTGCAGACCTCCCATGTTTATAAATCAATAACATGTTTCACCGAATAGGAGAAACATGTCACACACTCTCGAATACGAAAAACTACTGTCAGAGCTCAATGCCGGGGATTTGCCAATCATTACACGAAAGATTCTGAATACGTTGGTACAGGCACCCAAAGGAATAACCCGCAAGGGATTGATCCGAACTGTGTTTGGCGAAGAACCAAGCAACAACTTATCCAACGACACCCGTGACCGCAAGATACGCAAGGCGATTGAACACCTGCGGAATCTCGGATTTCCGATTGTTTCCAATTCAGGCAAAGCCGGCTACACACTGGATACCGATCCGAAAAACATCGAAGACATGATCCGGGAATGGGAAAGCCGTATCGTCCACCTGCAGCATAGGGTGGATGCCGCCCGCCATTACCGCGAGGCATTTCTAAGGATATTTCCTCACAAGTGAGCAATACAAATTTGTTATCCAGCCTTCCGTTGGAATGGGCGCCTATCTATCCGATGAACAGAAAGGATGTGGTGTTTGATGTGTTCAAGCACCACATTTCCTATAAAGATGGGCTGCCGCCCTATGCCCAGGCGCGGATCATCGATCTGATTACCAACCGTTTGATCAAAACCCGTGAGTATCCAGCTCTGTGGGTGTCAGTGGATGCGCCTGGCGATTGGTATGTTGTGGAAGTAAAACGGCTGGTCAAGAAAAGAATTCCGATGACCATTCAGCCGGCATGGAAAAATACTGTCATTGAGCGGAATTTCTCTCAGTTCATCCAACCAACCTATCTTCGAAAGGGTGATTTGCCTATCTTGGCACCACGCTTTGATCCCGCGGATTATGGCATCAAAGAATCGGCGCTGCGCGTCTTGCAAATCATGGCAAGGCTCAAGACAGCCTATAGACCTGAAATTGCTTCGCTGGCAGGTTTCAGCGAGAGTCATGTTCGAAATCTTTTGAAGCAACTTCAAGCGGAGAATCTGATCGAACGCCGAAAGATCGGCAAATACGAAGGATATGCGATCCGCACGAAGGGACTGAGGCTGGCACATCGTTCGTGGAATATCCCCAAAGGCGTTCATTTTGAAAAACATCGCGGTGAATTCCGATACGCCGGCGAGCGTCACCGACGCGTGTCGCGAAGATGGCGGGCGTGGTTGGAGGCAGCACACCCAAATATTGAGGTTTTGGAAAGCTGGACGGAAGTGCCGCTCTTTTATGGCATCCCGGATGCGTTAGCATGGGGACGCAAAGGTGAGCGCGAAATCCTTTTCTGGCTGGAAGTGGACAGCGGACACAGTTCCAAAAAAGTGATGAGGTGCAACTACTCCCACCGGTTTCAAAATGCGTATCAGCATGCAAAACGATTGGGAATTTCGATTGTCTTCTGTATCATGGGTCCGCCCTGGGTGGTACGGTTCTTCCCGTCTTGCATTCCATACCTGTATCCCAACATGACTATAATCGGACAGGACTGGCGGGCATTTGGGAAACTACCTTTTTACGAGACTGGCGGATGGTTTTCTGGAATCGATGACCGAAAGAAATATCCGACTGAAAAACCTCTCCCCTTCGATCCAAGTCAATATCCACCCAAGCCAAAGAAAGAGAAAAATGAAATACCAACAAAACCGAAATCCGCAAAGCCCAAGTATTCCAAGGGATTTGATGATGCCGACTGGTGGTATCGAGGCAGTTCAAAACGGGAAGAATGATGCACTAATGAAAGTGGCGTGACGGGGGTGCAGTAAATTTGGAACGAGGTATGTCGAAAATGAGAGCACAGAACGGTAATAAAGCCTACTTTAAATCGCAAAATTCCACAATCTCGTTTTCAAGGCGTTCAATATGCGTTTCTAGCCCACTCAAAACTTGATCTACGTCCAAATCTCTTCTTTTATCTTTTCTGTTTCGCGAGAATTCCTCAAATAACTCGGCTCGAAGTTCATCATTCCGGTTCCCATCAAAGCGGATCTCTAACTCTGGAAAAGGCATCCCTTGGGTGGTGAACAATCTTCGGACTCGAAACCTTCTACCAACAGTCTGAATCCCTTTGTCACCTGTGCAAATCATAGCAAGAGGAATAGGGGCATCTTCATGGCACAACATCAACTCTGGAAGTCTAAGCAGGTACATATCCCAGGCAGTGGACTTCATTCTTTTGATTGTGTTTTCAGCATTGGCATTCTTTTGCAAGGGGATGAATTTATCCAATTCTCCTGAAAAGTAAAAGGAAGCCACGCCTAATTCCCGCGAAAATAAAACGCCGAAAATCTCATATACGAATTCGTATAATTTTCTTAACTTGGCTTCAAAATCCCCTCTGAAAGTTCGATGGATGAGTGCCGCCTTTAGGATGATGAGATACAGGACTTTCCAATCTGTACCTGGAACGTGAATTTTTTGCAGTATTTCACATTGACGCTTTGCCATCTCGTCAACGTCATTGGTGCCAAACTTCTCAGCGTATTTACCCAACGTCACTTCATTGACGCGCATCTCCCTTTTTTGCAGAAAATAAAGTTCATCCATCATATGCAAGGACAGGATGCTTTTTGTATACTCTATTATTTTCTGAGAAGATTCTGCTGACTTTGAGAACGATTCAAGGTAATAAAAGCTAGGATTGTAGTCAAATTTTGTGTGGAGTAGATAATCGAGCAACTGAATTACGGTTTTTCGCTGCTTTTCATCCTGCGTCTCTCTCGCTGTCACAAACTGATGCAAATATGCCATTACATTCGAGTCGAGTATTACTGTTGGAGCAAGTACAGGAGGATAATTACCCAACAGCGTTTCCCTACTAATCACGGCAGGGACTCTCCCAGCAAATAGGTCGATCACGGAGATTTTGAAGTCTTCAGTTCCAAAATCAAAATCCCGCTTCTGATACTCCAGCCCATGTGCGGAAAAATCCCAAAACCTGGCTGTTGAGTCTCTTCGTATATAGTTGGCAACTTCTGCCCAGTTGTTGAGATCTGGGATCATGTTTTGAGTACTATTCTCCCCGAAGTTCGCTGATGTATTCCCAATCTCCAGTTTCTGGGTTTTCATACTTCCAAAACTTCCAGCCGTTGACCTGTTTCCAGTCGGTCGCAATTATCTTGGCGGCAATGGAAGGTTTGGAATAATCATTTCCTTCAAACCGCATGGTTCCAGTTAGGTCCAGCAATTCGCCAATGTATGTTTTACCGCGGTGGCGAGCTTCAACCGCTAAAGGAAATTTGACTTTAGACTTATTAGCCTTTTTTGCCACAGATAACACAGGTGCTTCCAGTGGCGCACCCAGAACATCCGCCCAATACTCGGGGTCGATGGAATGGATGATTCTTTCTTCCTGTTTGACGCCAACTTGAAACTGGAAAAGTAACTCGATGAGTTGTTTACCGTCAATCAAAGTGATTGGCATCTTCCCATCAGCTTCCGATTCAGTTTTTGCTTCAGGAGTGAAACCACTTGGCGTGACAATGATTCCCTGCTCACCATTTACCATGCGCAAAGAACCACGCAAATTGCGGACCGTATCAGAGCCAACGTTCGTCTTCCAACGTTTGGCTTGGATGACCACTTTCATGGCAGTGAGTTGATTGGTTCTCAGGATACCGCGTACGTCGATTCCTTTGTCGTTCACATAGGGCGTGGTTTCGGTTTCTTCAAAGCCCATTTCCTCCAGCAAGGATCGGATTAGCTCCTCAAATTTTTGCGGAGACATGCTCAATAAATGCTTGCGCAATTCCTGGCGGACTTTTTGATGAATGGCATCAATCTGTTCATCAATCTCCGAAGCCTCTGCGGACTTGAGGGTAAATGTGCCCTTCTGGTCGCCGCGTCGAAAGCGAGAATCAAGCTTGAGAGTATCGGTATAGAGCAAAGCCCCCATTGTTGCCTGCGGGGTATCTCCGTTGGTTTCAAGATATCCCGCTTCGATGGCTTTATTGGTGATCTCAGTATAATGAAGAGGTTTGCTTTCTTTCTTCAAGATTTCGAATGCTGCATCTTTGAATTGCATGTGATACCTCCTAAATGCAAATCTGTTTATAAAGCTGACCAGCAATGTTTTCCTTTGCCCATCGCAACCATGAGCCAACAGGAACAAAATGAGCTTGTTTCGATTTTTGTTTATCGATTGAATTGCATAAAGATTCTAACTGATTCAGAAAGTCCTTCTCTGATGAAGCCACCTTCCCATCGGTTCGATCAGCATCAATTTTCTCTTCGATTTTAGAAATTGCTAAATCCACTATTGCCTTTACAGAATCTCGCTTGTTCCAACGGTCAGGAATTCCAAACAAGCCACTTAGTACAGTTAAAGCAGGAACTTTTTGAGGGTCGCTTGTGACGAGAGAGAATTGATAATTGCCATCTACTTGAACAGCCACAACATCAACGCTTTCCAAAATCGAATGAACATACGGTAAGGGAAGTTCCATGAATCGACCATAATCAAGTGGGTCTTTCATCTTTTTGTAATCATTACAATCACCACATGTTGGAACCATATTCGATACGTGAACACTTAGAACTGGGTACTTGCCTTGAGGAAAGTAATGTTCTATTTCGACCCCTCTCTGCAGTGAGCCATTGCAGACAGGGCATATCCTAACTTCTGGATTGGCTGCCTTGTAAGCATCTAGCCACTTTGCCTTGTTTATGAATTCCACTCTTGTTACTACTTCATCAATCCCTCTGCAAAACTGATCGTAATACCCTTGAAGCCAAACTGTCACCATTCGGCGGTTCGGTTCGTCTGCTATAAACACAAAGGAAAATGTCGGCTCACCAATTTGGAGCCAAAACTCATAATCGTTTTTCAATTCAGTGAGGATTGAACTCTTAATTTCGTTTGGGCAATTTTCTGCAAAGGAATTTAGTGGTCCGATAGTCCGCTGATAAGTAGTCATTAACCAGTTTACAAGCCTTGCATCCTTTAGATGTTCCATGAGAGCCGCATTATCAATTTTCTTTACCTTGCTGGCAAGTTCTAGCAATTGCATTTGGAGGGCAAATATTCCAGCGAGTTTTTCTGGTGGGAATGGAAGCTCAATTTTGTGGAGCATCTTATTTACCCTCCAAGCGATTTTGTAAACGGAAATACCAATAACCCAATCCCACTTTTTCAAGAAGCTCGTTCAACTCTTTTGGATTATTCCTTTCAATTGCGTCTGCAAGATATTTCGCCGAGAAACTTCCCACAGCGCTTCCTGTATCAAACAAATGAATCATGATGCTACTTGGATCTGTACCAAAGGTTGGAGAAACAAATGGCACATACTCAACATACCCCTGTTTATTCTTCATAAGCGGAACGATATGGTCATCGGTTACATCTGACAACAAAATGCTCGAATGGGTAGTGATCAACAAATGGTTGGTATGATTACGCATCACTGCATCTAAGAGACTGACAATCTCCCGCTTCCAATAATCATTGAAATGCACTTCAGGCTCATCAAGTAGTATCAGACTGTCATCCGTGTCGAGCATTGCCAGCAATGCCATACGACCGATAAAACTTTGCTCCCCGTCGCTGAGCCAATCCAATAAGATAAGGTTGGGGACGGTGTTGCTTTCTTCATCGTCTGCACCCTCTTCGGGGGCTGGTTGTGCAGTACTTTGCAAAAAGATATTGACCTGTTGCAAAGTGGGCTGACCCGTTTCGTCGGGACGGGTGATGTGTTCCAGACGGCGATACAGTTCAAACCCATTGACGTATTCTTTGAGTAGATCAGTTGCTAAATTGGGGCGGCTGGCGAAATCAAAGTAAAGTAGACGGTCTGTGCCTTGCCGTAAATGACGGGTAGCAAATTTCGCCAGGCGTTTATAGTCTTCATCAGGCGATAGTGTAGAGTGCATACGGAAACGCAACGAAAACCCAGTGATCGATTGAACTCTGAGAGCGGTCAAGGCTTCGCTGAGCAAATTATCATTGTGTTTCGTAAGGTGGGTTAGCAAGCCGCACAGGGTGATGATAGGCAGGTTTTTGGAACGCATTAGCCAAAAAGGCGGAGGAGCATCGAGAGTTTCGACAAATCTCTTCTTCACCATGCTTCCAGGCAATTCTTTGATTGAACGCAGTACGGGATCATCAAGAATTTCTTTGGACGCATCTTCCGCACCAGGGTCCTCTTGCGCATCGTTCAAGAGACGCACCCACTCGGCTTCATTGCCTGTAGAGTAGACAATCACATTTTTGGGGAGGTAATTGTCGTCAATCGATTCGCTCTCAGGGTAGATGATTTCTTCCCCAGATTTCACCAGCATGGTTTGGATGGTACGGTTGTCCTCCGTTACACGGCGGATAAAAACATGTTGTGCAGTTTCTTTCTCGCCTAGAAGGTATTCCAGTTCAAAGTCGAAACTGTTCGGTTGATTTGAGCCAAGGTTGGAGAAAACCTGTGTCAGGGCGCGGAGAAGCGTGCTTTTCCCTGAGCCGTTGACGCCGACAAGGAAATCCAAGGCGTATTGACCCGTATCCAGCCTGCCAGGGCGGTCGAAGCGCAGATCCAAATCTTGTAACAATAGATGTTTGCTGATGTAAAAGCGAAGTAATCTCATGCCTGCTCCCCTGCCACCCAGTCGCGTTCCTCAGGTAATCGGAAATACGGAACGCCCTCGTAACTGACGGCAACGATCAAGCCCATGCGTTCGAAAAGTTCCAAGGTGCTTTGAACATCTTTGACCGATACTTTTTCCGTCAGTTGTACTTTGATATCGTCTGACTGAAATGGTTTTGAAGTGGCATATCCATTTACCTGCTCGGTTTGAGTTTGAATGACATTCCAAATGGATTGCTGTACACCTTTTAGATTTTCGGCAGGATATTCGGACATTTTTAAGCGTGGGGGGAGTTCAGAGCCAGCCAATGCCTGAATTTCTGAAATACTTAACAACTGATCCAAAATGCCTGTGAGTCTGTTTTGTTTTTTCTTGATCTCGCCCAGAATTTCCGCGGTGGGACGAGTGATCACATCTTGCTGTTTTTCAACCCAGTATCGTTCGGATTGCAATTCTACATTCTTGGAATTTAGAATTTCCTGACGATTGACATAAATCCCTAGAATTTGCGAATGAACAGTAAACATGACACCGCGACGAAGTTTGTCGCTTCTAAAAATTTCATCTCGAATGATTCTCTTATTCGAATCTTCCTTAGAGGATAAAGAGTTGTTCCAAAGGAAGATCGACCTGCTAGGCATATAAAATAATGCCTCTCCTCTACTTTTATTCCAATCGCACAGAAAAAGTTCTGAATCTGATCCTTGTAAACGGATACCATTCAGACCGTCATACAAAACAACCAGCAAACCAACAGGTTCTTTCTCGTCTCCATCAAACAACATGAAGTAAGTTGGCTTTTCATCACCAACTAATTTATCCAACACAATAGGAAAGGGACTGGAAGCGACTTGAAATTTTTTATTCAAGAGAAGTCCAGTTGCCTTAACCTCATCTTTTGTAGCAACCCCAAAACGGGATTTGTTTTGCGCCCCTTTACGAATTTCACCCTTTCCAGTCTTAAAAAGTGCCGAGAACGCAGGCGCTTCATCGCTAATGAATTCAAGCATTGTCTTTATTGCATATTTACCCTCTAACGATTTTCCTTTTGGGGTAATTTTTGGCAGAGGAACGCGAGAATTTTTTCCGCGATAAACTTTTTCGCCAGCGGCATGAATAAGGTCAACCACTTCACTTTTTTGAATTACTTCAACCAATAGATCCTTCCCTATTGGATTAATTATGAAATCCGAATCATCGTCAGTTGATATTTGATAGCCTAAGAGTTTTTCTGCTTGGATTAAAGGAATTACATTTACATCACTGCCATCCACTTTAGCATTACATGCTATTTGGACTAAAGGCAGGTCATTCAATTCGTTTGGTTCAGGATTTTTGGCACCCATAAACCCGTCAAAACGAGGACGATAGAACCAAAGATTTTTTGTTTGCTTTTGAGGAGTTTTCGGCTTGGTTGCCAAAAATATATGAGTTGAGACATTCTCAATGGCTCTCGGCAAACTGACAACCGCCTGTAGTGCATTTTCGCTTACAAGATATTTACGGAGGCTTGTCTCCCCACGCCCTGTAGAAAACAACAAGCCCGATGGCACCATAATTGCCATGCGCCCGCCTGGCTTGAGCCGTTGATATGCCAGAGCCGTGAACAAGGTCTCACTTTTCCCTCTAAACTCAGAAAAAAACCAACTCTGATTGAACAGGTAATCTAGCAAATAAGGATCGAGTTTTACTCCCCAGGGTGGATTCATCAGCACTACGTCAAATTGTTCATCAGAAGATGAACGCATGGAGAAATCAAAGGCATTGCCAAGATATAAATTTTGTTCCTGCTCATGTAAAATCAAGTTTGTAAAAGCGAGACGTGCCATATTGGGGGAAATTTCCACCCCAGTAGCCTTTTTCAATTTACCATTCGCAACCAGCATACCACCTGTTCCACAGGCAAAATCTGCAAGGGTATCCTTGGATTTAAGCCCAACCACTTTTGCCATAAAATCTATCAGATGACGTGGAGTGGCGTAACGCCCGCCTTTTGACATTGAGAACATTCGTGGAATAAGATACTGATCAAACCATTCGCCTAAATTAGGAATGTTCTCAAAAGCGTCAACAAGAAGACGGAAGACTTCCATTTGTTGTTCTTCACGCATGTCCTTTGGTGGTGTTGGAAGAAGAACTTGCTCGGGTTTCAAGCCAAATTTGTGCCATAAAACTCTTGCCAAAGGATTTGCTGCCGAGCCAAAGAAGATGTAACCATTCCGAACTTCTACAGTTCCATATTTGTCGGTTTCTATTTCTTTTCGAAAACGCCAGTAAAGGGCATAGAAAGCAATATTTTCAAGAATAAGTCCTTCATCCAACACCCCAGCGGACTTATAAATATCGAACACTTTCCACAGGTTGGCTTCAACTTGCACATCATTCTCGCTCATAAATTCCTCCTACAATTCCCCACAGAAGGCTTGGGCTAAAAGGGACTGTTCAGTTTGCTCAAGTAATTCAGCATTTTCATACTGAGCGCGCTGCATTTCTGTAATTTCTTCCCTGATTGAATCAATTCGATTTACGATATTTTTCTGAATGTTTATATCAGGCAATGGGACTTCAATTGTTTGAATTCTTATCAAAGCGAGTTTAGGCTGACCAGCAGCCATTGTATATTTCTTGATTTGCTGTTTGCCATGAGGTGATGCAAGGTAATAGGCGACAAATTTCGGGTCAATCTTTTCTTTATACTCTGGGTGAAAAACAATTTTTGCTGCATTTTCGGTCAAATTACTACCATCTAACTCAGGGGGGATTGTCCCAACCAAGCCAATGGTTCCTGCTATTGAAATGTAGATATCATCTTTGGAAATCGTGTAGCGTCGAATCCTCTGCTGGATTTCAGGCGTTAGATATTTCAGGCTTTCTTTGTAAATAGAGAAATCTTTGAAATCTACGACCCGTAAATAAGGGAATTCAGTTTGCCCATCGGCAAACTTCTCCCCTTTTGGAAGCCGCTTTCCACCTTTTACGTCAGCAAATTCGCTAATAGGATGTATTTCCCATCCGTTTGCATCAGAAAAGGTTTCTGCAAAAAAAGCACTTAACAATTGTTCTGTATCTTCTTCAATAGTTTCCTGCAACTCCCGCGCGGACTTGACTTCCCCCAACAAAGTTTCCAGCCGCAAAACAATCCGCTTTTGAATTTCTAGTGAACGAGCAGGGTCATTGGGAAAAGGAACAGGAATTTCGTATGCTTTCAGAAAGTCCTCGGGAACACGTTGCTGACCAACTGCGCCGCGAAAATGACTTTTTGCTTCCATCCTAAAAGATAAACGGCGAAGATAATAAAAAATCCAAGCAGGCAGGATCCCTTCTTTTGGGCGGAAGACGTGGAATTCAGTTGTGCCGAACCCTATTCCATCAATCAAGTCTTGAGCAATTGCTGCCTTGCCGTTTTCCATTGAAGGTGTAATCTTTGCAAGCAAGACGTTGTTTTCCTCAAAGTAGGTATATCCGCGCTTGACTTCTTCATATCTGCGGGTTTCCATGCCAGTAATCTTGCCTTCTATGTCATCTACTGCTTGCATCGGGACAAAGGAGGTCGGCACATTATCATCACGCTGAATGCGTGGTCTCTTGGGATTAAGTTCACAAATTTCAGGAAGGGCTTTCCATTCCCATTCTTCTGGTAGTTTCCACTTATCCATTCTTATTGTTCCCCATTCCCTGATTTTTCATGTAAGCCTTCAATAATGTCATGCAGCTCACGAATCCGCTCTAACAAGCGTGCAGTCAACTCAGTTGGTTTTGGCAAATCTGCCGCACCGCTTTGATGCGGGTTGCGAACAGAAAGGTCATAGCCGCGGCGTTTGATCTCTTCCACAGGCACCACCCATGCCTGTTTATTGAGAGCAGGCAAATCGTTAAGCGTGAGGCGGGTTTGGTTCCACTTCTGCCAGTCGGCTTCGATCTCGGGCAAATCCTCAAGAATCTGTTTCTGATGTTTGCGCCATTCATGCCACATCATCTCGGCTTCGGTCAGGTGTTCATCTTGAATCGGATTACCCTTGCTGAATTTTTTCAAATCTTCGGGCAAAGGTAACTCGTAATACCAAATGGCTTTGGTGGGACCAGGACGGTCAAAGAACATCAGGACGGTTTTGACGTCGGCATAGGGAGCAAACGCGCCAGGCGGCAGGCTCACAATGGTATGCAGGTTGAACTGCTCAAGCAAATCCTTTTTGACCGTGGCAAACGCCCCGCCGCGAAACAAGACCCCCTCAGGCATTACCATACCGCAGCGCCTGCCCGCCTGCGGCTTGAGTTTTTTCATAATATGCTGCAGGAAAAGCAGTTCGGTGGCGTTTACCTGTACGGGGAAGTTTTCCTGAATCTGTTGATTCTCGGTACCGCCAAAAGGAGGGTTGGTAAGGATGACATCGAAACGCTCAGCAGGCGCGCTCTTCATCGGCTCTTCGAGTGTATTGCCGCGGCGGATATTGGGGCGTGAGACCCCATGTAAGACGACGTTCATCATGCCAAGCAAAAAGGGGACTGCCTTCTTTTCACGCCCATAAAAAGTTTCAGTTTGCAGTTTCTCGTTCTGGCGGACCGTCAACTTGGTCTGGCTTGCTTTGAGATATTCAAACGCTGAAGCCAAAAACCCGCCCGAGCCAGTGGCGGGGTCGTAGATCGTCTCGCCCAATTGCGGCGCAACCAACTTGACGATAAAGCGGATAACAGGGCGAACGGTATAGAACTCCCCTGCCATTTTGTTTTCATTGCCCAGCCTGCGCAGGAGCGATTCATACACCACCGAAACCGTGTGAACATCATCCTGACTCAGGAAGTCAATGTTATCCACGATCTTGAGTACGTCCTTTAAGTTATATCCGCTCGCCGCAACGATCACATTGCGCTCCGAGAAGATGGCAGAAACGGTCTCACGGAACGGGTCACCGCCTAATTTTTGCAAAGCAGGAATCAACTTGGTATGCACAAACTGGATCAGATCATCGGCAGGCAGATCGCGGCGTGCCCAGTTCTCCCAGCGCAAGTCGCCTTCGAGAATGCGGTTGTATTTTCTTTTTTCGAGTTTTGCTTCGGTTTCCCAGGCATCTTCCTGCGCATCAAGAAAGCGCAAAAATAACAGCCAAGCCAAATGTTCAATATATTCCATCACCCCACCGCAATTATTATCGCGTCGGAGAATGTCGCAAGCGCGCCAAAGGTCAGCTTGGAGAGTTTCACGGGTTTGAATCGATGTAAGAGCCATAGTGGGGATGATTATACAATGGAGTTCAAGCAATAGCCTTTGGAGCAAAACAGCCCAAAATTCCCTTGTGTCTCAGGGTTAGCCGTAGATTCTTTGTTGAATCTGCTGGATCACGTCGCTCAATTTCTCGGTGGAACCAAAGCGCTTTGCCACTCCTGGAGCCTGTCCCATTTCGGAGAATGGAGAAACCCGAAACACACGGGCATCGTTGATCTCTTCAATTCCAGCCGCACGGTATTTTTCCAGCAAAGCCAAAATGACTTCCTGCGCAGGTTTTTGGTGTCTGTTTACAAAACGCGACTCACGATTGATAAAAGCCGTCGCTCTTTCGGAACGTGTGCGCAGCGGTGCATTAAACGCAAGATGACCGAGCAAATCAAATTGATCCGCCTCTGTTTGTTCCAGCACTTCCGCCAGCACATCCACATATACAGAAGCGTTCTGAAGATCTTCCAGCAATTGTCGTCGTTGCGGCGTCTCCACCCAAATCGCGCGCAGGTCATCCAACTTCTGTGCCTTGCTGATCTGCTCCACTTTCGCGCGGGTATATTCAAGGTACTGTTTTTGCGTCATCTGCTCGCCCGTCCCTTCGATGACAAACACCGCCTCTTCCGCGATTCGCACTTCCAAATGCTCCACACGGATTCGCCCCACTGCCTCGCCTTCGAGTTTCAATTCGACGACGACACTAACCGTCTCGCCTGATAGGATTTGTACCCGCATCTCTCTGCGACGGAAGCCTGTTCCAGTCGCAATAAGCGCGAGTGAACCCTCAGGCAATTCTGAAAACCGAAAAGCGCCATTCGCGTTCGTGCGAATCGGTCCACGCTGGGCATTCGGTCCCGTCAACAAAGCGACCGTAGCACCAACCAGAATTTCATTGGTCTCTGCTTTGACAACCGTTCCTTCAATCACTCCCGTCTGTTCACCCTGCTGTGCTTCAGGCGACGGACCTGGCGGGCGATCCCATTCATCAAAGAGATGGGTTGCGCCTGTGTAATCAATAATACGGAACCACATCTTATCGGTGGCTGGGTCTACACGGCTTCCACGTCCGATAATTTGCTTGAAAAGAATCGGCGAAGAAAGCGTCTTCATGAAAACGATATTTCGACAAGATGGCACATCCACGCCAGTGCTCAAAAGTTCCGCGGTGGTGGCAATAATCGGTGTGGAATGATCGCTATCCTGAAACTGTTGTAACCATTTGGGCGCTTCGCCTTCTTCTGCCACAATGGGCACGGCATAAGGGTCAATGCCTAACGCGCTAAATTCATCGCTCAGCAAACGGGCAACTTCGCGCGCATGGTTTATATCCACGCAAAATACCATCGTCTTTTCTGTGGGACCAAACCGACGTAACAGTCCCGCCAAATGTGCCACCATCGTCCTGGTGCGGTCTGGCACTGTGATCTCGCGCTCAAATTGTGGAGTGGTGTAAAGTTCGCGCTCCTGCGCGCCTTCGGGCACAAAAACTTCCGCACCTTGTTCAACTGCCTCGCGCAGGCGAAGTCCGCTTTTGTCCACCGTGGTATGCACCCGATGAACCTTGTAAGTTGCCAGGAATCCATCTTCAATGCCCTGACCAAAGCTATATTCAAATGCCGAGGTCTGCCTTGTGCCTTTTTCTGGATCATCAGGGTCAAGCAGGATCTCAGGCTCATCTTTACAGAAATAATCGTAGGTGTCTACATTGTCAGTACGTTTGGGCGTCGCAGTCATACCCAAGTGAATTGCCTCGCCAAAATACTTGAGAATCTCCTTCCAGGTTCCAAACCCCGATCGGTGTGCTTCATCAATGATGATCAAATCAAAAAAGTCAGGCGGGAAGTGTTCGTACAGTCGCTTGCCATCCTCCCCTTCCGCCCATAACGATTGGTAAATACCAAAATAGAGATCGCGTGTCAATGGAACGGGAGAACCGTCAATCAAATGGCGCGAGTCATTCCCTTCTCGCGCAAAGGGTGAAAAGGCGTTATAGGACTGATTTCGCAGCACTACTCGGTCAGCTACAAAGAGTACGCGACCAGGGCGATCTGGATGCTGGCGATCCATCCAGCCAGACTTCATCAATTTCCAAACCAGCTGCATGGCAGTAAACGTTTTCCCCGTCCCTGTTGCCATCGTCAGAAGAATGCGCTTTTGTCCACGCATCACACGCTGAATCGACTGCGTAATTGCCGCTTCCTGAAAATACCTCAGTCCCTTGCCAGTGATCGACTCAGGGCAGTATGGATGTAATAGTGGGTTGAGGCGTTTCGCTTCGCTATCATCCAGGTTGTAGACGCCGCGCGCCTGCAAGACCTGATCGGGCTTGCTGACATCGGCAATACCCGTGTTGGTAATCCAACGTCCCCACAATTCATCTGGGCTCGGAAATTCACTCAACTCACGGCTTATACGCGTGAAGAAATCATATTCAAGGATTTTCTGACCATTTGTTGAATAAGCAAAAGGGACCAACAAATCTTTTGCATAGCCTTTTGCCTGCTCAAAGCCTGCATCTGCCGACAAGCCTTCTTCTTTTGCCTCTACCACCGCAATGGGGAACCCGTCTGTGTAGCGGAGAAGATAGTCAATCTTCCGCCCTTCGCGATGGTGAGCCTTCTCCCCATGCAATACGATCCGTCCCGCCGTATATTGCACATCCCGCCTATAGTAATGCTCCCGACGAACGTGATCATGTCCCCAGCCCGCAGAAGCCAGCTTTGGGTCAATTAAATTAGCACGAGTGTCGGATTCGTTGAGGGTCATAGCATTACTACCAATTATTCTAAAGAGTTCATTAGAAGCGGGAAAATCTCCCCAAAAGTAGTCATAATTTTTTTATTTATTATACGACACTTTGTTAGACGGCTATTTTTTCAAGATTTACAACTTCTTCGTTTCAGATTTTTTTACTCTGTTACAAGGGATTTTTTATTTAGACAATTCATTACCTGTAAAAAGTATTGTCTTTGCAAACAAAGGTTAAAGATATATAATACAGTTTGTCGGGATATTAGTTTGATGGGGTAAATTCCCATTAGCTATAGAAATGAGGGCTATATGCAAATAAACAAATATTTGTTCAGGGTGCAAAAAAACTCGCCACTCTGGTTGTTTGTTTTTGCTATATTTACCTTTTTACAACAAAAATTACTATCAGCCTCTCATTTTAGGAGTTACTTAAATTCAAGCAATTCACCAGATGATCCGGATCCGGATCCACCGCCGCCGCCACCACCGCCACAACAACATTAAAAAAGGAGCCACTTTAAAAAGTGGCTCCTTTTTTACATTTTTATAATCAAGTCATCTAACATCCTAAGAAAGGAAGGCATCGGATCCTTTTGAGGAAACTTAGATCTCCATAGTTTCTTGAGCCGATTTACCTGATTAACTAGTTCGTTATATTCAAGGTCTAACAACTCGCTATGTAACAATCCCAAATTATGCAAAAACAGAGGTTTCCATTTTTCTGCCAAATATGCTAATCCCTCTGCTAAATGCTTGATGGACAAAGATTGATCACCTTTCTTTTTTGCGACTTTATAAAGTAACAACTTAGTGCGCCAAAATGCAGGATTAAATTGTCGATTACGTTTTTTATCATATTCAAACAAAACTTTTTCAAGTTTTCTTGTGTCCACTTTTCGGTTTTGTTTAAAATCCAAAGATGCCAAGTGTTGTATTGCCCAATATTCCCAGAGGTCGTGCCCAAATTTACCAGCTAATATTTTTTGCTCTTCAAAACAGGCCCTTGCCTGATAATAATCTTTCTTCTCAACATAATATTCTCCAAGCTTCTCAACCGAGTTTAAATAGTACCAAGGGGTTTTTTCTATTTGTTGCTTGAATGTCCCATTAGCTCTCAAAAGCAGGTTTTCTGCAACATTAAGTTCTCCCATAAGCATATGGACTGTTCCCAGTTCTAGATAGATAGTAGCTTTTCGCAACTCCATCGGTCCTTGAATATTATTGTAAACTTGAAGAGCTTTATTCAGATGTTCTTTTGCAAGTAAAAAATCATCTTTTTCTTTGTAGATTAAACCAAGTGTTTCATAAAAATATCCAAAATTCACATCAACCTCTGGATTCTTCATCCCAACCTTATAAGTTGTAATAGCCAATGTAACCTTGTTTAACGCATCATCAAAATCTCCTTCAAAACGCAGTATTCTTGCCCATTCATTCAATGCAGTCGCTGCATACAAGGGCAGGTTTAATTTATATTTAGCTAAATTATGAGCCTCTTCCAATGCTGTCTTACCTTTTTCCAGATCATAAAAATGGTGCAAATGCATCCCCCCAATACTCTTGAGCACCTGGTGAATCTCAAGATAAATATCTCTCCTTCTATCAACAAATTCTCCATCTGGAAGCTTATCGTCAATCAATTCTTCTAGTATTTGTTGATAGGTTTGTTTTGCAGGATCAAGATAAGTCTCAATGGCTTTTTCTGGATTTTGTGTAGGCAACAATCCAAGAATAACTTTAGCAGTTGCTATCAATCTTCTAGGCGCAGTCTTATCTGTAACAACCTTTTCAGCGTAAAACTTTGCCTTACTGTAGTCGGTTTGAGAAAAATAAGCCCAAGCTTGGGTAGCATCTAATATATTAGTTAATAAAGTATCATCGTGAGAAGAGGGTTTCCACTCTTGAACATCACGCCCATACTGAATGACTTGTGCCATTTGCTCCAAACGGTAACGATGCCACAATGAATCTAAATGATCCCAAAGTTTTAAATGGTAATCAGCGGCTCGAGCATGTGGCGCAGATTGAATGTAAAGAATATTTGAAAGCCTCTGGGCATAAAGATTATCTAAAACTGCCTGTTCCTCAATGCTTTTGTTTTTTTTGCTCGTTATTTTTTTTATCTGGGGATCAAAATAATTTTGAATTGCATTATTACTCAGATCAATGAAATCTGGAATATTCTGATCAAGTTTAGAAGCTGCACGCATCCAATCTCGGATTTGATCATGAAGAGTCCAATTATTCACTGCCTGCCTAACATAAAAGTAGCCTGCTATATTATCAAAAACCTCTTTATGTGACTTTCCTCCTAACTCCTTATTTGGGACAGCAGCTTTAAACAAATCTAAGTTAAAGTAAGCCCCAAAATGAATAGCAGCTTGCAATGCTTTAAAAGTCGAATATTCTGATGGTGTTGAACGATTCTTTCCTAAAATGAAATTGGCAATTTTTTTAAGTGCCCTATTTTTGTCGGCGACATCAACCAACCATGTCAGATCTTCCGGATTAGCAAACTCCTTTATATAAAAAAGCACCCAGCTTGCAATCAAAGGGTTTCCGCCTGCAATCTTTTCTACACTTGATATTAATCCATCATTTATGGGACCTCCCCAGATTTTCTTCCACCTATTTGCAATATCGCGAATATCTTTCTCTGCAAGATTATCAAGATTGAAAAACTCCACTTCATCAACAACATCTTTCTTGACAACATCAAGCAATGATCTTCTCCCCGCAACGATAAGATAAATCGAGTCTCGGAATTCATGAAGTACATCTCCGAAAAACCAAGCCGCAAGTTGATTAGTCCCAGGGTTATCATCAAAAGTATCTAAAATCACTATAGGGCGTTCTTTATTTTTTGTTGCCCCTACTAATTCTTGAGCTATTGCTGTGACCGCTTTGGTTGTGTAATAGTCAAATGTCTCTGTAGACTCAATACCCATATAAACAACTTTATCACCTGGGTTTGAACGCAAAATTGGCATCATTGCTTTTCGAACATATGAAGATTTTAAGTGAAATCGACTAACTATTTCCCTTAAAATAATCTCGCGTTGGCGATTCTTTACAAAATTTAAGTCCAAAACAATAACAGGGCGTTGCTCGGCTTCTGCTATTTCCTGATATCGTTTTACTAAATATGATTTTCCAATACCAGGATCGCCTTGTATACCAAAGATCCACTTGTTTTTCAATTGTCCGTTAATCAAATTACGAAATTTTTCCTCAGCACGCTTTCTTGAAACATATATTTTCTGTGTCCCTGCTTGATTACCAGTTTTCATTTTTCCACCTCCCACTATCTTTGATTTCGTTATTTTTGACTGAGCTTTCTTTTTCGAATAGTGACCTGCTTCACTATCCAAGGTCAATGCTTGCACTCTAGCGAGATAATCTTTTGCAATAGTCCTATTTATCTTCGTAGCATTAAGCGGATGACTCATTCTTAGTCGATAAGATTTAGCAATAGCACTTAGAGTATTTATATATTGTTTTTTCTCAACATTAAGATTGTATTGATTGATCCGATCTCGAAGTTCAGGCACCATCATATATGTCTGACTTTCCAAATCCCAAACAGCTAACCCAGTGTAAGCCATTTCCCATGCAATATCTGTCACATCATCAGGGATTTTAATGCCGCGATCTTTTGCTATATCGCTTAATAATTCTGCGTCAAATCTATCTGCGGCAGCAGCAAGCCAAAACATTTCTCTTAACCATTTATATTTAATACGAACTAACAAATTTTTATCTACTTGCGCTTTCAATTCCTGAAATAAAAATTTATTAAGATTCTCTAAATCCACTATCGAATTCAAATCATGATGTTGTTCCTCCGCAACACGCAGGAGTGCCTCAACAGTAGCAGGATGTCCACCTGACAATTGAAAAACTCTCTGCGCCAATATACTTGAAGAACAAATACTATCAATCTCTTCATATTTAAAACCAGCAAGGGGAATTCTCACACACAAATTTCTTAGTTCCCAAGAATGCCAACTCAGCTCATTATGGCTTGTGATAATAATCATCGAATTTGGAAGCAGACTAAACACCTCAACACAAGTTGCTTGAAACCAATCCAGATTATCAATTGACAGATTGTCAAGTCCGTCGATCAAAACAACAAAAGGATACCAATGTTTCTGATTATGGATCTCTACAGAAAATCTACTGAAAGAACTCTCAATATTGTTAAGATTATTTCTTAACTCCTTAAGCTTAATTTTTTCAGTAGACTTCAATAAATTATCATAACCCCATCCCAAAAGATCAATGGCTAACTTGGAGACATCATTTTGACTGGATACGGATAATATCTTATATCGCAAATTATTTTTGTCTAGCATTTTAGGCATTACTTTCTCAATAAAACTACTTTTCCCCATGCCGTCTATACCAAATAAATTAACAAGCAGGCTCTTTTTATTCTTAATTTGCTCAAGAAAATTATTAGCTTGCAAATATAAACTAGTACGAATTTGATTGTTTATCATGATGCTCCCATCTATTACTGCTTTTGTTTTAATAATATTATCTACTTGATTTCCAAAATTTCAACCTGTGATTATCAAAATTAAAACCACTTAAACAAGCTTTTCAACTTGGTTTAAGTGGTTTTCTAAACAAGATAAACAAAATATCCCTGCATGGCAGGGGAACCAGAACTAACTAAGCATATACATTTTATCTGAAAACACAATATTTTGTCAACATAAGGCTTAACAGATTTGTCAATCATAATACTATTTACCTGGCGAAACAGACAAAATCTCCCCAAATACTCTGTTGAGTAAATCCGTATTTACGAAAGATCTGGAAAAAACCATTTGATATATCAACTTAAGACATTCTATCCTGGTTTTTTCATTTGAATGTTGAGCTTCTTCTCTCAATAAGTATCTGGTCAAATGAAAAAAGCCTTCCTCACTACAAATTTGGGATATATAGAGAATAACATTATTCCAAGGTGTTTCCCACCATTTCTTGGTAGGAAATGAATTTCCACTATACTTTCCTCCTTTTACATGAAGGTTGTATTCAGACACATGGCACATTGCATATACCAAATCATAACTGACCCAATCTGGATTTAGCTCAATAGCTTTTGTATATGAATTTTTTCTATAAATGTCAGAAGAAACCGCATTTTGAAGTATCGTTTTACTTATGTTAGGCAGCAGGCGCATTACCTCACTCTTGTTTTTACCCAACAACCATTTAGTTAGTGGAAATGCTAGTTTTAATTTAGCTGATAACCCCTTGCCACCCTTAAAGAGAGGTTTTATTTCTTCATATTGAATTTTGTTTTTATAAACTTTTTCACTCGCTGAATATATTATATTCCAAGTTGAAACTTGATCACTTCTAACCCAACCAGGCATAGGTCGCTTATTTTTTGCTTCAGCAAGTGCATTAGACACCAATTGTGGGAGTTCTTTTTCAGTCTTGAAAAATGAAACAAGTTGTTCGTTCATCAATTGCTTGCGAAAACGTGCAAGAAGTCTTTGACCATTTGCAGATTTTTCTATTCTATCCCGGTCAGCTTTCTTGTTAGATCTTTGTAGTCTTATTAATTCTTTTTCATCAAGCAGGAACGGTATAATGGGAATTTTATTTCGCTTGGCATAATTATATTCTTCTTGCGTGAAACTAATTTTGTTTGACCTACGTTTTATAACTGATCCATATCTTCCAGCAACAATCAACACAACATAATCGCAGTTATCCAGAAATCCTTTAATAATTTTAAGGGATTTGTCTATAGGTTGAAAAAATTCCATAGCCACCGGAATACAATTCAATTTCAGAAGTTCTTCAATAACTTCTTTTCTATGTTCAACCAAGTCAGTATACGTAGAACTAATAAACACCTGATGTTTTAGGGTCATTCTATTCCTCCTTGACGACCATAAGATAAATTCAATGTTTGTAACGCGAAATATCTCTAATATTGTAAGTTATTAAATAAAACAAGTTTACTTACTACCATATAAAGCTTAAATTTACTTTGTATGAAATTTATATCCAATACCTCGAACCGTTTCTATTCGACCATGTCCGATTTTCTTTCTCAACCTGAGTATAGTCTGATTTAAGACCCAACCATATTTAGCCACCCATTTTTCCTTCCAAACTGCTTCCCCAAGATCCTCTCGTTTGACAATCTCTCCAGCATGTTCGACCAAATAACTGAATATTTTATATTCTTTAGGATCAAGTTTTTCCGCACTAATAATGTTCCCTTTATGAACAACCTTCAAATCATGTGTAACTTCCCACCCAAAAGCGGAAAATAAAGGGACATATTCAACACCAGCTTTCAATTCTAGTGTTGAATATGTAGAGAAATACATTGTGTCATTTTCAAAAGACTTAACTGCTTCATCTATTATTTTTCTCGTAATCTTTGGCTTTTGATTTTTTTCAGTAATTTGAGACTTTGAAATACTCTGTTCAAGCTGAATCAAAAGATAATTACAAAGTCTAATTAAATTCCTAGGATTGTTATTGGCATAAGCTGCAAGAGATCGACTTACATCTTTAACATCTACACTTGCGATTTGCCCTAAATCTCGTAATGTACCATTACTAAAAGCCTTTAATCTTTCAGTCAACAATAACCGAATAGAAATTTCATCCCAAAGCATTTCATACACCGTTATTCTTTCTCCAATACGTGCTTCGGGCATTTTTTTAAGTTCAAACACAACTTCAGATGGCAGAAAAAATTTAAAATATACTCCATCCAATTGCATTAAGGACCGTTCTGCAATTAGCGATTTCAATAAAACTGCGCCCAACCGAGGATTGTTAGCAGTCAATTCAAGCTCATCAACACCATCAACAAGAATAGCAATATCTCTTATACCAAAAGCATTTGTAACATCTTTAAACCCCTGAAGAAGTCCGCTCGCTCCGCCTAATGCAAGATACTCAGCATTCTTCGCAAATTGGCATACGGCATAAAGAAATGAATCCAGATTCTGATTGAGTGAAACAACAGTATCTGGATTGGCATCTTTTGGGGTTGACTTCAGATGTGCCCATTTAGTTGTGTAATTAACTAAGAAATATCCTAATTGGAAAATATTCCAACTCGGAATTTCTTTTGGCCGGTCCAAGGTCCATATTTTAGCTAAATATTCTAAAAAAGAGGATATACAAAACCATAATATAGTTGATACATGATCTTCTGGTTGAGTCTTTGAGAAGTCTCCATCAATAAGAATTTTAAGACGGCTAAAATCAGTATAAGAAACAACCAATACGGGTGATTTCCAAGCCCATTTACCTTTACTCCCTTGTTTAGGTCCATCAGTTAGCCATCTTTCGACATTGCGACGATTTGCACTCTTTCCGCACCCTCGACTTGCGCTCAAAATTGACGATTTTGGCTTCCTCATATCAATGTCTAATATTTTATAAAAAGCAGGCAAATCAACGAAATATTTAGATAGTTGTTCTTCCTCCTCTGCCTGAGTATCAGAGAATGGATTCCCTCTTATTAAGCCAAGTTTTTTAATTAAAAAATCTTTTGTGGGTAATGTTTGCATAGCCCTGCTCCAGCTTGATTAAAGAGCCTATATTATTTTACCCTAGGTTTCCTTAGATTCTCTACAAAATGTTATCTAAATGTTACCTTAATTATAGGAAGTTGTTGAGCAGTGCCTTTTCATTTCTCGTAGAATAAGAACAAATCAACACAAAGAGATGGAGGTGTTTATCGAAAATATCTAAATTAGAAAGACAAAACAGAATTATCTAAGCAATGTAAAATCAAACTACAAAAATCACGGAGGTGCCAAGTAAAAATTAATTACCAATAAGTCCCTCATTGCTATCCCGAAAAAATCCCCGCGAATGGTTTTGCGGGGATTTTTTCATTATTATAATTAATAATCCAACCAGTATACAAAATTAAAAAATATTTTTTACCCAAAGCGTCAAGCACCTATAGATAACAAAATCGAAACTTGACGAAAATATTGCAACATAATATCATGTCCTTGTTCCTGCATTTTCATGTGCAGGGGATTATCAGTGCGATAATCAACCCAAAATACCACCATATATAGGCAAGGGTGTTCAAGAGGCAGTGTTTCTCACATATATACGGGCAAAAATCATTGTCCATTGTGAGGCTAACTCATAAGCCCTTGGTCGGGAGTCCAAATCTCCCCCTCGGCACACAAAAACCCGCCTACGCGGGTTTTTTATTATGCAAATCCAGATCGACAAGCTCACGCGCAGCAAGCGCAAAACGATCGCCCTGATCATCGAACGCGACGGCACACTCACCGTCCGCGCTCCGATGCGCGCGCCCAATGACTTGATCCAAAAATTCATTCAGGAAAAAGCAGATTGGATCACACGCACCCGTGAAAAGCTCAAGGAATTTGCTCCGCGTGAACCTAGAAAGTTCACCGATGGTGAATCATTTCTTTTCCTCGGTTCATCTTTTGACCTGAAACTGGTTAAGCCTCAACGACCTTCCCTGCAATTCGAGCATGGCTTCACTCTCAGCCAGACCATGCAGGCAAATGCTGAAAGGTTGTTCACTCGCTGGTACAAAGAACAGGCTCAGGCGGTCATGACCGAACGCGTCCAGCATTACTCCGCCCTGCATGGATTCTCGCCCGGGCAGGTGAAGATCACATCCGCAAGAACGCGCTGGGGGTCTTGCAGTTCCAACGGCACACTAAACTTCACCTGGAGACTGGTAATGGCTCCGCTGGAAGTGATCGATTATGTGGTGCTCCACGAACTGGCGCACCTGCGGGTAAAGAACCATTCAAAGAAATTCTGGAGTGTGGTCGCAGCCATTTGCCCGCAATACAAATCGCACAGAAAATGGCTGCGTGAGAACAGCGAAAGCCTAACCCTGTAAAAAAAGGAGGCGCTCAATAAAATTGAGCGCCTCCTTTACAAAGATCACAGCCAGCCTAGAACCAATCTCGCTTGTAAAAAATGAACGTCGCCACCGCAGTCAACGCAAGCGATATGCCGATAACGGTAAGGAACGCCAGGGGATGTCCCTCCCCCGGCAGGGCAACATTCATCCCATAAAATGCAGCCACAATGGCGGGCATGTTGAGAATGATCGTCAGGGCAGCCAGCGCCTTCATTACGCCGTTCAGATTATTGGAAATGATCGAAGCGAAGGCATCCATCATGCCCGAAAGGATCTCGGTGGCGATGCTGGTCATTTGAATGGCTTGCTGATTCTCGGTCAGCACATCTTCTAGCAGGTCCTGGTCTTCTTCGTAATAATTGAACAATTGCGTCTTCTGCACGCGCTCCATCATCACCTCATTAGAGCGCAAAGCAGTGGCGAAATAGGTCAGGCTCTTTTGGTATTTAAGCAGTTCCAGCACTTCACGGTTGCGGGTGGACTTTTGCAACTGGTCTTCCACCGCCTCGGTGGCGCGGTTGATCTCGCGCAGCAGGTTCAAATAACGTGCCGAGGTTTCAAGGAAGATATACAAAGCGAGGCGGTAGCGTTTGCCCGTCTTCATCAGGCGATACTTCCCATTCACAAGCACCCTGAAGATATCGCTGTCGTAACGGCAAACCGTGATGATCTTATTCCCCAGGATCATGATGCCGAGCGGGACCGTGTTGTACGGAACATCGCTGTCACCTTGATAAATAGGAATCCGAAGCAGGATGAAGGTGTAATCTTCATCCCTTTCCATGCGTGCCATTTCATCCTGGTCAAGTGAATAGTTGATATAGTCCATGTCCATCCCCCAGTTGATCAACTTTTCGGTCTCATCGGGTGTAGGGTCCACAACATTGACCCATGCGCCGTTTGCGATCGTTTCGATTTTTTCGAGCCCCTGCTCAGTGGTTTTGTAAATGCTCAGCATGGCTGCCTCCTTGCGTGAATTGACATCACGCAGAGGCACAGCATGCACCTACGTGATGATGGTACTTGAATTAAACGCGTCCTGTCCGCCTATACTGGGCGGGTTATTATCTGAAGAACTAAGGTCACTCTCGTCTGATGTGTACATCTTTTCCTTGCCTTTTCGGCTTGGCTATTTTACGCCTGTTATCTAAATCAGACAACCATCCCACCATAATGATTCCCTTGCGGGATGAACGATCCGGTCACTCCCCGCCGCGACCTGCTTCAACATCCCAGACACCATCTTCCGAAATCAGATGCGCCTCAAATATGCCAGCGCCTGAAATAGAACGGCCACATTCAGCGCATGCATGATTCTGCCCTGCTTTACCATTTCCACCAGTTCATCCAACTGCACAAGCACGATTTCGATCTCTTCCGATTCATCCAAATTCTGCTCACCCACCCACTCCACATCAGTGGCAAGATAGCAATACAAGGTATTTTGCTGGATCGCCGGGTTCGGATAGAACTTGCCCACCTCGATGACCCGCTCAGCCTTGTACCCCGTCTCTTCCAATAATTCGCGCTTCGCTCCTTCCAGCGGATTTTCACCATCGTCCACCACGCCGCCGGGTAATTCCAATGAAAGCTCCTGCACGCCATGACGATACTGCTTGACCAAAACCACTTCGTTATTTTTGGTCAATGCCAACACATTCGCCCAATCGCGAAATTCAAAGACAAATGGCTCAAATGTCTTTCCGTTGGCAAGCTCCACGGTATCCGCTCGAAAGTGCGGATGAACGTAGCGAGAACTTAAAATTTTCCAAGGGGTGAGTGTCATGGATCAGGCTTCCTCGTTCTCTCTCGCCACGCGATTGATCTCATCCAAACTTGCGCCTTTGGCCTTTTCAAGTCGTTCAAAGCGTTTGCTGAATTGACTCATCGCATAATTGATAAAGTCTTCTTCTTTCAAGCCGAATGGTACAACTTCATAGCGTGCAAAAGCATCACCGATCACGCCGATAGCAGAGGGCAGCAGCATGTTCATTTGCATTTGCAGGTTATCCCATTCATTGGGATGCTCCGCCATCAACCGAGAAAGCAGATATACACCGTAGGCAATGTGACGCGACTCATCTTGCTTGAGCAATGAAATCCCTTTGCGCAAGCCGGGGCAAAGGTTGTTACGCTCGAGCATGGTGAAGAAGGCTTGATAGCCCGTCTCTGCCAACACACCTTCAACGATCATGTTATAGGTAACCGATGCCCGTATCTGGCTGGCAGGTGACGGGTCAGAGCGGAGCGCGTTCAACGCGTCTGGCAGAGATTCATAAAAAAGTTGACGATAGTTATCGCCGTGATAACGACTTAAGTCCACGCCTGCCTCAGCAACTTCATCCATAAAGCGGCGGAAGAAATCAGTGTGTTTGGCTTCCTCGAATAGAAATGTGGTGAGATACATTTCCTCTTCGAGGCGCCCTTCCTGCGCAATGGCTTGGATCAGCGGAAGCAGATCAAGCGTCACAGCCTCCTCACCCGCCACAAACATGGACAGGAGCAACAAACACAGGTCCTTCTCTTCATCAGTAAAGCCAGCCCAATCCTGTTTATCTTTAGTGAGATCAATGTCTGAGGGATTCCAAATGCCGAGCTTCTTGGCTTTTTCATACAAGCGCATTGGCGGCAGTTCGCGATTCAATCCGCGAGTGGTCGTGGCAAAAGCAGTGTGAGACATGGATTCTCCTTGAATTCGATCGTAGGGTCACCCCTACATTATAATTTGCCCATGCCTATTACCACCGACTCCGTCCGCACGTATTACGATGAAAACACCAACCTCTTTTTGAAATTTAGCGGCACGCTTCGCGAAAAGCCACAGAACATCCACCGCTCGTTGTGGATGCAGGATACCAAGTCGCTTGAAGACGC
>Ga0268298_10000474_pt1 | contig 52096 bp, 45 predicted proteins | sample WWTPWeurt_MetaG_FD_194462 | JGI IMG/M metagenome (GOLD analysis project Ga0268298, IMG submission 194462) | Activated sludge microbial communities from WWTP in Nijmegen, Gelderland, Netherland - WWTP Weurt | ecosystem: Engineered > WWTP > Aerobic digester > Activated sludge | place... | reverse complement strand
TGTAGGCCCCCAGCAGGAGGAGAAGGAAGACCCCTTCCGCCCGGGACACCCGACCGTCCAGGGCCAGGACCCAGAGGAGAACGCTGACGCCGATCATGATGGGAACTTCCCGCTGGATGATGGGACGGCTGACCAGTAAGGAGGCCAGCAGGGCCGAGGCCCCCAAGATAAACAGAACGTTGAAAATGTTGGACCCCACGACGTTCCCCAGGGCGAGATCGGCCTGCCCCGCCAAGGCGGCTTTGGCGCTGACGACCATTTCCGGAGCGCTCGTCCCGTAGGCCACGATGGTCAGGCCCACCACCAGGCTTGGAATCCCCGCCCGGAGCGCCAACCGACTGGAGCCCCGGATCAAAAACTCCGCTCCCAGGACCAGGAGGGCCAGTCCCCCCAAAAGCATGATCGTCGTCATTTCGGGTTCCACGAAACCATTTTACTGTTTCCCCACGGCCAGCTTTTCGGTTTCGTCCATGAGCCGCCGGAAGGCCTTCAGGTCTCCGGAAAGGTAATCGGCCACCAGCGCGTCCAAACGGTTCGTTTCCTCGGGCAACACCCGACGGGCGGAGGCGAGCCCGCGCTCCAGGGTCGTGCGCCGCGCCGCCACGTCCTCCTCCAAGGCCACGCCGTCCCGGGTTAGTCGTTGGGCGGTCAGGACAAAAACCCGCCCCACCAAATAGGCGTCGTCCAGATACCCGAACAACCCCTTGTCTTCAACCAGATCCGCGGGGTGATACAGGTAGGTCAAGGTGATGCCGTGAAGCCGACGGAAATTCTCCGGTACGTCGGCCCGATCGTACCACCGGCGAACCCGCTCCAGCAGGTCGGGCAGGGCCAGGATCAACCCCCGAACGTCCTCCTCGGTTCCGGAATCCCGTCGCCCGCCCAGGGCCGACGTCACGCGCCGGGTCCAGGAATCCCGATCGACGAGGCTTAACTGGTTTAATTGATTGCGAAAGGCTTTCAGCACGACATCCTCCTTGAACGAACCAATCTCACGCCGCCCAGGACAGGCCTTCCCGGGCCAGGGCTTCCAAACGCTTGACCCGCTCCTGGGTGGCCGGGTGGGTTGAAAAGAGGCCCGACAAACCGCCCCCCCGGAGGGGATTAACGATGAACAAGTGCGCCGCGGTGGGCGACGTGGGCAGGGCCTTTCGTTTGGCCATGGCTTCGATTTTGAGCAGGGCGCTCGCCAGGGCCCGGGGATTTCCCGACAGGCGGGCCGCGGCCTCGTCCGCGTCGAATTCCCGGGAGCGGGAAATGGCGGTTTGGATCAACAGCGCCGCCAGGGGGGCGACGATCACCCCGACCAGTCCCGCCAGAGGGTGACCGCCCTCGTCGTTGTCCGAGGAAGAGCGCCCCGCGAGGGTGGCCCACAGGGCCATGTCGGCCAGCATCGACAGGGCGCCGCCCAGGGCCGCCGCCACCGTCATGGTGAGGGTGTCCCGGTTTTTGATGTGGCCGATTTCGTGGGCCAACACGCCCTCGATTTCCGCCCGGTCCAGGGAGGCCAGAAGCCCCTCGGTCACGGCCACCGCCCCGTGGGCCGGGTCCCGCCCCGTGGCGAAGGCGTTGGGGGCGGCCTGAGCCAGACGATAGAGCCGGGGAACCGGAATGGCCGCTTTTATGGACAGGGTCCGAACCATCCGATGAAGGTCCGGGGCTTCCCGCTCCCCGAGGGGTTTCGCGCCCGACATCGCCAGCACGATCTTGTCCGACCACCAATAACTCGCGAAGTTCATGGCCCCGGCCATCAGAAGAGCCATCGCCAAGCCCGTCGAGCCGCCCAGGGCTTGCCCCATCCACAGAAGCAAGGCCGTCAACAATCCCAACAGCGCCGTTGTTTTTAGTCGATTCATGGAATGATCTCCTTCCTTCAGTCGGTTAAGAACGTCGCGGGGCCCGGTTTCGAGCGACCGCCGCGGTCCGCGCGACGGGTCGCCGCGACCCCAGCCAACGGCCGTTGCCCATTCGGCGGGCATCCGGGCGATCCAAATGCGTGTCGAGGAGGTCGTCGATCCGCTCCGCCAGTTCGGGCCAGTAACGCCGAAAGGCTTCCACCCATTCGGGCACGGCGAGGGCCAGGGACACGTTGTCGGTCAGGGGGCGCAGGCCCGCGGGACCGACTTCCTGCATGGTCCGGTAATACGTGGCGGCCACGATGTAAGCGTCGTCGAGATACCCATAGAGCCCCGACGCGCCCTCGGGCAGGAAGTCCTCCGGGTTGACGATGTACGCCAGGGCGAACACCTGGGCCCTCTTCAAGGGCTGGGGCATTCCCAGCTCCCGGGACCAAGAGGCGATTTGGCCCAGCATGTCGGGCATGGCCAAAATCATCCGTCGAAGCGGAGCCTCGGTGCGGGGGGCTTCCAGCGGGCCCACCCGTTCGGTGACCCGTTGTCGAAAGGGGTCCTGGGGGTCGTTGGCCAACCGCGTCAATTTTTCTTGAAAGGCTTTCAGCATGGGGGTCCTCCCTTGTGTATTTGAAAGACCATTTTACCGGTCCCCCATTGCATTTGTCCAATAGATAAATAAAAATATATATATAGGTTTAATAAATGATTCCTCTGAACTACCACCATCTCTTTTACTTTTACACGGTGGCCAAAACCGGGAGCATCGCCAAGGCCACGGAAACGCTTTTGCTCGCCCAGCCGACGATCAGCGCCCAGATCAAGGAACTGGAGCGGTTTTTCAAGCGGCCGCTGTTTGAACGCCGAAACCGGCGGCTGGTCCTTACGGAGGACGGCCGGCGGGTCCTGGACTACGCCGAAAGCATCTTCGGCCTCGGCCGGGAATTGGAGGACGTCTTTCGGGACCGGGCCCCCGGGGCCCCGACGGGCGCGCAGCTGGGGGTCGCCACCGGCACCCCCCGGGCCCTGGCTCATCGATTGCTGGAACGGGCCCTGGCGGATTTTCCCGGGGCCCCGCTGATTGTGCGGGAGGGATCGACGGCCGCTCTGGCGGAGGACCTTCGTCAGCAACGGCTTGATTTGGTCCTGAGCACGTCGCGGTTGCCCCCCGGAACCAAGGACGAATTCATCACGAAACGCGTTGGCCGGATCCCCCTGGTGTTTGCGGCTGTCCCGCGCCGGGCGGCCGCGGTGCGTCGTTGGCCCGATGATTTGGGGCGTCAGCCGATGGTGTTGCCGGCGGGGGGGGCCTATCGGGAGGTTCGGGACCTGTGGGATCAATGGGGCATCTCCCCCAAGGTCCTCGTGGAAGTCGACGACGTGGAGTTGGCCCGTCGGCTGGCCCTCGGGGGTCACGGGGTGGCGGTTCTCAACGCCCTGACCGCCGCTGTCCAAACCCCCGGGGCGCGACTGGTCCCCGTCGGGAAACCCACGGGTCTTTTCGAGTCCGTCTATCTCACCGCGGGGCGGCGAAAATACACCAATCCTTTGGCGGCCGGGCTTCTCGGCTCCTTTTCAATCCCGCTCCCGCAATAAACCCCCCCGGGTGGAATATCGCCTTTTCGAGGCCTATGCTTAGAGGCAAGGGTCCGGCCTCGGAGGTGGGTTGCGTGAAAAGCGGGAAGCGGGGTTTCACGCTGATTGAACTGATGCTGGTGGTGGCCATCATCGGCCTGTTGGCGGCCATCGCCATTCCCAAATTCGCCAATTTGGTCATTAAAGCCCGGGAAGCGTCCGTCAAGGGCGCCCTGGGGGCCCTGCGAAGCGCTTTGTCGATTTATTACGCGGACGCCGAGGGCAATTATCCCTACATGAACGGCTTTGGTCTGGATGTTTTAACCCCCCGTTATATCTCCAGCATCCCATCGGTCGCTTTACCGCACATGACCGGGCATCCGCGCGGAAATGGTTTCTACAATAACATCGGCGTGGCCAACGGATCGGCTTGGTCGGCTTGGGCGTTGCCTTTTTTCGTCATCAACCCCTCCGGTCTGGTGGACCGGATTGTTTTGGATTGCCCGCACACCGACACCCGCGGCATCACCATCAGTCTTTGGTGACATTTTGAGGGTCGGCGGGCGAACCGCCGGCCTTTTGATTCGCCTCGCCAACTGGTAAGATTTCCCTCGCGCCGTGCCTCTATTCCTCGTCGCTACCCCCATCGGCAATTTGAAGGACTTGAGCGACCGGGCCCGGGAGGTTTTGGCCGGGGCGGACGTCGTTTTGGCCGAGGACACCCGGCAAACCCGCAAGCTCCTGCAGCACGCCGGCTTGGACCGGCCGATGGTCCGCTACGACGAACACGTCCATCGACGTGCGGCGCCCGAAATTTTGGAACGGCTGGCCCGGGGAGAAAAGGTCGCCCTGGCCACCGACGCGGGAACGCCCGGCCTCTCGGACCCCGGCGGCCGCCTGGTGGCCGAAGCCGCCGCCCGGAACCTGCCGGTGATTCCGATCCCCGGCCCCTCGGCGCTTCTGGCGGCCCTGGCCGCGTCGGGTCTTCCCTGGGATCGGTTCACGTTTTTGGGGTTTCTGCCCCGGCGTCCCGGACGCCTGAAACGCGAATTGGAAGCCGGACGTGAACGAACGATCGTGTTTTACGAGTCGCCCCACCGGGTGGTGAAAACCCTGGACATCGCCCGGGAAGTGCTGGGCGACGCCCCCTGCGCCTTGGCCCGGGAGCTGACCAAGATTCACGAAGAAATTTTGCGGGGTCCCCTGTCGGCGGTGGCGGACGTCCTTCGGGCCCGGGGCGACGTGCGGGGCGAAATCACGGTGGTGGTGGCCCCCGCTGAAACGGCGGCGGACGAGTCGGACGAGGAGGAATCGGAATGATCTCGGCGGCGGTGGTGGGCGCGACGGGTTACACGGGCGGGGAGCTTCTTCGAATTTTGCTTCAACATCCGGAGGTCCGTGTCGTCCGGGTCACCTCCGAATCCAAGCCCGGCCGCCCCCTGGCCGAAGTTCATCCCTTCCTAAAAGGGCGGCTGAGCCTGACCCTCGAAAAATTCAACGCCCGGGCCATCGCCCGGGACGTCGACGTGGCCTTCTTCGCCCTCCCCCACGGCGTCGGTTCCAAAAACATCGCCGATTTCGTCCGGGAAGGCAAAAAAGCCGTGGACCTGTCGGCGGATTTTCGAATTCGCCGCCTCCCGGTTTACGAATCGACCTACAAGGTCAAACACGCGTCGCCGGCCCTTCTCGCCAAAGCCGTCTACGGTCTCCCCGAGTTGTTCCGGGAGAAGATCCCGGGCGCCCCGATCGTCGCGAACCCCGGCTGTTACGCCACGACGACCATTCTGGCCCTGGCGCCCCTGTTGAAAAACAAAATGGTCCGCCCGGGCTCCATCGTCGTGGACGCCAAGTCCGGCGTCTCCGGCGCGGGGAAAAAACTGGACCCCATGTACCTCTTTTGCGAAGCCGCGGAGAATTTCCAGGCCTACGCCGTGGTCAAGCACCGCCACGTGCCGGAAATCGAGCAGGCCCTGGGCGACCACGCGGGGGCGGCGCCCACCCTCACCTTCGTGCCGCACCTGGTGCCCATGGTCCGGGGCATCCACGTGACGGCCTACGCCGATTTGAAAAAAAAGACAACCGCCGCGCGCCTGCGCGCGGTATACGAAGCGGCCTACGCGGGGGAGCGGTTCATCCGCGTTCTTCCCGAGGGGCAATGGCCGCAGACCAAGGACGTGGCGGGGACCAATTACGTCGACATCGCGGTCGCCGTGGACGAACGCCACGGTCGCGCGGTGGTGCTCGCCGTGCTGGACAACCTGGTCAAGGGCGCGGCCGGCCAGGCCGTGCAGAACATGAACCTGCTCTTCGGTTTGGATGAGGCCGCGGGGCTCAAATAACTAAAACGCGGACCGGCGCCCGGCGCCCCCGTGGGAGGACACGATGGGTTTCATTGGGTTTTTGAAGAAGTTGTTGGGCATGACCAACGCGGGCGACCAGCGGTTGTTGTGCGCCGAATGCGGGGGGGATTTCGTTTTCGAAGCGGGCGAGCAGGCCTTTTTCGCCGAGCGGGGGTTGACCCCGCCCAAACGGTGCCCCGATTGCCGTAAGAAAAACCGCGGCCGCCGCCGCTTTGGACGGGGCCGGGGCCGTTGAAAGCCCTCCCCCTTTCGAACGCCGATCTCCCGCCGGGCTTCGCCCTGCACGGCGTGCGGGCCGGCATTTCCAAAAAGGCGGGCAAAAAGGACCTGGCGCTGTTCCTCTCGGAACGGCCCGCCCGGGCGGCGGGAGTTTTCACGACCAATCTCGTCAAGGCCGCGCCGGTCCGCTATTGCCAGAAGAAACTGGCGGCCTCCCGGTCGGCGCGGGCCGTGGTGATCAATTCCGGCTGCGCCAACGCCTGCACGGGCCGCCCCGGCGCGGCGGACACCGCCTGGACCGCCGCCACCCTGGGGCGGGGGTTGGGGTTCAAGCCGTCGGACGTTCTGGTTGCCTCGACCGGCGTCATCGGCCGCCCTTTGCCGCGCCCGGCCCTGGGCCGCGGCCTTCGGGACCTGATCGGCCGGGTGGAAAAAAAACAGGCGGGTCAAACGGCCGACGCCGTCCGGGCCATCATGACCACGGACACCCGTCCCAAAGCCGCCCGGGCGACGTTTAACATCGGCGGGCAAACCCGCGTTGTGTGGGGGTGCGCCAAAGGCGCCGGCATGATCCACCCCAACATGGCCACGATGCTTTCGGTCGTGCTGACCGACGCGGGGGTTCCGGCCCCGGCGCTCCAGCGCGCCCTCGCGGCCGCCGCCCGGGGGACCTTCAATTGCGTGAGCGTCGACGGAGACACCTCCACCAACGACAGTCTTTTCCTGCTGGACAACGGGGCCCCGCGGTCCTATTCCCCAAAGGAATTGTCCGCTTTCCAATCGGCCCTGGAGGAAGTGTGTCTTTCCCTGGCGGGCCAGATCGCCGCCGACGGGGAAGGCGCCACGCGGGTGGCGTGGATCTTCGTCCAAGGCGCCCGGACCGAAAAGGCGGCCCATCAATTGGCCGCGACGGTCGCCACCTCCGCCTTGTTTAAGACCGCGCTTCACGGCGCCGATCCCAACTGGGGGCGGGTGTTGGCCGCCCTGGGCCGGGCCGGCGTGCCCTTCGACCCGGACCGGGTGGACGTGCGCATCGGCGACACGCTGGTTTGCCGAGCCGGCGGGCGGGCCCCCCATTCGGAAAAGGCGGTCCACCAAGCCCTGAAAAAAGACCGGGTCACGGTCACGGTCGACCTTCACCAAGGGAAGGCCTGGAGCCACTACGTGACCTGCGACTATTCAAAAGACTATATTTCGATCAACGCCGATTACACGACCTGACGTCGGTTCTCTAAAAGGGGGGAATCGGTGAAGACCCGGACCTTCCGCCTTCAAAAAGGGGCCCTGGCCCCCGGCCGGATCGCCGAGACCGTCGAACTTCTTCGGGCCGGCGGGGTGGCGGTTTTTCCGACGGACACGGTGTACGGGTTGGGGGCGAGCGTTTTCCGCCCGACGGCGATCAAAAAGATCTACGCCCTGAAGGGCCGGTCCTACAAAAAGCCCCTGCCCTTCCTGGTGGCCGGTCTCGAGCAGGCGCTGGCCCTGGTGGAGCCGCCCGACGCGCGCCTCCGAAAGGTGCTCAAAAAATATTGGCCGGGGCCGTTGACGGTGGTGTTCAACACCTCGCCCCTGGGCCGCTGGACGACGGGGGGAAAGGACACCCTGGCCCTGCGCGTTCCCGACCACCCCGTGGCCCGGGCCCTGCTGCGGGCCATGAACGCGCCCCTGGCGGTCACGAGCGCCAACCGGTCCGGCCGCCCCGAAGCCACGACCGGCGCCCGGGCGGCGGCCCTCTTCGGCGGGAAAGTGGACGTGTTGGTGGACGGCGGCCCCTGCCCCGGCGGCGTTCCGTCGACGGTGCTGGACGTGTCCAGCGTGGTGTGGACCCTGCGCCGGGAAGGCGCCGTGCCCAAATCGGATTTGCTTCGATACATGGCCTAAGGAGACAGCGATGAGCGAGTTGAAGAAAGCGGACCCCCAAGTTTATCGGATCGTCCAGGACGAAACCCACCGGCAGGAGGAGGGTTTGGAGATGATCGCTTCGGAGAACTACGTGTCCGAAGCGGTCCTGGAAGCCCAGGGATCGGTGCTGACGAACAAATACGCCGAAGGCTACCCGGGGAAGCGCTACTACGGCGGCTGCGAGGAAGTGGACAAGGTGGAGACCCTGGCCATTGAGCGGGTGAAGGCCCTGTTCGGCGCCGAACACGCGAACGTGCAGCCCCACTCCGGGTCCCAGGCGAACATGGCCGTCTACATGGCGGCCCTCCAACCCGGGGACACGATCATGGGGTTGGAATTGTCCCACGGCGGGCACCTAACCCACGGCCACCCCCTCAACTTTTCCGGCAAATATTTCAAGATCGTTTCCTACGGGGTCCATCCCGACACGGAGCGCGTGGACTACGACACGTTGGAAGCCCTGGCCCGGGAACACAAACCCAAGATGATCGTTTCGGGGGCGTCCAACTACTCCCGGGTGTGGGAGTGGGAACGCCTGCGCGCCATCGCGGATTCCGTCGGGGCCCTCCATTTCGCGGACATCGCCCATTACGCCGGTTTGATCGCCGCCGGGGAGTACCCCTCGCCCGTGGCCCACGCCGATTTCGTCACCACGACCACCCACAAGACCCTTCGGGGCCCCCGGGGCGGCGTCGTGATGTGCAAGGAGCGGTTCGCCAAGGACATCGACCGGGTGGTGTTTCCCGGGGTCCAGGGCGGTCCCTTGATGCACGTCATCGCGGCCAAAGCGGTCGCCTTCGGTGAGGCGCTGAAACCCGCTTTTAAAAAGTACCAGGCCCAGGTGCGCATCAACGCCCAGGCCCTGGCCGCCGCCCTGGTCAAACACGGTTTTCGCATCGTGGCCGGCGGCACCGACAGCCACGTGATGTCGGTGGACCTGCGCCCCAAATCCATCACGGGCAAAGAGGCGGAGGTCGTGCTGGGCAAGGCGGGCATCACCGTCAACAAAAACACGATCCCCTTCGATCCCGAAAAGCCCTTCATCACCTCCGGCGTCCGCCTGGGCACCCCGGCTCTCACCACCCGGGGCATGAAAGCCAGGGAGATGGAAAAGATCGCCGGGTGGATCAACGCGGCCATCGAGGGCCGTTCGGACGACAAAGCCCTGGCCAAAATCCGCCGGGAGGTGGAAACGCTCTGCCAAAAGTTTCCCCTCTACCGCCACCGTTTGAAACGGGGATAATCCCTGCCCTTTCTTCTCGCCGTCGGGTTTTTCACGGCCCTGGTCGTCGCCGCGGGCCTGACGCCGGCCTTCGCCGCGCTCTCCCGGCGCTGGGGCGTCCTGGACATTCCCGACGAACGGAAAGTCCATCGGTCGCCGATTCCCCGCTGGGGCGGCGGGGCCATTGCCGCCGGGGTTTTCGCCGCCTTGGGCACCCTAGCGATTCTGGCGCCCCGTTTTCGAGGGCTCCTGGCCTATCAACACCGCCTGGTGAAGGACGGGCAGGTGGTCGGCACCCTGAGCTTGGGGTCCCAGCTCACCGGCATCCTGTTGGGCGCGACCTTTTGCGTGGGGCTGGGCATGTGGGACGACCGCCGCTCGCTGCCGGCGGTGGTCAAGCTGCTGGCCCAAATCATCGCCGCCTACGTCGCCATGATGTACGGCGTCCGCATGGCCGGCCTGGCCCTGCCCGGCCTGGGGTTCGTCGAGTTTCCCCTCTTCCTCTCCCAAATCATCACCCTTCTCTGGCTCCTGGGGTTCATGAACGCGATCAATCTGGCCGACGGCTTGGACGGTTTGGCGGCGGGATTGGCGGCCATCGCCGCCGTCACGTTTCTGTTCGTGGCGCTCCTTCAGGGGGACACCCGCATCGTTCTGTACGCGAAACAGCTCAAGCTGGCGGCGATCCTGGCGGCGGCGGTGGGCGGGGCCTGCCTGGGCTTTTTGATTTTTAATTTCCACCCCGCGCGGATTTTTATGGGCGACGGCGGCGCGCTCTTTTTGGGATTCATGCTCGGGGCCATCAGCGTGGTGGGAACGTTGAAGACCAGCGCCGTGTTGGCTTTCCTGATCCCCGTGATCGTGGTCGCCCTGCCGGTGACGGACACGGTCTTTGCCCTCGTGCGCCGTTACCGTCGAGGAAACGGCGTCATGGCCGCGGACCGGGGGCACTTTCACCACCGTCTGCTCGACCTCGGGTGGACCCAACGGGAAGTCGTGCTGTTGGTTTACGTCGTGACCCTCCTCTTGTCCATGGCGGCGCTCCTGCTGACGTTTTTCCGGGGGCGCGTGTGAAACGCCCGACCGCCAAAAAAATTCTTTTTATCTTCGGCACCCGGCCCGAGGCCATCAAAATGGCCCCGGTGATCCGGGCCCTTCGGGAACGGCCGGGGGAATTCAACGTGCGGGTCGCGGTCACCGCCCAACACCGTCAATTGCTGGACCCGGTCTTGAAACTCTTTGGCATCCGCCCCGACCACGACCTGGGGATCATGCGCCCCGGGCAATCCTTGACGGACGTGTCGGTCCGCGCCCTCTCGCGCCTGGAGCCGGTGGTTCGATCGGAAAAACCCGACCTGGTCCTGGTGCACGGCGACACCACGACGACCCTGATGGGGGCCCTGGCCGCTTTTTACCAAAGGGTGCCCGTGGGGCACGTGGAGGCGGGTCTTCGATCGGGCGACGACGCCAACCCCTTTCCGGAGGAAGCGAATCGGCGGTTGACCGACGGGCTGAGCCTCCTCCATTTCGCCCCCACCGAGGAAGCCCGCCGAAATCTCCGACGGGAGGGGCGTCCGGCCCGGGGCATCGTGGTCACCGGCAACACGGCGGTGGACGCCTTGAATCTGGGATTGGCCCGGCTGGGGCAACGCTCGCCGGCGTTGCCGCCCGCCGTCGCCCGAATCGCCCGGGGACCCTTCGCGTTGGTCACCGTCCACCGGCGGGAAAATTTCGGAAAGCCCCTGGAAGAAATTTGCGGAGCCCTGGGGCGCGTGGCCGCCGCCCGGCCCGAAGCCGGGTTCGTGCTTCCAGTCCATCCCAACCCCAACGTGGGCGCCGTCGTCCGTCGAATCCTGGGGGGGAGGCCCAACGTGGTCTTGACCGCGCCCCTGGACTACGGCCCGCTGATATACCTTCTGAAAAAATGCCGATTTGTCGTGACCGATTCGGGCGGAATTCAAGAGGAAGCCCCCGGCCTGGGCAAACCGGTGTTGGTGGTTCGCCGAACGACGGAGCGCCCGGAAGCTGTCCGGGCCGGCGTGGCCCGGGTGATCGGGACTGACGGAATTTCCGTTCAACGGTGGATCGATCGGTTGTGGGACGACGGTCCGCTCCATCGGTCCATGGCTCGGCGGGTTCATCCGTTCGGCGACGGTCGGGCCGCGGCGCGCATACGTCGCGGGCTCGTCCGGTTTTTTCGGTCGCCGCCCTAGTCGGCGCCTTTCATCGTTCCCCGGTTTTTTGAAGCGCCGCGGGGTTGGGGAATAGGACGTTGGCGTTTGGCCCGGCTAAAAGGAAACGCCCCGGAAAATCCGAGCGGCGGACGGTGAAATTTCCGTTGCTCTCCGGCGGAGCGTCGATCCCCACCGACCAATGTCGGCCCCGGGCGGAACGGAGGCGGAGGACGGGACCCGACCCCGGCACCCAGGGCGGTGTTAAATTTTCCCATTGCAGAAAACGAACGTCGGCTAAAGCCCGCGTCCAGGTTTCCGCCGCGCCGGATTCGATCGGGCGCCCATTCAGGGTCCATCCCGAGGCCTCCTTTCGGAGATGAAAAGCCCCCCGCGGCCCCTTTCCCGCGGCCTCGATGACGGGGTCTCCCGCTTCGACGGAAAACAAGCGACCGTCCATCCAATATCCCCAGGTATACCCCAAACTCGTTCGCGACAAACCGTCCACCGCGTACACTCCCCGCAGGGCGCTGCAACGGGCGAAGAGGCGGTTTTTAACGTCCGTGTTTTTCCCAAACGACCATGAAACGGATTCCCGATCGTTCCTCCCAAAGATCCGAACCGTCACGCGTCGATCGCCCAAATCGTAGAGCGCGTCGGTGTCGGTCCGGTCGGTAATTTTATTCCAAAGGGAGAAGCGGCGGAGAGCGTCGAAAAGTCTTTCCACTCGTTCCTCCTCGGCGGGCCACCGTTGAGGGTGGACAATCCACCAGTGGTCTTTTTCGTGCTCCAGCCGCACTTCGTCATCCATGTAAACCACGGTGATTCGAAGGGGATCGGCTGGAATCGGGGGAGCGGGGGCGATGGAGCGAACCGGTCCGCGTTCCGGGACAAAGTAGACGATGGCTAGAACCGCCGTGGCGGCCAACAATCCCGTCCACCACCGGACGTGGCCGGTCATCGCGCCCGCGGTTCGGCGCCCGGGAACCGGAGGTCTCGCCCCGGAGCGGAATAAAGCGGATTCCCCGCTGAACGGGTTTTTCGAGCGAGGGATGTCGCGTTGCCCGGATTGGCTGTCCGTCCTCCGTCGTGCGAACGATTCACTTCACGCCGCCCGGCCATTAGAAAAATCCCTTTTACGGGGCTACGCACGGCCCACCTCCCCGCGCCAGAACGCCCGCCATCGGTTCCGGCGCCGCCGGTAAAATCCGATAAAAACGAGAAGCACCGCCGGGGCGAGCGAATAACCGATCCCCTTCGTGACCGCCCGGGCCATCCGGCCCGCCGGGCGCAGGGAGCGCCGCGGCGCCCCCTTTCGCGGGAGTTCGCCCAATTCGGCGTCCCGGGTGAGCCATTGCAAAAGTTGGACAAGAAAAAGCTCGTTGCCGGGGGGATGCGGGGAACGGGGGTCGGCCACGAAGGCCGTTCCCAAAACGGCGAGGGAGAAGCGAGGGATTCGACGTGACGGCCGGGTAAAAGACGTTGTCGACCCCTCGACCAGAGCGGCCAGAGGGAAGGGGCCGGGGGTTCGAGCATTCTTTAGCAGGGGCAAAGCCATCGGATCCAACACCTCGTTCCCATCGAAAATCCAGCTGTCGAAGGACGACCGCGCCAACGTCGTCCAACGGTGGGATTTAATGGCCTCTCCTGTCGGGCGGAGAGGATGACAGAAGGGAAAAACCGCTTCGTCAAGATTTCGGGTCACGGGATGATCGAGGTTCCAGAGGGTCACAGACACGAAGGGCCAATAGCGGGAACGGAAGACCCCCTGGGGGTTTTGAAAGCCCAACGTTTGACACTGAAGATCCATGACAATGTCCCGATCGGAGCGGACGCCGTAATGGGCGAGGAGCGCCTCCAACCCGGTGTCAATCGGAAACGACCGGAAGCCATTGGGATTGATGGAGCGATGGTTGAAGGCCACCAGGACCGGCACTCCGCTTGAAAGAAATAAGTCCAACACGTCGATCTCCCGGGCGTCCAAGGCGCGTTTGGGCCCGAGAAGGAGCAGCGCGTCCGGTGAAACGCCCGTTTCCGTGCTCAGCGGCGCCGATTCCACGGCGAACGCGGAAAACAGCCCGGCCCCGGGTCCGGATTTCAAGGCCTCCGCCGTCAGCTCGTCGTGACCACCGACCAAGAGCAAGGTTTTTCGGCGGGGGGACACCAGGGACCGAAGGCGCGCCGCCAGTTCGAATTCCAAATCGAGGGCGTCTTTCACGTAGGGGAGCACTTCCGTCCGGTCCCGATAACGCAGCACGACGGCCATGTAACCTTCCCGGACGCGGTAGCGGTCGTCGGAAATTTCGGTGAATCCGGTCGGCACCAGGTTCGCCGCTCGAAGGTCCCGGTTCACCGCGTCCGACCCGTCGGGTGGCACCACCTCCACGTCCAGCCGTCCGCGGCCGGCGACGCGCCATTCCTCGAGAAATTCCGATACGTAACGGCCGCGGGCCGCGTGGGGTTGGGGCAGGTCGGGAGTGAGATAGAAAGTGACGCGGACCGGATCTGCCAGACCTTCCAAAAGACGTCGAGTGGACGGGGCCAAGGTGTATCTCTGGTCTCCCGTCCCGTCCCAGCGAAAGGAAAACCGTCCCGCCGCCAAGTTAAGGAACAAAAGGAAAAGCGCGACGATCAAACCGCCGCCGAGGCGCCGGACGGGGGGCGCTAGCGCCATCGGCGACCGGCCACCGCGGAATAGGCCCCCGCCAGGGCGGCGGCCGTTCCCGAGACAAAATATAGAACGTCCCGCGCATCGATTACGCCGCGGCGGAAGGCGTCAAAGTGTCGGTCGACCCCCAAGAAGGCGAGGGTGTCGCCGACAGGTCCCGCGACGTAACGGCTGGCGGGACCCAGTCCGACAAAGGCGAAGCAAAAAAGGAAACCCGTTAATAGGGCGATGGCCTGGCTGCGCGTCGCGGCGGAGGCCCAAAGTCCCAACGCCGAGAAAAAGGCCCCCAAAAATGCGGCCCCCACGAAAGAGACCTCGATGGCCTGCACGTCGGGCCGACCCAGGAAAACCAACGGGAGCAGTAGCGCGTGGCCGCCCAGGAGAGTCGCGCCCAAACCGCCCAAAGCGGCCAAGAATTTTCCGGCCACCAGTTCCGCGTCGCTGACGGGTTGCGCGGCAAGGAGGTCGAAAGTTCCCAGGCGGTACTCCTCGGCAAAAAGGCGCATCGTGAACGCTGGCATGAAAACGGCGAACAAAAAAGGGAGCACGTCAAAATATTCAAGCAGATCGGCCTGACCGTTCAAAAAGAGGGAGGAGGTCTGGGTCCAACCCAGGAGGAACAACAATAAGCCCAGGGTGAGAAACCACATCGATCCGTTGGCCTGTTCCGCCCATTCTTTCCGGGCCAAACCAACGACGCGGCTAAAACGCATCGGGGGGGGCGAGCCGACGGAAAACATCATCGAGGACCGGCCTCTCAATTTGGAGGTCGCGCAACACCCACCCATGAGAGAGCGCGGTCCGGACCACCGCCTCCCGGGGGTCGGCGTTGAATTCGATTCGGAGGTGGACGACACCGTTGTCCGCCTCCGGAAGCTCCTCAACCTTGGTCACCCCCGGCAACGCCGACAAGACTGACGCGGCGTCCCGGGGGCCCCGGAGCCGTAGGCGCAACCCGGCGGGGGGGGCGGAAAAAGCGGCGACGACATCGGCGGGCGATCCCTGGGCCACCCGACGTCCCCGATCCAAAACCACCAATCGGTCGCACATCGACTCCGCTTCGGAAAGGATGTGCGTGGAGAGAAGCACGGCTTTGTCCCGCCGGATTCGACCGATCAAATCCCAAATCTCTTTGCGCTGGTGGGGATCCAGGGCCGTTCCCGGCTCGTCCAGCAACAATACCGGCGGGTCGTTCGCCAGGGCCAGGGCGAGGCCCAGGCGCTGGCGGAATCCCTTCGAGAGCGCATGAACGGGCCGATCCACCACGGGGGCCAAACCGCATTCGGCGGCGAGAACGCGGAACCGTTGACGGCTTTGCGCGTCGGAGAGACCCTTCAATTTGGCCAGGAAGAAGAAAAGTTGCCATACATCGAGGGACTCGTAAAGAGGGTTGCCTTCGGCCAGATAGCCCACCCGGGCCCGTTGTTCGGGCGATGCCCCGGGCGCGCGCCCCTCGCCGATTCTCACCCGCCCGCGGGAGGGGGCCAGCACGCCCGCCAACGCACGGAGGGTCGTGGTTTTCCCGGCGCCGTTGGGGCCCAGGAGACCCACCATCTCCCCGGCGCGAACTTCAAAGGACAAATCGGAAACGGCCGGGATCCCGCGAAATTCGCGGCAAAATCCTTCGAGAACAATGACGGGGACGGATTTCACTCAGGTCCGGATTATACCAGTTTGTCGCGTCGGACCCGCCGGTTCGGCGCGCCCTTGATTTTTCGATCAAATCCGCTATCCTTGGGCAAGACTTAAAAAAGGAGTTTCGACATGACGAAGGGACTTGCGTGGCGGGTGATCCTGGCGTTCGCGGTGGCCGCGACCGCGTGCAAGAAGAAGACCGAAATCAAAGCCGGTGCCCCCGTCCCCATCGGCCGTTTCAAAGAAGCCCCGTCTCTTCCGGCCCGGGTGGTGATCAACAATTCCCCAACTTCGCCGCCGGCGCCCGCGCCGGCCCAGATGGAGGAAACGCCCCCCTTGCCGATGCCGGACGCGCCCGCGGAGCGGTCGGGAGACAAGCTTCGCCGCACGCCGTCCGACCCGAATTCCTAAATCCGTCGGTCTTCATCGTCGGAGATGAGGTTGACAAAAAGGGAATCTCGCCATAGACTGGGCAGGTGCTTAAACCCATGACCAAAACAAAGCGACGAACGGCGGTGGGCGTCACGCTCACCGAATTGATGATCGCGGTGGTGGTTCTCTCCCTGGGCGCCCTTGGTTTGCTGGGATCGTTCGCCGGCATCGCCCGGTCCGTTCAATCATCGAAGGCGAAGACCCTGGCCACGAATCTCTGCCAGGAAAAAACGCAGATTTTAAAACAGAAAAACTACTACCGGGTATTGGTTACAACGGCGCCGGCCTACAACACGGATTTTGCCGATCCCATCGCCTTCGATCCGAGTTCGGGGTACTTTCCCCCGGAAACGATCGTCGAAGGGGGAATCACCTTCACGCGTTTGACTTTTGTGGAAGTCGCCCAAGAGATCGGGTCGGACATTGTCGCGCTCGCCCCCACGTCTTCCGACACCGGATTGAAATTGATTACCGTGACGACCTTTTGGGGAAATCCGGATGGGCGGCGGAAAGTCCAGGTTCAATCGCTGCTTTCGAATCCGGACGCCACGGTTCAAAGCAGCATTTTGAGGGGGTTTGTGCAACGGGCGGGGCCCGTTGCCGTCCCCAACGCCACGGTATCCGTCTCGGAGAATTCGGGGTGGGTGGACTCCACGGACGGAACGGGGCTATACACCATCAACCTTTTCCCCGGCTCGTACAATATTCTCGTGGAAGCCGCGGGGTACTTCCCCCAACTCGTGGCCGTGACCATCCCCGCCAACGCGACCGTGAACCAAAACATCACGCTCTCCCCCATGACCACCCAATCGGTGCAGGGTTACGCTTGGATCCGCGACCACTTGGTGATCTCCCAGGTGGTGGCCAGTTCGGAATCCGCCGCGGCTCCGGGGTTCTACCAGGAATACGTCGAAGTGTTTAATCCAACCACCAGCACTGTGCAAATGAAGGGGCGCTTCGGCTTGAAGTTTCAGCGTCGAGTGGCCCAGGACGCCATGCCCCGGGTCATCGACATCGATTACGACTACAAAACACCCGTGTCGACGAACATCGCCCCGGGCGGTTATTACCTGTTCGCCAACACCTCCCCGGTGACGGTGGGCGGCGTGTCTCTTCAGGCCGATGCGATTTGGGAAACGGCGGCGGGGTCCAACACGGTGTTCCCCTATTTCCACGCCGCCGGGCCCTACGGGGAGGACAACAACATCATTCCCATCAATACCGACGGGGGCGGAGAAGGGGCCGGGGGGCTGCAGCTCTACGACACCGTCACGGGCATCGCCCACGACACCTTTGGATGGAAGGGGTTCGGCGGACAATACCCGGGCCTCTACGAATCAATCCCTATGGACCAAATGACCGGTTTCCAAGCCGGAGAGCAGTTTACCCGGGAAGTCAGCACGGCGGGGTACAACCATGCCACGCTCGGGCTGGTCGCCGACCTATACGGGCGCGCCTACGATCACGACTGGAACCTGGACAACATCCTGACGAACACGGAAGTCGGCGGCGTCCTTCCACCGCACAACAGCGCTTCGGCGACCCGGACGACGGTGACGGGAACTCCGGCGATCGACGCGGTCGTGACGTGCAACGACGGGTTGTCGGGCCCGGTCACCGTTCCCGACAGCGGCTGGTTTTGGAATGGAACGGACAATCGTTGGTACCGAAACCCCGGTTTCACCATGCCGTCGATCGCAACGGGAACGTGGTCGGTGTATTTCAGTTCCAGGACCGCCTACGCCGACAGTTTCGTGGAAGTGTCAAGCGTCGTTATCGTTGGCGGGGGGCCGCTCAATATCCCCCACGCCACGACGAATCCGGCCTGGGCGGTGCCGGGACGGTATTCCGTTTTCATCACCAGTTCGTCGGAAGAAGGGTTTGTTTTGGGAACGGTCCGAAACGTGTTCGGGACCGGGATTGCCCCGGCGATCAACGTCACGAACAATTTGGCGAGCGTGTTGGCGAACACCGCCTCGCCCTATCGGTTTTTTCTGCGAACGGTGCCGGGCATCTATAACCTCACGGCCAACGCCAACAACGCCAACGCCAACTACGTCAGCGCCGTCCAACCCGGGGTGACCGTCAACGCGGGACAGGTGACCAGCGGGGTGGATTTCATCCTGACCCAGGCGGGCTCCCTTCGGGGGTTCGTCTCGCGAGACGGGACGAACGCCTTGCCGGGGATCGCTATGACGGCAACCAACGCGGCCGGCCTTGTGGAAACAACGGTGGTCACCGGGAACGACGGTCGTTTCACGATGAGCAACATGTCAACGGGAACTTACGTGATCGAAGCGGCACTGGGGTCCGGGGAGGTGTCCGCGCCCCTATCCGTTTCGACGACGGTGACGGTGGGAACGTCGTTGTTCGTCGGTTCCTTTACGGTGGTCGGGGCCGCGGGATACGTGACCGGGGCTGTGACGCAATCGGGAAGTCCCATCAAAACCGGGGTCATGGTCGTCGTGTCCACGGCCGTCCTCGCCGCGCCCCCCGCGCTGAGCAGCACCACGATGACGGGGATCCCCTATTACATCGGCGCCAGCTACGAGGACGGCACCTATTCCCTCGAAGTGAAAGGGAGCACCTCAACGACGTTTCGCGTCTACGCGTTCTATCCGATCCAAAACGCCACCGGAACCTGGACCACCTTGACGGCCAGCAGCGCCAACGTGCAAATCCTTCCGGGTCAGACAAAAACGGGGGTCAACTTTGCCTGGTAAGATCGTGCCTCGTCGATCCCGCCGCCGAGGATACACGCTCGTCGAAACGATGATCGTGGTGTCCATTGTTGCAATGCTCATCGCGATGGTGGCCCCGCTCATTATTCAAACCCAACGATTCTTCATTTTGAACCGGGCCCGGGTCAACATTCAGCGCGAGGCCCGGTCGGCCATGACCACGATTTCAAAAAACCTGCGCCAAGCGCAATCGCTCACCATTCGGCTCGACAACGCGACGGGACAGCCTTACTATTCCCGCCTTCGTTTTACGACGGTCGACGGTCGCGCCTTGACGTATTATCAGAGCGGCACCAACCTCTATCAGATCGGCACCAGCACCTCGACGCTGTCGACCCATGTGCGGTTTTTAAATTTTTTCTTTCCTCGCTCCAACGACATGGCCATCCTGTCGATGTCCATGACCTTGGAGGAGAGCATTTACGAGGGGCGGAAAAAGGCGCTCCACGTGGCCTCGGAGCGCATACGCATCATGGACTGACGGGGCTTGAAAGAGCGCTTCCCCGGGGTTAAACTGGGGGAGAGTGTTCCGGGAGGGGAATTCCCGACCTATGTTAAAAAAACTGAATTCCAAACGAAAAGAATCCGGCCAGGTCCTGATCGGCGCCTTTGTGTTGGTCGCCGTGCTTCTGATTTTCGTTCCCCTCATGGTCCAGTGGGGGAAAAACGAATCCAAATGGTCCACCCGGGACCAAATGACCATGGTGGCCTTCAACGGGGCCGACGGCGCGGTCGACCGGGCCGTTTGGAAACTGAAGAGTTCCACCTCCACCTGGTCCCAGGCGAGTACCGGAACGGTCATCGCGGGGTACAATTTCGACGCGACCTACACCGACCTTCCGGGGATCCAGTACCGCATCCGGTTTTCGAGCGGGCCCTCGGCCCAGCAAGTCACCGTCGTGGCCGAGGCCAAAGACGTGAACACGGGCCAAGTCCGGGCCCTCCGGGCCTCGTTCCAGAACATGGCGTTTCCGGGCGGGGTGTTCACGGGCGGCACCGTGGGCTATTCCGACGACTTCTCGGCCCACTGGGGCCCCGTCATGGCCCACGGGAACATCAACATTTCGGGCACCGCCTCCGGGGAATATTTCCCGCGGAAGTTCTCCAAACAGGTCGTTCAAAAGACCGGCGGCGCCGGCGCCAACCGCGACACCAACGGCTTGAACCCCCCCAACACCAACAACGTGGAGTGGTGGTCCGATTACCCCTGCCCGGACCTCCCCGTCCTGGATTTTACGACCATGCGGGCGTCGGCGTCCGTGAACAGCACGCTGAATTACCGCACCAACGACAACACCTCCGGCGCGGGAAAGTGCGTCGGGTGGACCGTGGGGAGTCACAGCGTCTGTCGAAGCGGGGGCGCCACCGCGGCCTCCCACTACAGCGCCACGGTCTGCCACCTCCACGATTCGAACCACCACGCGCGTTCCAGAGATAATTTGATTTGGTATTGGGATTCGAATTACAGCCTTATCTTGACCGGAAAAGGCACGCTCACCGGCCACAGCAACGCCGTCAAAGGCACGATGATCGTCCGGGGCAACCTGACCATCGCCGACGAAGACAACCTGGTGTCCACCGTGGCCATCCCGTCGGGAGCCTGGCGGGAATACGCCGCGATCGATACCGCCGCCGCCAATCAATACCCCGGGGACACCGGGTTCCAAACCCAAGCCGCGACCTTCGGCCTGGGCACGCAGACCTGGACCGGCGGTCCGGCGGCCGGCGCCTACTCCGACGTGGGCATTCTCGGGTTTCTGTATGTGGGCGGCAACCTGTCCATCACCGCGCCCTACGACCACGCGGGCAGCATCTGGGTCGTCGGGAACGTCACCACGACGTCCAGCGAACGCACCTACGTGTTTTACCTCGGCAACCTGCCCGACGTCCCGGTTCTTAACGTCGTGCTCGTCCGGCAGACCTGGGACGAGGTCCGTCCAAGCACCGCCACCTGGATGTAATTCCCCGCCGCGCCCCGCGGCATTTTGACCCTCTCCCCGGGAAATGGTAAATTTCCACCGTCGATAACGGCCCCGCTTTCGCCGGCCGCCTCTTGCTGGAATCCATGGACGGCCAAGGCGGAAAGGCGGACTTTCTCCGGGCTCCGCCCGGGGCCACGGGAGAATTTCCGTGAAACAAGGTTATTTCATCACGTTGGAAGGCGGCGAAGGATCGGGCAAAAGCACCCAGGCCCGGCTCCTGGTTCAATCCCTCCGCCGCGCCGGGCGGCGCGTGGTCCACACGCGGGAGCCCGGGGGCACCACCATCGCCGAGGCCGTGCGCCGCGTCCTCCTGCGTCCCGGCGGTCGGGTCGCGCCCATGACCGAACTCCTCCTTTACGAAGCGGCCCGGGCCCAGCACGTGGCCGAAATCATTCGCCCCGCCCTGGACCGGGGCCGGGTGGTGGTCTGCGAACGTTACACCGACGCGACGACGGCGTACCAAGGGTACGGCCGGGGGTTGGATCGCCGTCAAATCGCCCGCTTGAACGAAACGGCCACCGGCGGCTTGACGCCGGATCTGACTTTTCTCCTCGACGTTCCCGTGGATCGCGGCCTTCGGGCCGCCCGGTCCTTGTCCAAGACGATTTCCAAAGGGGGGCGTCGTTTGGCCGGGGACCGACTGGAACGGGAGCCCTTGGCTTTCCACGAGCGCGTGCGGGCCGGATACCGGGCCCTGGCCCGGCAACACCCCCGTCGAATCGTTGCCGTCCCCTGGGGGCCCCTGGAGTCCGTGCGCCGGGAGATCCAACGGTCGACCGAAAAGAGGTTAAAGGACTTTTGATGAACGAGGCATCTTTTGGGACTCTCTCGGACGTTCGCGGGCAGGAGGCCGCCCTGAGCGTCTTGGCCTCGGCCTTGAGGTCGAGCCGCGTTCCCCACGCTTATCTCTTCGTCGGCCCGGAAGGCGTCGGCAAAGCCAAGGCCGCCCGGCTCTGGGCCCAAATTTTGTTGTGCGAAGCCCCGGTTTCCCCGGTCCAAGCCTGCGATCAATGCGTGGGCTGTCGTAAGGCCGTGGCGGGCGGTCACCCCGACCTCCTTTCCGTGGATTTCGAGCGACAGGCGGCCCTTCTGAAAGAGCCCCTGGAGAAACAAAAATCCATCAAAATTGACACGGTTCGGGAAATGGAGCACACCCTCCGCCTGAAACCCTCCGAAGCCCGGGTCAAAGTGGCCCTGTTGGACCCGGCGGACGCCCTGGTGGACGCGGCGGCCCACGCGCTTCTCAAGATTTTGGAGGAACCCCCCGCCGCGACGCACCTGGTTTTGATCGCCCGGGAAGCCACGGCCCTCTTGCCGACGATCCGTTCCCGGTGCCACCTGGTCCGCTTTCGCCCCCTGGATCAGGGGACCCTGGCCGACATTGTTCGCGGGCTGAAACCCGGCGTATCCGAATCGGAAACGCGGAACGCGGCGGCGGTGGCCGAGGGGTCCGTGGCCCGGGCCCTGTCCGCCATCGACGGGACCGGCGCGCTGGATTTCGATTGGACCTCGGTCCCATTGAGCGAATTGCTGGCCTGGTGCGAAGGGTTCGGCAATCCCCGCCTCGGCCGCTCGGCGGCGGAACGACTGGTGGAGTCCCTGATGGCCCGGGAACAGGAATCCCTGCGCCGGGGCGAGGGATCCGCCGAGGCCCTGCGGGAAAGTTTGACGGCCCTGCACCGCCTGCGGCAAAACGCCCACGTCACGCTCACTTTGCAAACCCTGCTCCTGGGGCTCCGCCGCCGGGCCCGGGAGAAGGTGGAGGCCCGACCGTCAAGGGACGGCCTCGCCCCTCTGGGCTCGGCCGCCGCTGGCACGGGACATGAGCCCCGCGCCAGCACTGGGGGACTTGACCCCGGGCCAAGGCCCGGGGCGTCTAAGGAGCCCCTGTGAAACCCTATTACCTGACCACCCCCATTTACTACGCCAACGACGTGCCCCACATCGGCCACGCCTACACCACCATCGCCGCCGACGTCCTGGCCCGCTGGAAACGCCTGTCCGGCGCCCGGGTCCATTTCCTGACGGGGACCGACGAACACGGCGCCAAAATCGCCCAGGCCGCCGGCGCCGCGGGGCAAACCCCCCGGGCCTACCTGGACCGGGTGGTGGCCAAATTCCAGGAGCTTTGGACCCGCCTGACCGTCACTCCCGACGATTTTCTCCGAACCTCCGACGCGCGCCACATCGGCGTGGTGCAAAAAATTTTTGAAAAGTTGTTGAAGGACGGACACATTTACCTCGGGTCCTACGAGGGGTGGTACTGCGTCCCCGACGAAACCTTCTGGTCCGAATCGGAATTGAAGGAAGGGAAATGCCCCACCTGCGGCCGGACCGTGGAGCGTTTGAAGGAGGAGAGCTATTTCTTCAAACTCTCCGCCTTTGAGGCGCCGCTCCTGGCCCATTTCGAAAAACATCCCGAATTCCTCCAGCCGAAGTCCCGGGCGCCGGAAATCGTTCAATTCGTCAAAATGGGCCTTCGGGATCTCTCGGTGAGCCGCACCAAAGTCGCCTGGGGGGTTCCCGTGCCGTCCAACCCCGCCCACACGGTTTACGTGTGGTTCGACGCGCTCATCAACTATATTTCGGCCCTGGGGTACGACCCCGCGGCGCCGGGCGCGCTTTACAAGGAGTTTTGGCCGGCGGACCTCCATCTGGTGGGAAAGGAAATCTTCCGTTTCCACGCCGTGATCTGGCCCGCCATGCTCCTGGCCCTGGGCGTTCCCCTGCCCCGGACGGTGTTCGCCCACGGGTGGTGGACGGTGGACGGGGAAAAAATGTCCAAGTCCCGGGGCAACGTGGTGGACCCCCACCGCATGGCCGACGAATTTGGGGTGGACGCCTTCCGTTATTTCCTCCTTCGCGAAGTGCCCTTCGGCGCCGACGGGGACTTTTCCGCCAAGGCGCTCCTGGGTCGTTACAACGCCGAACTGGCCAACGCCCTGGGCAACCTGCTCAACCGCGTGTTGAACTTGTTGGAAAAGAATTTTGACTCGGCGCTCCTTCCCGCGGGGACGGGGGACCTGTTGCCCGAAAACGCGGATTGGGCCCGGGCCTACAACGACGCTCTCGACCGCACCGTTTTTCACGAGGCCTTGGACGTGGCGTTCGGATTGGTCAATCGGGCGAACAAATACGCCGAGGACACCGCTCCCTGGAAACTGGTCAAAACCGACGCGCCCCGAACCCACGCCGTGCTCACGGAGATGGCCCGGGTTTTGAAGGTGGCCGCCGTGACCCTTCACCCGTTTATGCCCACCGTCACCGAGGAAATGTGGCGGCAGCTGGGGGAGCCCCGTCCTCTGGGTGCCGAGGCCGCCCGGGCCCTGGCCGGCGGCAAAATCCAATTCGACCCCGGGCAAAAAATCCGAAAAGGGAACCCGCTTTTTCCCCGGAAAGAGGCCCCGAAACCTTGACCCCGCCGGTCGCCATCGACACCCACGCCCATCTGGCCGACGAGAAATTCGACGCGGACCGGGACGAGGTTTTAAAACGGGCCTGGGACGCCGGATTGTCGGTGGTCGTTGAAATCGGCGAGGAGGAAAGCCAATGGCCCAAGGCCCGGGCCCTGGCCGAGGCCCATCCCGGCCGGGTGTACTGGACCGCCGGGTACCACCCCTATTACGCGATCAAAGCCGACGACGGCCTGCCGGACCGGTTGGCCGCCGAACTCCGGCACCCCGCCTGCGTGGCCGTGGGGGAAATCGGTTTGGATTACCATCGCCCCGACTCCCCGCCGGAGGTGCAGCGGCGGGTCTTGGAAAAACTTCTGGACGTGGCGGCCCGGGCCGGAAAACCCGTCGTTCTCCATTGCCGGGACGCCGCGGCCCCTTCGGCGGCCGCTGAAGCGGACTTGCTGGAGATCCTTCGCCGGCGGCCCGACCGACTGTCCGACGGGGGACCGGCGGGCGTGGCCCATTGTTTTCAAGGCAGCGCCTCCGCCGCCTGGGAGCTCCTTCGCCAGGGGTTTCTGATCGGCGTGGACGGTCCGCTCACCTACCCCAACGCCTCTCCTCTGCGGGCCCTCATCGGCCACCTGCCTCTGGAATCCCTGGTGCTGGAAACGGACAGTCCCTATCTGCCGCCTCAATCCCACCGGGGGAAACGCAACGAACCGGCTCTGCTCCCGGCCGTGGTCCGGGCCCTGGCGGAGCTCAAGCACGTGGCCGTGGAAAAAATCGCCGCCGCCACCGCCGCCAACGCCCGCCGACTCTACCGCCTCCCGCCCCTTTAATACGCGCCGTTGACAAAAGCGGGTTCGGGTCCTACACTTCCATGGACCCCCACGGGTCCCTGCCAAATGGGTTTGTCGAACGCGCAACGTCGGGTGGGTTTATGGACGCTGGGGGCTTTGTTGCCTCTGGTGTTTTTGCATTCCCTGTGGGCGGACCCCGTGGTCGTCAACGCCGTGCGGGGATCGGCGGAAATCCGCCGGGCCCGGGCCCAAAACAACAAATGGTACGCGCTTCGGAAGGGCTCCCCCGTCAAACCCGGCGACGAGATTCGAACGGGCAAATCCAGCCGGGCGGTCCTAAAGTTGGACGACGGTTCCCGGGTGGTGTTGAGCGGCGGCAGCCGCGCCAAAGTCTTGGAATCCTCCCCCAACCGCATTTTCGCCTTGGCCGTCGGCCGGATGAAGTCCTTCGTCAAAAAACTCAAACCCACCAGCAAGTTCGAAGTTCGCACGCCCCTGGCGGCGGCCTCCGTGCGCGGAACGATTTTTGAAATGGGCGTGGGCGAAGACGGCAAGGACGGCTACTTGGACGTGTCCCGGGGCGTGGTCAACCTGGCCCAGGGCGGACGGGACCTGGACGTGCACGCCGGGGAGCGGGTGGATTTCATGAGCGGTTGGCCCCTGGGCGATCCGGTGCCCGGCAAATCCTCCGACGACGCGCCCGCCGACGAGGAAAAAACCGATGACAAGTCGGCTTTGAAGCGCGAAGTGGGGCTGGGCATGAGCAAAGAGGCCGTCATGGCCGCGGCGGCGGAGGAAATGCGCCTCGCCGAATACCAGGAGGGCAAGACGCTCATTGACGTCAACGGCGACCGGGTGCGGCTGGAGGAATACATTATCCGCCGCCCGCAGGAACTGGCCGCCAATCTTCAGGACCGCGCCTTTAAGCTGGTCGTTCTGAACGAGCGGGACAATCGCTTCGATTATTTTTATTACCGGGGCGTCTTCAACCAAGCGCTGCCGGACGACCTCTCGGTGGCCCTGAACGGCGTTCGCGGCCAACTGGGCGCCGCCGCCCCCGACTACTATTTGGATTCCTACGAAATGGGCCAATCCAACACGCGGGATTCGGTTTTGGACCAGGCCACCGGCGGCCACCTGGTCAAAATCACCTACGATGGGACCAATTATTATTTGGAGGACCCCACCGACGCCTCCAACACCCGGACGATTTTGGCCGACGAAGTCACGACAACGGTGGACGGCACGTTTCACAAAGTCTACGACCCCGTGGGCGACCGGTTCGTCACGATCACCGACGCCCAGTTCACCGCCGGCGGCGGTGCCGCCGGGGTGTACGACGCGTCCCAGGACACCTTCCGCACGCTCACGAGCGCCGACACCTATTGGCGCACGGCCTTCAACAGTTACAGCCATCTCATCAACGGCAACAGCAAACAATCCTACGTGCCCGACGGCTCCCTGGGCATCACGAACATTTTGGCCCAGGACCAGGACGCGCTCTACACCTTTGCGGGCGGAAGCGTATTCCCCGTGACGGAAACGCCCTCCGGCTCCGACGTTCTTCACAACCGGATCACCCTGTATTACGGGGACGGCACCACCGAAACCGTCAATACCTACATCATGTCCGACGACGGGAAAATCGGCCCCGTGAGCGCCTTTGACGGACTGACCACGGGTTCGGCGTTCAAGGACCAATTGCTTCAGTGGAACTACGAACAGGTGACCGAAGCGACCGAGTTCCAGGGGCGCAAAATCGATTTGGTGGTGGAACCCAAAATTCTAATCAAGTCGGGGTTGCTCAAGTGAGGCGTCCGGCGGCTTGGGCCGCGGTCCTGTTGTTGACCGGCAGCGCCGGGGCGGCGGAAGTCACTCCGCTCTGGGCCCTGCAATTCATGGGCGGACAACACTTTTTTGAAGGACGGTCCAGCGCCCTGGCCGGCAACATCGACGTCCACTACACGCCGGCCGTCAAATTCAGCGATCGATGGACCCTGCTGCCCACCTACGCCGGAAGTTATTCGGGAACCCGGGACGTCCAGGAACTGGCGGGCGGCGGCACCCTGTTTCAGGATTCCATGAGCCACGGTCTGCTGGTTAAAAGCGTGCACGCCTTGGGCGAACGCTGGAAATTGAAACCCTCGGCGGGCGCCAAGCTGGAACTCCTTCGGGAAACCGTCGACGAACAATGGGGCGACGGCCTCTTCGATTACCGCAAATGGTCCGGCGGCCTGGAAGCGGAGTACGATCAAAGCAAAAACGCCGGCGGACGATTCGCCTACGATTTTTACCAACTGACGTTTCCCAACTACGAATCCCTGGAGTCGGCGGCGGACCCGACCCTGGCCCGGGAACTGGCCGGCGCCAAGGTGTTGGACAGCTCCAATCACCTGATCACCCTGGGTTGGTGGTCGCCCCTGCCCGCGGCCGGCCGCCTGGAGGCGGCCGCTTTCATCAATCGGCGATCTTTCGGGGATCAACCCGTCGTCAAATCCGACGGTGGACTGACCGGGACCGAACGCGCCGATACGACGTTGTCGCTCCACGTCGAAACCGCCTACCCCTTCACCGTGGGCGACGCCGCCCGGGCGGTGGGAACGCTGGGCTTGTCCTACGGAAGCCAGTCTTCCAACCAAAATCACTTTGACGCCCGAAAAGCCGTGTTTTTGCCCAACTATTACGATTACAGCCAATGGAGCCTGTCGCCCCAGGTGTCCGCCGCCTTCGGCGAATCCAAATGGGTGAGTTCCCTGTCGGCGTCCTATCAACGGCGAACCTATTCCAACCGGCCCACCCAGGACGGCAACGGCGATTATTTATCGGAAAAGCTGAGTCTCTCGGAGATCACGACTCAATTCGCCGTGACCTACCCCGTGGCCAAAAATATGCGGCTTCGCTTTCAAACCTCCCTGGCCTGGAGCGATTCAAACATGCAATACGAGAAGGTCTTCCGCTACAACTACAAAATCGCCAACTACATGATGGGGTTCAGTTATGAGTATTAAGCGGGCGATGGGATGGTTGGCGGGGATCGGGTTGGCCCTGGGCGCGGCCCCGGCCACGGCGGCGGTTTCCATCTCGGGCAGCGTCGTTCAAAGCTCCACCATCTCCGCGACGCCGTCGGGCGTCGCCCTGATGGTGTCGACCTTCCCCGTGACGGACCCGGCGCTCGCCAACGACCCGTCGGTGTTCATCGCCAGCGCCCCCCTGTCCGTGATCGGCAGCGGACCGTTTTCCTTTCCCGCCTTGCCCTTTTTCGGTAACCCGACGGAATATTACCTCTACGCCTACCGCGATCTCAACGGCGACGGTGTCCCGGGCAGCACGGAACCCCTGGGCGGGTACGGTCCTTTCCCCTTCAACGATCCGGCGGCCCATTGGACGGCGCCGGTGGACAGCGTCAGCACGTCGGGTGTCACCGTCAATTTGATTCCAAGGGCCGAGGTGACGGGCCAACTCTTCAACAACAGCGGCCAATCCGGACAGCGCTTGATTGTCCGGGCCATCGATTTGGCCCACCCGCCCCACAAGTGGCAGACGATCGAATTCCCGGTGGGCGGCGGCCCGTTCCCTTATTCTCTGGGCGGCCTCGTGCCGACCCTGAACTACACCATCGAAGCTTGGATCGATACCCAACCGAAGGGCTCCACGGGGGCCTACAACCCCGAACCCTTTGAAGACAAAGCGCCGTCCGCGGGTCCCTACGCCGCGTTCATGGGAATCACGACGCCGAACGTCGACTTAACCATCAGTTCCGGCGCGTTGGGCGGAAGCACCCCGGACCACATCCGGCTTTCCGGGCTGAACGACAGCTGGAGCATGACCATCGCCTCGGGCGTTCCATCGGGGGACTTGACCGTCAGCGTTCGGGATTTTAACGACGCCCTGACGGCGACGGGCGCTCCCACGGCGTTGATTTTTTCGGGATTCGATTCGGGGGGGAGCTTTTCCCCGGAATTGTCCACCGACGCCTTTGCCACCCTCTTTACGACCGCCACACTGCCCGGCGGCCAGCCCTTTTCCGGAAAATTCAAATTTCGGTATCCGGGCCAGGGGAACGTCCTGCTCCAGGCCGAAGCGGTCAATTTTCCGACCGCCGGCGAGTCCCGTTACGCCTTTTTCTCCTTCAACGTCCTTCCCGGCGGAGCCGCCTTTGCCAATTTGAATGCGCGAACCGTGTCCGATCCGGCGACCACCACCGGAACGACCACCTCCATCACCCCGGATCGAGACGGGGTGGACGACGCGGCCGTTCTGTCGTGCGATCCGCCCGACCCGAATGTTTATTGGGAGTGCGATCTGTCCACGGAACCCACCTTTACGACGGGCATCCTGGAGCGGTTTTTCGGGAACGGGCCCGGGGAGGTCACTTGGTACGGTTCGGCGTTTGACGGGCGTACCGTGCCGAACGGAACCTATTTCGCCCGATTCCAAACCGAAGGGGCGGGTTTGGTTTCCTCCACCTTGACCGTCTCGGTCAACACCGCTTTTGTGCGCGGAACCGTGACGGACGCGGTCTTCAGCCCCGTGGCCGACGCGAACGTTCAAATCAACGGTCCCGGCGGCGGCGGGTTTGCCCGGACCGCGAACGATGGTTCCTTTTTCGTGGGGGGATTGACCGCGGGGCAGACGTACAACCTGGACGTGTCCCGGCCCGGGTTCGCCCCTCAAAGTTTCGCCGTGGCGGCCAGTTCCGATGTGGGCAACGTGGTCCTCGGTCCGGGCGCCACCCTCCGCGTCAAGGCCACGGTGGACACCGCGCCGCCCTTTGATTTGTATGGAAACATCTTTGTCCACGACGCCTCCTATTCAAGCGTCGCGGGCGGCCCCTTGCATTTGGCCCCGGGGAACACCGTTTCGGACAACGGGTTGCCCGCCGCGGATCCCAATTTCAGCAATTTCACTTCCATGGCCGTTAAGCCGGGCGTGGTCTACACCGTCGAAATCAATCTTCCCCAATACGGCCATTTCACGATTCCCGGGCAGTCCACCGGACCGGGGCAAACCGTGGACGTCGTGCAGGCCATGTTTCGCAAAGCCAACGTGGCCGGGGCGCTCAATTTCCCCGCGGCGCTTTCCAGTCCCTTCGGCGGAGAATGGATTTCGGTCGACGCGGTGCCCACCGCGCCGGTCGGGGCGCCCCCCGCGGCCTGGGGCGGGGCGTTCGTGCCGAACGGAGCGTCCTCGGCCACCTTTCAAATGTTCGGGGTGAGCGCGGGCACCTACACCCTTCGGGCCTTTGCCCGGGGGTTCATCCAAAATTCAACGACCCCGGTGGTGGTGGGGAACACCGACCTTTCCGGGGTCGATTTCCCTCCGTTCAGCACGGGCGGAACGGCCACCGGCACGATCACCATCAACGGGGACACGTCGGGTCTGGCGGGGGGGAACTTCGGCGGCGCCGCCTGCGGCGCGGGACAGGTTCCCCTGCCGGTCCACGCTTTCGACCCGGGAAGTTTTGTCAGCGCCTTCACCCAGGTGTGCGTTTCGACCGGTCCGGGTCCCGTCACCTCCGCCCTCTATCAAATGAACGGTTTGCCGGACGGCACCTACGAACTGTCCGCCTTTCTTCCGGGGTTCCAAATCAACCCGCCGGGCCCCAAGTTCGTGACGGTCTCCGGGGGGGTCGGGAACACGGATTTGACCTTTGACGCCTTCACCGGACGCCTCGACATCGTCGCAGCCCTTCCTCCGGGGGACCTCGCCGGCGCCGTCGCGTACCGGCTCGAGCGGGACGGGCCGGACCGGGACGAACGATCGGGGAATTTGGCCGGCCCGGTGGGCGGTCCGGCCACGGGATCGGAACTCGCTCTCGGTACGGGTCTCTACACCCTCACGCTTCTCAATGGGAACCCGGGCCGGGGGCTCATCCGCCGGGTCGGCGTCTCGGCCAAAAACGGGTCCACGACCACGGCGACCGTCGACATGGCGATACCGACCTACGCGGTGGGTGGGGCCGTGTCGCTCCAAGGGAACCTCATTTTGCCGAGCACCTGGAGCGTGACGGTCAGCTCCATGGCCGGACTCACCGCCGCCGCGGTGGCTCCCACCGTGCAGGTTTTCGCTTTCCCCTTGCCCAATCATTTTGACGATCGGACGAAACCTCTCCGTGAAATCCCGGTCACTCCCTGGGCCGCCTCCGGCACCTTCGCCCTCAACGGCTTGACGCCCGGCGGTTATCTTTTCCGAATCAAGGAAGACCTCAACCCGCCGTCGCCCCCGGCCAATTGCAACGGTTGCTCGGCGCCGCCCGGCCTGCCGGAAATGGCCAGTTCGGACCGCGTGGTGTTTCTCACCACGGCGCCGGTAACGGGCGCCGATTTGACCCTGTCCAACGGGGCCAAATTGACCGGGACCTTGCGCCGACCGGTCGGCGACGATTCCACGGACCCGCGGCATTTTGTGCTCCGTTTGCGCCGGACCGACAATCTCACGGTTTACGAAACCGAGACCGACACGAACGGGACCGGCGCGGCGTCCTACACCATCCCCCACCTGGCGGCCGGGATTTATATTTTGGAGGTGTACGAAAAAACCCCGCCGGTCAAATACGGCGCTCCCGCGCAAACGGTGGAAATCGCCAACGGCGACGCGGCCCTGGACGTCGAATTGGTGGCGGCGGCCACGCTGGTGGGGCGTCTTCGAGACGCCGACACGGGGACGCTTATCACGCCCGCCAACGCCGGGCGGTTCTTGCCCGATCGCTTTGAAGTGTTCGCGGAGGCGAAACCGTTTGTTCCGGGCGGGTACGCCAACGCCGAACGAAACGAAAACGGACCCGGTCCCCGGCTTGATCCCAACACCGGGCAATTCACCATCGCCCGCCTGATTCCGGACGCGTCGTACGACGTGACGTTCCGCGGGTTTTCGGAATTCGGCCGGGAATCCCAAGCCAAAGGACTTCGAACCTACGCGCCCGTGGTCCTGGGCGGGGTCCGCGTGGCCCCCGGGGAAATCGTCGATCTGGGAACCGTGGACTTGAGCCAGGGGGGAACCCTGGCGGGGACGGTGACCGACACCGACGGGGCGCCGCTGGCCAACATCCGGCTCACCGCCGTTCCGGCCCTCACGAACGGCGAAGACCGCCACAATTTTGAAATCGAAACGTTCACGGACGAACAAGGGCACTACGAATTTCACGGCGTGGACCGGAACCAACGGTACTACGATGTGATCGCGTCCCCCCGTTTCCGTTCCGGGGACGTCTTTGGCCAGCTGGCCGGAACCAAATACGCCGAAGAACGGGTTCGAATGATCGACGTGAACAACCCCCTCAAAATTACGGGCATCGATTTCGCCTTGACCGCCGCCAGCGGGGCCTTGATCGGAACCATTCGAACCGTGGACGGCGGGACGCTTGTTCCCGCCTTTGAAAACGGGAACAACCAGGCCGGGGTTCGCGGCGCCAACATCGTCCTGCACTTCGACGGGGCGGTTCTGGACGACAACCCCCTGGGGGAAATCCAGGAAACGACCTCGCCGGACGGCACCTTCCGCATCGATGGGTTGAAGCCCGGCGCCTACACCTTCCGGGGCATCGCGTCGGGTTACAGCACGGCCTTGAAGAAAATCGTGGTCGCCAAAACCGGCACGACCAACGCGGGGACCGTCACCCTGGGCCGGGGCGCCACGGTGTCCGGGGCCATCGCCAAACCGGACGGTTCCGCCCCCAGCCTCTCCGAACTGCAAATGCTGGTGGGCGTGGACCGCAACTTCGAGGATTTTGTGTTCGGCACCATGGAGGCCAATTCCGACACCCAATTGGTCACGGGCTACTCCCTGTCCGGATTCCAACCGGGCAAAAACTATTCGCTGATTTTTGTTTCCAAAAAGGGCGAGGTGGGGGAAGCCGCGACCGACGTCGTTTTTTCAACCACCACCGAAAGCAAAGTCATCGACGTGGTCTTCCGTCCGGCGGGGCCCAAGGTGTTCGTCAACCAGGAACGGGCGGGCAACCAGTATACCCTGCGCTTCTTCACCAGCCAGCCCCTTCGCAACTTGACCGACGCGGACAACGACACCAATCAAATCGTCACGATTTCCAGCGGGGCGGGCACCATCGCCAGCGTGGATTTGAGTTCCTCGCGGGACTTCCTGACGGTGGTTTACGACGCCGCGCCCATCGAAACCTCCTTTGTCCTCCACTTGAATTTCCACACGACGATTGTCGACCCGGACGATCCGGCGGGCGACACCTTTCTGTTCGACCAAGACTTTGAGTTTTTTGCCGGCATCGGCCGGCGTCGGTCCGCCTCGATTCCCAACGTGACGGGCGGCGACTGTTCCCTGGAGGGCGTCGCCACGGGCGCGTCGTTCCCCTCCGGGACCTTCGCCGTGGATCGATCCTCCTCCGTGGAGGTCGGTTTGCAAAGCGCGGTGAGCCTCGATCAATTGCCCGCGGGCGCTCCGCCCCTGTCGGGCCGGGCGGCCCGGGCCGCCCGCTGCGCGGCCGAGACGGCGGAACGCCTGGGACCCGCGGCCTATCCCGTGGCCGGCCTCTACCGCGCGGTCCGCTTGGCCCCCACGGTGTCCCCTTTCAGCGCCTTTTACGACATTTTCCTGCCGGCCGGCGTCAGCCACGTTCTAAAAAACGAGGCCCTGTTGACGCTGAAATACGACGACTCCATCACCGACCCGTCGGCGCTTAACGTGTATTATTTCGACCCCAACAACAACGTTTTCCTGTTGGAAAAGAGCCAGCGGACCGTGGACACCGTCAACAAAACCATCACCGTCGGGGTCCGGCACCTGTCCACCTTCGTGGTCCTGCGGGGTCAGGCGCCCGTGGTGGGGACCAACAATTATTCGGGTCAAAAACTGTTCGTCCACAACGTCCCGAATCCTTTTAATTTGGAATCCAAAACGGTCACGTTGAACCACACGACGCCCGCCCAGGACCAAGTCACCGAAGGCACGGTGATCGCCTACGGGTTGCCGGCGGGAACGGCCGGCTCCGTGAAGATCGAGATTTACGATGTGGCCGGGGGGTTGGTGCGGACCCTCGTTCAGTCCGCCCCCAGCGGCGGAACGTACTATTACACCGATTGGGACGGCAAAAACGACGCCGGCGACAAAGTGGCCTCCGGGGTCTACATCGGCCGGATGACGGTGAACGGCGGGGACGAAGCCTTCTTCAAGATGGCGGTGGTCAAATGATTCGGCGAACGCGGCTTTTGGCGATGGCGACGGGGGGCCTTTTGGCGTCGGCGGGGTTCGTCCACGCGGCGGGCAAGGCGGGGGCGGTCGGCGCCGCTTTCTTGAAGATCGCTCCCGGCGCCCGGGCCGCGGCCCTGGGCGAAGCCTTCACCGCCGTGGCCGACGACGCGTCGACCTTGATTTGGAATCCCGCGGGCTTGGCCCGCCTTCGCCGCCCCGAAATCGCGGCCACCCACAGCCAATGGCTTCAAGAGGCCGACCACGATTTTATGGCGGCGGCCCTTCCCGTTTCCGCGGGAACCCTCGGGCTCGGGGTCACCTCCTTCTCGGTCCCGAACATCCCCAAACGGGCCTCGGACAGCGATGCGCCGGACGGCGTGTTCGACGCCCGGGACGCCGCTTACAACGTGGGATGGGGGCAATCCGTGGGCGACGATTGGGCCGTGGGCCTCACGGCGTCCTACCTTCGGCAAACCATCGACGGGCGTTCGGCCGCCGGCGCGGCGGCCACCCTGGGCGCGCTTTGGCGCACGCCCTGGCGTGCCCTCACGGCCGGCCTCGCTTTGCGAAACCTGGGCGGGGAGATAAAATTCGATCGGGAAGGCGACCCGCTGCCCACGACGGCGGCTTTGGGCGCGGCGCTTCGGTCCCCCAACGGCCGATTCACTTTTTCCACGGATCTGCGGCTTCCTTCCAAGGGCGACCTCTCCGAATCCGCCGGTGTGGAATACACCCACCCTCTGTTCAACGACGGTCGGGGACGTTTGCGGGCGGGCTACAACTCGGCGGCGGCCGACGCCGACGGCGCTTCCGGCCTCTCGCTCGGTTTGGGTTTGGATTTCAGCCGGTGGGCCTTCGACGTGACTTGGGCGCCCTACGGGGCGCTGGGCGACTCCTTCCGCTACGGGTTCCGGGTCTCTTTCTAAAAAACACCGTTGATTTTTACCCGACGATCATTTATCCTGATCATCAACTCCATGATCGACCCGCGCCCGGCGTTTTCTTCTCCCCGCTCATGAAATCGCGACGACTTCCCTCCGCCTTGGGACGCCGCCCGCTCGTGGTGGCTTCCATCGGGGACGCCGCCCATCTCGCGGTCGACGCCCGCCGCGCCGCCAAGGACGGGGCCGACGTCGTCGAGATTCGCGCCGATCTTTTCCCCAAAAGCGTTCTCAAACCCGAGCCGCTCCGCCGACTGATTAAATCCGTCCGGGAAGCCGCGCACCGGCCCCTTCTTTTGACCTTGCGAATCGGGGAGGAAGGGGGCGGGCTGTCGCCCCATTTCCGGGAACAGGACCGGTTGGCGCTTTTCCGCGCGGCGCTTTCGGACGTTCAGGGGGTCGACATCGAGTTGTCGGCCAATGAAATCAATCGTCACGTGGAATTTGAGGCCCACAAGCGGGGCCGTTTCGTCGTTGTGAGCGCCCACGATTTCGGAAAAACCCCGTCCAACACGGTGTTGTCGGGGTTGGCCCGGAAGGCGAAACGACTGGGGGCCGATGTCTTGAAGGTGGCGGCCCGCCCCCGCCGGCGGATCGACGTGGAACGGTTGATGGATTTTTGCGCGAAGTCGGGCTTCCGTCGGCGGGTGTTCATCGCCATGGGCCCCTTGGGCGAAGCCACCCGGCGGGACGGTTTTCGGTGGGGGTCCTGCCTGACCTACGGGTTTGTCCGTCGACGATTGGCGCCGGGGCAACTGCCCGTCAAGGCGCTGGCGGAGGCGTCCCGGGCTCTTTTACGAAAAGCAGCACCGTCCCGCCCAGAATAAAAAACACCAGCAGCGAGAGCACCCCCCGCCGCACGCCGCCCGCCTGGGCGGCCAGACCAAACACCAAAGGCCCCAAAACGGCCGTCAATTTTCCCACCACGCCGAAAAATCCGAAAAACTCCCCGCTGCGTTCCGGCGGCGTCAGCAATCCCATGAGCGACCGGCTGGCCGCCTGACTGCCCCCCAAAACCAACCCCAGAACGACCCCCAAGACCCAAAATTCACCCCGGGAAGTCATTCGGGCGCCCCACAAGATCACTCCCGTGTAAACCGCGAGGGTGATCAAGATCACGGTTTTGTGGCGCCAGCGATCGGCCAGAGCACCAAAGAGAAGGGAACCCAGAAAGGCCACGCCTTGAATCATGAGGAAGCATTGGATGAGTTCGCCCGAAGAAAGGCCCAGCAATTCCGCGCCCACCACCGAGGCCGTCAAGATCACGGTTTCGATGCCGTCGTTGTAAAGGGCGTAGGCGAGAACGAAGATCATCAGGTTCCGGTAACGGGCGAGGTGGCGGGCCGTGTCGAGAAGGCGGGACCAACCCAACCGCGCCCAGGCCCGGGCGGACCGGCCTTCGCCCGGGGTTTCCGCCGGGGCAAAGAGAAAAATCGGAAATCCAAAAAGACCCCACCACAGGCCCACCGAAAGCAAACTGGCCCGAACCGGCAGGAATTGATCCGTCGACAAGCCAAACCAGGCCGGGCGTTGAATCAAAGCCAAATCCAGGGCCAGGCAGAGGCCGCCACCGATGTACCCGACCGCCCAACCGAAACCCGAGATGGCGCCCAGGGATTGCCGGGGGCCCAGGTCGGGGAGATAGGCGTTGTAAAAGGCGTTCCCCCCCGCGAAGCCCATGTTGGCCAGGGAGAACAAAATCACGGCCAAGGCGACACGGCCCGGCGTCACCCAAAAGAGCCCGACGCTGGAAAGGACGCCCAGGGCCCAGAAAAAGCGAAGGAAGGATTTCCGCTTCCCGGACAAATCCGCCACCGCGCCCAGCAGGGGGGCCAACAACACCATCACGAACATGGAGACCGACACCGTGAAACTCCAGAGGGCGGGACCCGACAGAACGGCGCCCAGGAACCGGATCCCTTCCGGTGGAACGACGCTCTTGGCGAAATAAACGTTGAACACGACCGCCAGGGTCGTGGTGGCGAAGGCGGAATTGGCAAAATCGTAAAAAGCCCAGGCCCAGAGGAGCGGACGTTTCCACAGCGGACGGTCGGGGGGCGTCACGGGCGGTCGTCGGGCTCGGCGGATTCCAGTTGCAGGGTGGAATGGCCGATGGAAAATCGGTCCCGCAGCAGGGTCTGGAGGGCGGACAACGTTCGGGGTTGTTCGGCCATGCGCGCCGGGTCCAGGATCACCCGGGCGGAGAGGGACACGAGATGGGAGCAGAGGCCCCACACGTGAACGTCCTCCACGCGGCGGACGCCCGGAAGGCTTTGAAGAGCCTCCGTCACTTCCGACAAATGGAGCCCCGCGGGGACGCCCTCCAGGAGGAGGTTCAAGGATTCCCGAAGAAGGGGGAGGGCGCTGCCGAGGATCAACGCGGCGATCATCAGACCGACGAGCGGGTCCACCGCCCGCCACCCCGTGGCGGCGATGAGGGCGCCCGCGGCGACCACGCCGACGCTGGCCAGGGCGTCCGAGGCCACGTGCAGAAAGGAGCCCCGCAAATTCACGTCGGTGCGGCTGGGTCCGTGAAGGGCCGCGGCCACGGCGATGTTGGCCGCCAGTCCGGCCAAGCCCAGCCCCATCATCCAACCGGTGCCCGGGAGCGCCGCGGGTCCGTGGAATCGGTGGAGGGATTTCCAGGCGATGCCCAGGGCCACGCCCGACACCAAAAGGCCGTTGGCCACGGCGGCCAGGACTTCCAGCCGATGCAGGCCGAAGGTTCGCCGGTCCGAGGCGGGGCGTTCGGCCAGGGTCACGGCGAAATAGGAAAAGAGAAGGCCGCCGAAGTCCATGAAGACGTGGGCGGCGTCCGAGAGGAGGGCGACGGAGCCGCTTCGGTGGGCGCCCCAGAGTTCCAGAAGGAAGGTCGCGCCGGTGAGGGTGGCCGCGAACACGAGAACCCGCCGGGGGCGGGCCGTGGAAAGGGCGTGGCGGTGATGGGCCTCGGGGGTCACGGAATGAACCGATCCACCCAATCCTGGGGATCCACGCGCTCCCCCTGGACGGTGAGGGACCAATGGACGTGGGGGCCCGTGGCGATGCCTTCGGCGCCGGTTTCACCCAACAAGCGGCCGGTCTTGACCCGGTCCCCGGCCCGGACCGCGAGGGCGCGCATGTGCAGGTAATACGTGTAGACGCCCTGGCCGTGATCCAGCAGCACCGTGTTTCCGAAACTTTCGATTCGTCCCGCGAACACGACGACGCCCCGCTGGGGGGCCGTGACGGGGGTTCCCGAGGGGGCGGCGAGGTCCAAACCCGTGTGGGGATTTAAGGCGGGCCGGTCGCCGTAGGACCGCCGGGCGCCGAAGACCGAGGACACGACCCCCGTGGACGGACGCACGAAGGCGCCGTTCCAAAGACGTTTCGGGGAGGGGGCCTGGTTGTAGAGCGTGGTCAGAACGTAGGAATCCCGTTCCACCGATCCGGTGGTGAACAGGGCGTCCCGGTCCGGGGAGAGCTTGATTCGGCCGACGGGATAGGTTCCTTCCTCCACGGCGAAGGGGACGTCTTCCAGAAACGGGCCGCCCCGGGCCCAGTATCCGTCGACGGTCACGGTCCGGGTGCCCGCCGGTTCCAGGGAGCCCGTGCCCAGAAGCGCCCGCCAACGGCCCCCGCTCATTTTGTAGAACGGCGCGTTTCGTCCGTTCCAGCGGGCGGTGGCGCCGCCCAGGGGCGCCGTGGGTTTCAACCAAACCGAGAAGGTCCGACCCGCGACGACGGTGGCGGGCTCGACGGTCCATTCGCTCTCCGCCCGGAGGGCGTTGGACGCTCCCAGGACCCATCCCAACAAGAGGACCGCCCTACTTGCCGATGCAAAATCGGGAAAAAATCGCATCCAACACCTCCTCCGACACGTCGTCGCCGTCCCGCCCCGTGACCGCGCTGAGGGCCCCCAGGGCCCGCCGCAAATCCAACGCCCGGGCCTCCGCGGGGGTCGTGTCGCGGCCGGCCTCTTCCAGGGCGGCGCGCGCTTCCCGCAGCCCCGCCTCGTGGCGCGTGTTGATCAACACGTCGTCTTCCCGCCGCTCCCGAAGACCGCCGACGCCGGCCGCCTCCAAGATCTCCGACCGAAGTTCGGGCAATCCGGTTCCGGCGCGCGAGGATATCCAGAGTCCCGGACGCGCGCCCCAGGCCAGGGCCCGCCGCCAAGACGCTTCCCGCCGCTCCCGGGCCTCGGCGGATTTTAACCGGTCCGCTTTGGCCAAAACCAAAATCGTCCGCCCCCGGCGCCAGGCCGCCGCCAGCCGACGGTCCGGGGACCCGGGATTTTTGGAACCGTCGATTACCCCGAGCACGACCTCCGCCCGGGCCAGGGCCCGCCGCGCCCGGGCCACACCGGCCCGTTCCGCCGCCCCGGCGGCGCGGCGAAGGCCGGCCGTGTCGGTCAACGTCACGGGCACGTCGTTCAAAAAAAATTGTTCTTCCAGCGTGTCCCGGGTCGTGCCCGGCCGGGCCGCCACGATGGCCCGGTCGTCGCCCAGGAGGGCGTTGAAGAGCGACGATTTTCCGGCGTTCGGCCGGCCGGCCAGGGCGACGCGAAGGCCCTTTCGAAGCCATCGACCGTCCCGGGCGGTGGCCAGCAGGCCGTCCAGGGCCTCCCGGAGATATTTTAAGTGTTTTTGGAATTGGTCCATCGAGAGGGGCGGCACTTCGTCGTCCACGAAATCCAACCCCGCTTCCAGCTGGGCCAAAAGATCCACCAGCCCTTGGCGAAGCGCCGCCAACCGGCGGGTCAGGCCCCCGCGCAATTGCGCCAAACCGGCCCGGCGCACGGTGTCCGATCGGGCCGCGATCAATTCGGCCACAGCCTCGGCCTGGGTCAGATCCATTTTTCCGTTTTCGTAGGCCCGACGGGTGAATTCGCCGGGACCGGCCAACCGGGCGCCGCGCGCGAGGCAGAGTTCCAGCACGCGGGTGAGCAGGAGGTGTCCCCCGTGGCAGGACAATTCCACGACGTCCTCGCCGGTGTAGGAGCGCGGGGCGCGGAAGACGGCGGCGACGGCGTCGTCCATCGTTTCCGTCCCGTCGTGGACGATGCCGTGGTGCAAGGTGTGGGAGGGGACGTCGAGGAGGGGCGCCGCGGCGTGGAACAGGGCGTTGGCCACGGCCAAGGCCCGGGGACCGGACAGGCGCACAACGCCCAGGCCGCCTTCGCCGGGCGGGGTGGCGAGGGCCACGATGGTGTCGGTTTCGCGGGGTTCCATGGGAGGGCCCGCCCGAGGGAAAAAATCCTTAGGCGTTGGGCGCGGGGGCGGCCCCGGCGGCGCGGGGCTTCACGACCACTTTTCGGGTCGGGCCTTCCCCTTCGGACGCCGTCTCCACGTCGGGATGGTTGGCCAGGGTTTGATGCACGAGCCGTCGCTGGGCCGGCGGCATGGGATCCAAACGAAAAGGTTGTTGGGTGCGTCGAACCTGAAAGGCGGCGAAAAGGGCTTTGTCCACCACGCTTTGCTCGTCCGCGGAGGCGAACCCCTCCAGGCGGAGGGCGACCCAGGGTTTTTCCCGGTCGCCGCCGGAAGACACGAGGTTGAAGAGGTATTCGAGCGCTTCCAGGCCCCGGCCGTTTTTCCCGGCCAACCGTTCGCCCCGGGTGGTTTTGAGGAGGACCGGGAGACGGTGGTTTTGCTCCGCGCCGAACTCCCAGGCGAGATCCTCGATGCCGAGGGATTCCTTCCACTGGTTCAAGAGGGTTTCGGGGGGGATGAAGGGCCGCAAAATCTCCGGCCGCGGGGCCCGTTGTTCCCGGGGCGCCCGGGTTTCCGACCGGCGGGGCGGTTCGGGCGCCGGCCGGTTTTTTCGCTCCGACGATCGGTTCCCGCGGTCGTCGCCGCGCGGCCCCTTGGGGGTGGAACGGCGTTCCTCCGCCGGCCGTCGGTCGTTGGCCCCGCGGCCGTCCCGCTCCCGGCGGTCCTCGCGGCCCCGGGGGGCCGGGCGGTCCTCGTTCTTGCCGCCCGGGCCGTTGCGCCGATCCCGGCGGCCGTTTTTGCCGCCGGATTTTTCAAAGGTCTCTTCGCGATCGTCGCGGTCGTGCCGGCCCCGCCGGGGCCCCCGATCGTCGCGGCCGTGCTCAAACCGATCGTCGTCGGGCCCGTGGTCGCGGTAGGCGTCCAATCGGGCGGAGCGTTTTTCCACGATCCGCACCCGCACCCGTCGGTAACCAAACAAACTCAGCAAGCCGCTGGAGCGGTCCTGCACCACGTGAACGTTGACGTCGTCCCGTTTCAGCCCCAGGACGGCGAGCCCGCGCTCCACCGCGCGTTCGGCGGTTCGCGATTCCCCGGTCCATTCCCGCATTTCTTTCATCGGGCGGCCTCGGGTTGGGCGTGAAGACGGAGGAGCACCATCTGGACGGCGACGCTGATCACGCTGCTGGTCAGCCAGTAAACCACAAGCCCGGCGGGCATCTTCAGGAAAAAGAAGGTGAACATGACGGGCATGATGTACATGATTTGCCGTTGATTGGGGTCCAGGGCCGCGGCGGACATTTTTTGTTGAAGGAACATGCCCCCGCCCATGAGCACCGGCAGCACGTAGTAAGGGTCGTGGACAGACAAATCCTTCACCCAACCGATCCAGGGGGCGTGCCGCAATTCGTAGGTGCTGCGCAGGGTCGAAAACAACGCCCAAAAGATGGGGAGTTGAATGAGGACCGGCAGGCACCCTTCCATGCCCATAAACCGAAGGCCGTGCCGTTGGTAGAGGGCCAGCATTTCCACGTTCAGGCGCTGGGGATCGCTTTTGTAGAGCTCCTGAAGGCGTTTGAGCTGGGGCTGGATGGTCTTCATTTTTTGGCTGTGACGGAAGCTGGTGACCGTCAGGGGCAGCACCAGCAATTGGATGATCAACGTCAACAAAATGATGGCCCAGCCGTAGTTGCGGGTGGCCCGGTGGAAGACCAGAAGGGATTTATGAATGACATGACCCACCGGAGCGAAAAAGCCGAAATCCACGGACCGTTCCAGGTCGAGCCCCAGTTTCTTCAGGTCCTCGTACCCCTTCGGGCCCAGATAGAACGTGAGGTTTTCCGTCACGGATTGCTTGGGCTCCAGGACGAGCGGGACGGGGCGATGAACGGAATAGAACGATTCGTCCTTGTCCACCCGTAGCGTGATCGGGGCCGCGGGCTCGTTCAGGAACGCCGCCAGAAAATAGTGACCGTCGACGGCCCACCATTTGTAGGCGCCGCTTTGCGTGGAGGCCTTCTTGTAATGGAGCAGACGGGGCGGTTCCCAGGCGATGGCCCGCTGGGTTCCCGCGGTGGCGCGGCTTTTTTGGGCCGCCTCGTCCTGGGCTTCCACGCCCGGCCCCCAGCCGACTTCGTGGTCGGCGTTCACGGCCGCTTTCCCGGAGTTGGAAACGGTGAGGGCGACCCGTTGCAAATGGCCCGTCGGATCGATGGTGAAGGTTTTTTCAACGGTCAGGCCGTCCGCCCGTTTGGCCCGGCCCACGACGGCGTTGTCCCGCCGCCGAAGGTCGAATTCCAGCTCCGGGAAGGTGGCCAGGGGTTGGGACGCGCCCGGCCGCGGGGGCACCAGGGCGACCCATTGGCCCTTCTCCAGAATTTCCCACTGGGCCACGGCGGCCCCGAAATGGTTGAAGGTGATCCGGTTTTCGCCGAAATCGAAAGCAATGTCCCGTTCGCGTGCGGGCCCCCGGGGAGCGGCCGGGGCGTCGGCCGTCCCGTTGGCCGACGGGACCGTCGCCGCCGCGGGGACCGCGGCCGTTTCGGCGGCCTGACGTCGGGGCTTCAGGACGAACACTTCCCAGAAGACCAGAATCGACATGGACAAAACGAAAGCCAACACGTAGTTTTTTTTCATTGGGGGAGGGGGGGGACCAAATCGACGCCGCGGCCACCCAGGGGGTGGCACCGGGCGAGACGTCCCAGGGTCAGGGCCAGTCCGCGCGCCGCGCCGTGCCGTTCCAACGCCTCGAGGGCGTAGTGGGAACAGGTGGGCAAAAACCGGCAGCGGGGCTTCCAGAGAAAGCCCGCGGCCTGGTAGGCGCGGATCAAAAACTGCAGAAACGATTTCATTTGTCTCCGTGCGCGGACCGTTCCATCAGCGACAGAAAGTCCGAGCGCAAATCGTCGTGGGGAGGGGGAAAAGCGGGGCCGCCCGTTTTCGGGGTGACCACCAGATCCCAGCCCCGGGGCCAGCGGTTTTTCTCCGTTCGAAATATATCCCGCACGCGGCGTTTAAAGCGGTTGCGTTGGACGGCCCCGCCGTGGCGGCGGCCGACCACGACGCCGAGGCGCGTGGCGCGGGCCGGGGTTTCCTCCCGGCGGTAGGCCCACAGCACGAGGCGACGGCCCACGCGGCGGCGACCCTTCCGCCGGGCGCGGTCAAAATCCCGGGAACGGGTGAGACGCTCGTGGCGCCGGAAGGAAAAATTCACGCGAACGTCCGATTTTCAAACAGCGGGGGGCGCCGACGATCGGCGGTCCGACGGGGGAAAACCGGGCGGGGGGTTACTTCGTGAGTTTCCAGCGGCCCTTTTGGCGACGGCGTTTGATGACGCGCCGTCCCCCGGGCGTGGCCATCCGCGCGCGAAAGCCGATGGTTTTGGCGCGCCGACGCTTGTGGGGTTGATAAGTTCTCTTAGGCATGGGAGGCATTTTAGCTTGACGGAGGCCGGGTGTCAATTGACGCGGCGCTGCTCCGCGAGTAAACTGTGGCCCATGCCCCCCCCCACCCCAACGCGGAAATCGCGCACCATCGCGGAAATAACCCCCGACCGCTGCACCGGGTGCGAGGCCTGCATGGCCGTCATGCCCCACGATGACTGCATCGGGAAGGCGTCGGACGACCCGACGCTTCCGACCACGTTGATCGTCTGCGAAGTGAACGTCGACCGTTGCACCGGTTGCACCCTCTGCATGAAGATTTGCCCCTGGGACGCCATCGCCATGGTGCCCCGTCCCGGGTACGAAGCCCCGAAACCCGCCTCCTGATTTCCTCGGACGGCGGAGTTTCGGCGACACCTTCGTCCCATTGCCGTCGTCCAACACAAGCGGGGGCGGTTCGCGATAACCTCTCCCCCCATCTTCAATTCCGAAAGGCAACTCTCATGGTTCGATGGCGACGGGTCCTCTTTTTTCTCCTCGCGGGGTCGGTCGCTTCCGTGCGCGCCCACGAGGTGGGGTACCGGGTCCTGCGGGTTCCCGTCGGCGGTAAATCCATCGCCGTGGCCGTTTGGTACCCCACCGAGGCGTCGTCGCGGCCGATCGTTTACGGCACCGCCCGTGTGGCGGGCCGCGCGGCCGCCGACGCCCCGTTGAAACCGGGCCACTGGCCCCTGGTTCTCTTTGCCCACGGCTATTCCGGAAGCGGGACCGGCTCGGCGGCCATCGCCGAAGGCGTGGCCCGGGCGGGGTACGTGTGGGCCGCCCCGGATTTTAGCGACGTTGTGTCCGAGGTCCGCATCGACGGGCCGGTCACGGGGAACCTTCGGGACGCGCTTCGGAATTTAAAGGACAAACCGCCCTCCATGGAAAACCACGGTTATCGCGTGGAAGAGGCCCGGGCCGTCTTGCGGGTGTTGCGGGACGATCCGAAATGGTCCATCGACCCCGAACGGATCGCCCTGGCGGGGCATTCCCTCGGCGGGTGGACCGTCGTTCGGTTGGCGTTGGACGATCCTCGGCCCCGGCCCCTCGTTCTCTATTCCATGGGCGAATTGAATTATTTGTTTAAAAACGCCCGCATCGTGCCCGGCCGGGACTTGGCCCGGCTGCGGGGGCCCGCCTATCTTACCTACGGCGAACGCGAGCGGACGGCCCTGCGGGGCCGGTCGCCCAACACGCTTTACGTTTTGGCCCATCTGGGCGGTCCGGCCTGCGCGGTGGAAATTCGGGGCGGAAGCCATTTCGTTTACGTTCACCGGGAAGTCGCCGGGCGCCAGGGGGGAACCTCGGTTCAACTGGCGCGCATCGCCCAGGCGACCGCCGCGTTCCTCGACCGGGAATTCCGGGGCGCCGACGGCCCCGTGCCGGCGGACCATTGCCGGAACCGTTGACGCTTTTCCGGCTCCGCCGATCCCTCCCCGTGGGCCCTTTAAAAAGAACTAGAATCCCTTTCATGCGGCGGTTCGTGTTTTTGATTCTGCTGGCCCTCCTTCCGACCTCCCTGCGGGCGGGACAAATTCATCTGCGATATTTCACCTTGGACGACGTTTCGCTCGTTTTCCTCGTTCAACTGGTGGCCCTTCACCCCAAAACCCATTCCGCGACGGTCGCCATCAAAAAAATGTGGTCCCGGAACAAAGGGCGGTCGGCCCCGTCGACTCTTCGCCCGTCCCGTTCCAACGATCCGACCGACGCCTCCCCCGGAGAAACGCGCGAGGTCGAAATCTACGCAGGGGTGGAGTGGAAAGACCCCCGCAAGCACGTGATCGAAGAGCATTATTGGGATCGCGACGACGCGCCTTCGCCGGGGGAATCGGCGTTCCTGTTTTTCCGCGGAACCGCGGCGGAGTGGGTGGCCTTCACCGCGGCGAAGGAGGCCAAACTCGACCGGTTCTTCGGGGAGGATCCGGCGGCCTGGGACACCTGGATCGATTCCAAAACCGACGACGAACGGGTCGCCCTCTACGCCGATCACGATTACCGCGCCGGCCTCCTGAAACGGTTTCGCGATCGCGCCGATCTTCCCGTGCGGTTTGTGATGGCCCTGGAGGATTCGGACCTCAAGGGGGAACTCCTCAAGACGTTGCTCGCCGCCCGGACGCCCGACCAACGGGAAGCGTTGTTTCAAACAATTTTGGACGAACAGGCGTCCGCGGGGCCCGCCGCCCGGGCCGCGACCCTTCGGGCGTTGTATTTGTACGACGAAAATCTCTGGACCACCGCGCAAAAGATGAAGCTCTACCAAATTGAAGTCGACGACAAGGACTACCGAGAAAATCTGCATCGATTGGGTTACATCGTTCAGCGGGAACTGCGGGACGAAAAGAAGGAAAAAGGTTCGCTTTGGCCCTACGCCCGAATCATGGCCCTTTATTGGCGGATCCACTGTTACAACGACTTGGACGACGATTTGCCCCGAATTCTGGCGCGTTTGACGGCGAGCGAGCGAAAACAATTTTATCCGGAGGTCCTCCGCGCCGTGGCCGCGTCCCCCTGGCGGAGGGAGTACAAGCCTTACAAGGGGGGATTGTTGAGGACCCTTTTAAAAGAAAACGATTTTCGGTCGGACCCGGCGCTCCTGTGGAAAATGGCCGAAATTGATTTTCGCGACGGGCAGGACGCGGAGACCTTTCGGGACTTGCTGGGCGCGATGCTCGACGTTGTCCCGGCTTCGGACGCTTCGGCCCGCGCCCGGGTGAAAGCCTGGGCCGACCCCTACCTGAACGCTCCCGACCCCTTCCCGATTTACGAACCCCTTAAAAGCCGCTACGCCGCCCGACCCTGATTACGAAAAGGCTCGCCGCGGTCCGGGCTTTTCGCGTGGAGGTTCTTTGCCGGCCCCGCGACCCTTTTTTCGGAAAACACCGGACGTCCCATTCCGGCCAAAACGTCCCCCCCCTTGACAAACCGCTCAACACCGGCTATATTGTGAGTGAACATTCACAAACAATGGAGGGATTGTGAAGCTGATCGTCGAGGAAGGCAAAGCGGGAACGGTGCTCCCCCGGGTGATGCGGGCGGCCCTTCGACTTTTTGTGGAAAAGGGCATCAACGCGACCACCATTAAAGACATTGCCCGCGCCGGCGGCGTATCGGAGGGGGCGCTGTACCGCCATTTTAAAAGCAAAGAAGACCTAGCCTTCCACATCTTCACCACCCATTTAAACGATTTTACGATGCGCCTGGCCGGGATCGTGGGCGGCGGAAAAACAACCACTGAGAAGATTCGCCTCTATATAAAGACTTGTTTTATGGCGTACGAAGAGGACAAACAACTTTTCGACTATCTGATTATTTCGGAGCACCGCGAGTTTGACAAATTCCCGGCCTCCCACAAACATCCCGGCCACGTGGCCATCGAAATGATGGAGGAAGGCCTCAAAAAAGGGGAAATCCGCCGGATGGACCCGGTGGTGGCGGCCTCCCTCCTGCTCGGGAGTGTGATTCGACTCTGCGTTTCACGGGCCCGGCGGGCCATCGAACGGGATTTAAAATCGGAAATCGACCCGGTGGCGGACAGCCTCGTTCGGGCCGTTTGTAAGTGAATGAATATTCACAAGGAGACCCCATGGATCCCGTCGCTTTAAGCGAATTGGACATTGCGGTTCGGGAAGGGTTGATCACCGAAGCCCAGCGGCGCGCGCTGGCGGCGCGTTTTACCGACTTTTCGGACCGAACGCCGCCCTCGGCGTCGGCGTCCGCCGAAGCCAAAAAGAAATTTAATCCCATCATGGTGCTGTATTACATCGGGGCGTTGTTGATTCTCTCCGCCTTCGGCTGGTTCCTGGGCAGTCAATGGGACGCTCTGGGGGCTCGGGGGATATTGGCCGTGAGCGGGCTTTACGCCGCGCTGTTTGTCTTTGCGGGCCGTCACCTGCTTCGGAAGGAAAATTATCCGGTGGCCGGGGCGCTCTTGATCACCTGCGCCGTGGGGATGACTCCGTTGATCGTCTGGGCCATTGAAAGCTGGACCGGAATTTGGCCCCAAAACGATCCCGGCGCCTACCGAAATTATTATCCCTGGATTAACGGCTCCTGGATCATTATGGAATTGGCAACCCTGGCCACCTCCTTTTACGCTCTTCGAAAGATCCGCTTCTCCTTCCTCTTCTTGCCCGCCGCCATCGCCCTCTGGTTTTTCTCCATGGACGTCGCCGAGGTTTTCATGCGGACGCGGCTCGGAGGGGGCGATCGGGCTTGGGTCAGTGTCGGGGTGGGTCTTTTGATCTTGATTCTGAGCCGTTCCGTGGAAAAACGGGTCACGGGCATGGATTCCTTTTGGCTTTATTTGGCGGGGCTCCTGGCCTTCTGGGGCGGGCTCACCTCCCTGCCCAGCCACGGGGAATTCGGACGGGTCGTCTACGCGGGGATCAACCTGGGGTTGATCGGGGTGGGGATCTATTTAAACCGAAAAACCTTCGCGGTCTTCGGCGCCATGGGCGTGTACGGCTACGTGGGTCATCTGGCCTGGTCGGTGTTTAAAAACAGTCCGGCCTTTCCCCTGGTACTGGCTTTCGTCGGCCTGATGATGATCTTGACCACGGTGCTCTTTCAAAAAAACCAGGGGCGGTTGCGCCGGTGGATGGGGTTGCCGTCGTGAGTCGTTCAGTGCCTTGGACGATGACGATTCTTTTGTTTCTGGGTTCCGTGGTCCGGGCCCAGGACACGGTGGTGCTCGTCCACGGGATTCTGAACAAGCCCTTCGTGATGAAGGCCATCGAACACCGCTTGAAAAAAGAGGGTTTTGAGGTTATTAACTGGGGATACGCCAGCACCGAGAAAACCATCGAAGAATACGCCGCGGACTTGAAGGCCGATCTCGAGGTCCGTCGCACCACCGGGACTCTCCATTTCGTGGGGTTCAGCCTGGGGTCCATCATCGCCCGTTATTACCTGGCCCACACCCCTCCCGCCGGGGTCGGCCGGTTTGTGCAAATCGCGCCGCCGAATCACGGCTCCAAATGGATCGATCGGTTGTACACCTTTAAGGCCTTTCGCTGGGTGTATGGGACGACGGCCATTGAGCAATTGAAAGACGGCAGTGGTTTTTTTAAAACCTGCGGCGTTCCCGCTTGTCCGCTGGGCATCATTGTCGGCGGAAACGGCACCTCCGCGGGCTACAACCCCGTGTTGGAGGGGGACGACGACGGTTCGGTGGCCCTGGCCAGCGCCGTTCTGCCCGAAGCGAAAGACGTGGCCCAAGTCTTCGCCGAGCACACCTTGTTATTGGCCTCCCCCGCCGTGGGTCGCTACACCGCGGCGTTTCTCAATACGGGCAAATTCCCCGCGGACGCCCGGCGTCCCCGGCCAATCCCTTCAATCGTTACCGGAGGTTCCAAATGATCGGTGAATTCCTTTTGCTGGCCGCCCTGGGCATTCTGGTTCTGCCCGTGATCGCCCTCGTTTTTTCCGTCAAGGCCCTTCGAGCGGCCCGTCGGGTGGAGGACCGGCTGGACGGCCTTCGGGGCGCCCTGCGCGCCGGCGCCTCCACTCTCCGGGAGTCCGCTCCGCCCCCGGTCCGGGAAACCCCCGGGCCTTCGGTCGACCCCCGGGCGGTTCAACGGGCGGTGGATCTTTCCCCGTCGCCCGCGGTCGATCCCTACGGGCCGCCGATCGCCGGTTCCCCGGCCCCCGGATTGCCGGTGGGCGGTCCCCCGGAAGCGAAACCCCCGACGCCCAGCCCCCGCCCCCCTCTCACCACGCCCCCGCCCATTTACGTGGGCGGCGTCGAGCCCGAGGCGCCCACGGCCCCGCCGGTTCTGGAACGGCCGTCCATCGACTGGGAAAAATTCACCGGCGTCAAACTCTTCAGCTGGATCGGCGGCTTCGCCCTCTTTCTGGGCGCGGCTTTTTTCGCCAAATATTCCATGGACCACGGCTGGATCACCCCGGCCATGCGGGTGGCCTTCGGATTCGCCGCCGGGACCGCTTCGCTCCTCGTCGGCCTCAAGCTCAAAGACCGCTTCGCCGTCACGGCCCAAACCCTCGTGGCCGCGGGGGCGGGAATCCTGTACACGGACGCCTTTGCCGCCCACGCTTTTTACGGATTCATCGGGCCCGTGGAAACCTTCGTGTTTTTGGCCCTCGTGACCGTCCTCACGTTCTTCCTGTCGGTGCGTTTGGATTCGCGGTACATCGCCCTGCTGGCCCTGGTGGGCGGCTTTTTGACCCCGCCCATCTTGTCCACGGGCGTGGACCGGGCCCTGGGCCTTTTCGCCTACGTGACGCTGCTGGACCTGGGCCTTCTGGCCGTGGTCTTGAGCCGGGGGTGGGGATTCCTCTGGGGTCTGGCCGCTTTCGGGACCGCCGTCATGCAATGGGGGTGGGCGGACCATTTTCTGGTCGTTGAAAAAATGCCCGTGGCCGCCGCGGTCTTTCTCTGGTTCCCGATCCTCTTCGTGGCCGCGCGTTTTGTGTCCGAACGCCGGGGGTTGGATTTGGCCCCCTTCCGCCACGCGGCGGGCCTGCTGGCCCTCCTATCGGTTCTCTTCGGCGGGAACACCCTGGATCGGTTCGGCGCCCAACCCGCTTTGCCCTTTCTCGTCCTACTGGCGGCCGACGCCTTGACGGCGGCCCTGGCGGTCCGGGGTGGCTCCGGATCGCGCTACCATCTGGCCGCGGGGATTTTGGCCTACCTGACCCTCTTCGGCTGGACCTCGAGCCGTCTGACGGCGGACACCTTTCCGATGATTCTCGGCGTCGTCCTGATTTTCGGCGCCCTTCACGGCGCGTTGGCCGTGGTGCTCAACCGTCGGGGCGCCCCCAAGGACGTGGTGATTTTGGGAAACCTTTTCCCCGTGGCCCTTCTCCTGCCGCTCGCCATGAGTTTGATGAAGGAGTTTGGATCCCCGGCGCTCCTTTGGCCGGTGCTCTTCGGCTTGAACGCCGTCGCCATCCTGGTCGCCCTGGCCACGGGATTTTTATGGGGCGTGGCGGCGGCCCTGGGTTTCACTTTCCTCACGGTTTTGGTCTGGATCGACCGGTTGACGGTGGACGGCATGGGCGGGTTTTTAACGGTCGTGGCCGGGATGGCGGCGCTCTTTTTCGGCGTCGGTTACTTTCTCCTTCACCGCTCGAAAAAAACCGCCGAGAGCGGCGAGGCGGTTTCGGAAAATCAAACGCGGTGGTCCTGGCCCGCGGGGGCCAACGTGGCCTTGCCGGCCTTTTCGGCTTTTTTGCCTTTCCTTCTTCTGGCCGCGGCCGCCCATCGTCTGCGGCCGGCGGACCCCTCGTCGCTTTTTGGCCTCGGCCTGTTGCTCCTGATTCTCCTCCTGGGCCTTGTGCGCCGGGGGGGGAAATCCCTGGAAATCCTGGCCCCCGTCGCCCTGGGATGCGTGGCGCTCCTGGAATACGCCTGGCACGGGTCGTCCTTTACCGTCGACCGGTCGTTGCCCGCGCTTTATTGGTACGGGGGTTTCTTCGCCTTGTTTCTCCTCCTGCCCTTTGTCGCCCCGGGTTCCTTCGGCGCCTTGAGCGCTCCCTGGTGGGCGGCGGCCCTTTCGGGGCCCGTCCACGGCCTTCTCTTTTACCGGACGGCCCTGGCGCTGGGTTACGCGCCGGTCATCGGCGCCCTGCCCGCCGGGGGGGCGGTGATCTACACGGTCGGATTGATGGGATTTTTAAAACGCGTGCCCGCCGAGGATCCCCGCCGGAAGGATCTGCTGGCGGTCCTGGGGGCCGTGGCGCTTCTTTTCGTCAGTCTCATCTTTCCCCTGCAGTTCGACAAGCAATGGATCACCCTGGGGTGGGCGCTGGAGGGGGTGGCCCTTCTTTGGTTCTACCGCCGGGTGTCGCACCCGGGATTGAAAGGATGGGCCCTGGCGCTTTTGGCCATCGCCTTTGTCCGGTTGGCGGCCAATCCGGCGGTCCTTCACTACCATCCCCGGGCGGCATCGCCCTTGTTCAACTGGTACCTCTACGCCTACGGGGTGGCGGCGGCCTGCCAGTTCATCGCGGCGCGCCTCTGGAGTCCCCCCGATCAAAAATGGAGCGAGGTTTCCCTGCCCGGCCTTTTGAACGCCCTGGGAGTGGCCCTCCTGTTCCTTCTCATGAATATTGAAATCGCCGACTTCTTCAGCACCGGCGAAGCCTTGGCCTTTAATCTTCAGGGCAGCCTTTCCCAGGACCTGGCCTACACCCTGGGTTGGGGCGGCTTCGGCCTGGCCCTCTTGTTGGTCGGCCTGTCCAAGGAATCCGCGGCGGCCCGCTGGGCGAGTTTCGCCCTGCTCGGCGTCACCATCGGAAAGCTTTTCCTCCACGATGTCTGGCGGCTCACGCTCCTATACCGGGCGGCGGCCTTCGTGGGCCTGGCCATCGTCCTGATTCTGGGGTCTTTCCTCTACCAACGTCACTTTCAATCCCGCGGAGGCCGATCATGAAGCGATCGCTTAAGATTTGTTTATGCTTGGCGTC
>Ga0268298_10000473_pt1 | contig 52103 bp, 36 predicted proteins | sample WWTPWeurt_MetaG_FD_194462 | JGI IMG/M metagenome (GOLD analysis project Ga0268298, IMG submission 194462) | Activated sludge microbial communities from WWTP in Nijmegen, Gelderland, Netherland - WWTP Weurt | ecosystem: Engineered > WWTP > Aerobic digester > Activated sludge | place... | reverse complement strand
ATTGATCAGATGCACCTCCAATGTTTTCCACTCGTATCTGGTAAGTAACATTGTAGGTGTTGACTCCCGTCATCGTCACACTGCTGATGGTCTTCTCATGGATGATGTATGGCAAATCAGCACATACACTGTCGCGTTGATCCCAATTGCCATCGTTGTCTACATCCAACAAACTGCGGTTGAATAATCCTTCACCATCTTTTGGCTCTCCACTTCCATTCGCTCCACACTCTGTGTAATCATCGTCGCCTGTTGCACCATCTTCCAAATCAAGTGTTACGTTGACGGTGATGATGTACTTATGCGTCGTACTTGCATTGATGTTTTGATCATTGGCCAAAGTCCATGGTGGAGTAATTGGCAAACCAATTCCAGGGTTTCCTGGTGCATCGCTGGTATAAGCAGCATTGTTGATGGTGATATCGTTGTCGAACACCGGTTCATCACGCAAGTCGTATTGACCTGATGCTCCTCCCTGGTTGGTGACATCAATTTGATATCTAACATTCCAGGTATTTTGATTTACCTGGGTCTTGTCTAAGAATTTTTTATCGTGTATAATGTATGGCAAATCAGCACATACACTGTCGCGGTAATCCGTGTTTCCATCGCGGTTCACATCCAACAACGATTGGTTGAATAATCCTTGTCCGCTTTGTGGTGGATTGTTCGTTCCATTTCCACATGATGTGTAAATGTTGTTTCCTCCACTTGCAGGACTCAAATCGATTTTCACATTCACACTGATGTTGTACAATTGAACTCCTCCAGCAACAATGTTTTGGTTGGTTGCCAAAGTCCATGGGCCAACTCCTACAAGCGCTGCAGGACCAGGGTTTCCAGCATTTCCAGTCGCGTTGCTGGTGTATGATGCTGAATTGATCGTGATGTCGTCATCATATCCCGGCTGATCTTTCAAGTCATAACTTCCACTCGCTCCTCCTATGTTCTCAACTCGGATTTGATAATCTACTTTGTAAGTATTTGCACCTGTCTTGGTTATTCCACTGATGGTCTTTTCGTGAACGATGTATGGCAAATCAGCACATACACTGTCTCTACGATCAGGATTTCCATCCAGGTCAATATCCAATCGGCTTTCGTTGAACAATCCTTCTCCGCTGATAGGTACACCCGGAGTTCCGGTCTCACATGCTGTGTACTGGTTGTCTCCACCGGTTCCTGCAGTCAGGTTCAATGTCACATTGGTGACGATGGTATATGTTTGTACTCCTCCAGCAGCAATGGTCTGGTTGCTCGCAAGCGCCCATGGACCAGTACCAATCAGTGCAGCAGGGCCAGGGTTGCCTGGGTTGCCACTTGCATTGGTGGTGTAATTGGTTGAGTTGATCGTGATGTCATCATCAAATGCAGGTTTATCCCACAAGTTGTATTGATCAGATGCACCTCCAATGTTTTCCACTCGTATCTGGTAAGTAACATTGTAGGTGTTGACTCCCGTCATCGTCACACTGCTGATGGTCTTCTCATGGATGATGTATGGCAAATCAGCACATACGCTGTCGCGTTGATCCCAATTGCCATCGTTGTTTACATCCAACAAACTGCGGTTGAATAATCCTTCACCATCTTTTGGTTCTCCACTTCCATTCGCTCCACATGCTGTGTAATCATCATCTCCAGTTGTACCATTTTCCAAATCAAGTGTTACATTGACGGTGATGATGTACTTGTGTGTTCCGCCTGCAATAATGTTTTGGTCATTGGCCAAAATCCATGGCGGAGTAATTGGCAAACCAATTCCAGGGTTTCCTGGTGCATCGCTGGTATAAGCAGCATTGTTGATAGTGATATCGTTGTCGAAGGCAGGTTGATCCTGAAGATCATATTGACCTGTTGCACCGCCTTGATTGGTGACATCAATTTGATATCTAACATTCCAGGTGTTTTGATTTACCTGGGTCTTGTCTAAGAATATTTTATCATGAATAATGTATGGCAAATCTCCGCAAGCAGTATCCCTTTCGTTGATTGAGCCATCATCCCAAATGTCCAATTCAGTACGATTGAACAATCCTTCTCCGGTTTTTGGCTGTCCGGGAGTTTGGTCACCACATTCTTTGTAAATATTGTTTCCTCCTGAAGCTGCAGATAAATCGATTTTTACACTGAAGCTCAAGTTATAATGATGCGTTTGAAGGCCAATGATCAATTGATTAATTGCCAACGGCCATGGACCGGTACCTGCCAAAACAACAGGTCCAGGATTTGCTGGATTACCCGGTGCATCGGATGTGTAACTTCCACTCAAAATTGTAATATCGTCTTCAAATCCTGATATATCGTCCAATCCATAGATACCAGAACCAGCAGTTTTATTTTTAACTTCAATTGCATAAGTTACCGTCCAAATATTAGGACCTGTCTGTGTCAATGAAGTCAATGTTTTTGTGTGAGAAATGTCTGGTCCAATGATGGTAACCAAATAATCTTCCACTTCACCATCAGGAGCAGCACCTGTAGGACTCATGCTGGCAGCAGGATCCGTACTTAATCGCGCTCTCACGCCAAGAGGTGTTCCTGTTACAGCGGTAACAGGAATATTCACTGGAACATTTACACTACCATTTGTACCATTTAAAACATTTACAGCGGCCATTTCTCCAGCATCATTGAAATCGCCATCGTTATTGAAATCAAAAAACATAGTCAATTTTGCATCACTGCCCGTCATGTTCATGACTGATACAGGTACATTGACTGTATTGCCAGTATAAAATACAGGGAGTGTAACTCCATCTTCATCGTCTCCAATTCCGTTCAAGTCATCACCATCAGCATTGGTGGATTGATTGCCATTTGCTTCAGGGTCTACACTCAATCCCATTTTAAGACCAGAGATGATTTTATGAGAAGGTCCGTTATCAGCATTCTGCGTTTGGTAGTTGCCAGCGCTTGTACCTACAGAAGCATCAGCAAGGTCACCTCGATCGTAACCCATAACTTGTGCAAGGTAATCTTCTACTTCACCATCAGGAGCAGCTCCAAGAGCGCTCATGCTTGCATTGGCATCTGTGCTGAGACGGAATCGTACTCCAACGTTTGTGTTCAACACAGCATCCGTTGGGACAGCTATACTTAAATTAATGGTTCCATTCGTACCATTGGGAGCGTTGGCCGAGGTCATTTCTCCCGGGTCACTGAAGTCACCATCGTTGTTAAAGTCCATAAACATCGTCAACTTGGCCGTTGAACCTGTTGTGTTCATCACTGTAACTGGAACAATCACCGTGGTACCAGCAATGAACATTGGCAAGGTTACACCATCTTCATCATCGGAAGTGGTATTGTCATCACCATTTGCCAAAGCAGATTGATTTCCATCTCCTTCTGCATCGACAATGGTTCCCATTTTCAATCCTGAGATGATTTTATGAGAAGGTCCATTGGATGCATACTGAGTTTCATAATTTCCTATTCCGGTACCTGCACCGCTATCTGCTAAGTCGCCAAGGTCGTAACCCATAATTTGAGCAAGGTAATCTTCTACCTCACCATTTGGAGCTTGCCCTGTTGGACTCATGCTTGCAGTAAAATCATTACTGAGTCGGAACCTCACACCTAAGTTAGTGTTAAGGCTTGCGTTTGCAGGAACAGCGAGGCTTAAATTCACAGGACCATTTGTTCCTGTGACAACAGTGGTGGATGTCATTTCTCCGGCATCGTTAAAATCACCATCGTTATTGAAATCCATGAACATGGTCAACTTTGCATCACTGCCCGTCATGTTCATTACATTGACAGCTATGGTAGCCGTTTGGCCAGCAATAAACATTGGCAAGGTTACACCGTCTTCATCATCGGAAGTGGTATTGTCATCACCGTTTGCAAGAGCAGATGAATTGCCATCTCCTTCTGCATCCACGGTGCTACCCATTTTTAATCCACTGATGATTTTATGTGACGGACCATTATCGGCATTTCTGGTTTGATAATTTCCAGCACCTGTACCATTGGTAGCATCCGCTAAATCACCCCAGTCATATGACATGACTTGAGCCAAATAATCTTCTACTTCACCATCTGGCGCAGGTCCTGAACCATTCATACTGGCTGCAGCGTCCGTACTCAATCTGAATCGTACACCCAGATTGGTGTTTGGAACTGCATCCACTGGTACTGGCATACTTATGTTGATTACCCCATTGGTTCCGTTTGGAGCATTTGCTGAAGCCATCTCGCCCGGGTCACTGAAGTCCCCATCGTTGTTGAAGTCCATAAACATGGTAAGCTTCGCAGTACTTCCCGTCATGTTCATCACCGTAACAGGAACCGTTGAAGTTTGGCCCGCAACAAACATTGGCAATGTTACCCCATCTTCATCATCCGGACTGTCAGTGGTGTCATCGCCGTTGGCGAGAACGGATGGATTTCCATCTGCTTCTTCGTCCACGGTACTGCCCATTTTTAACCCGTTGATGATTCTATGAGAAGGTCCATTGTCTGCAGCTCGGGTTTGATAATTTCCTGTTCCGGTACCGTTGGTAGCGTCTGGCAAATCACCCCAATCCGCAAGTGTTTCGAAAGCCATGCATATGCCTACTGGATCAACGCTGTTGGGTCCATTTGCGCAACCAGGATCATTGGCCACCGAGTAATGTTCGATGATAATTTCATCTGTACCAGCCGGCAACATCACCATTCCTAAATCGCCATCCCATGAATCCTGAAGAACTCCATCCGCAATATCACCTGTATATGGAGTGGTTCCAACAACACTGCCTCCATTCTTAAATACCATTCTCCATTTTTCATTTGGCTGGGCAGGATCAGATGCTCTTCCAGGATAGCCATCATAACTTACAACAAACAATGATGTAATTTTAACGGGTTGCCCCAATTCTGCAGGATATGGCCCTGGTATTGTATAACTTGTAGTACTACCACAAACCAATCTCACAACACTTGGATTTCCAGTGACAGGATCAACATCTTGTCCCCAGAAAAACTGATCGGGATCGGTACAAACCACACCTTCTTCAGGAATGAAGCAAGGATTGATGGGCCCAATAACGAATGGTGTCGTGATACAAGTTTGTTTGTCTTTATCCCTTACGGTAATGTTGTAAGTAGTCACTCCATCCGGTTTGAACGGTGGAGTGGTTGCATTCCCTACTACCAAAGGTGTTCCATAAGTACCCGTTCCGATTACTGTTGTGCCATTCAACACCACTTCAAATGCGTTGGATGGTCCAGCAGCACCTGTGTTGGTTGAACTCACGGTGATTGTAAAATAATCGTCCGCTGCATTGTATCTTGTTCCATTGTTATTGCAAGGAGATGGTGTAACCGTCGCTTGGATGTTGCAACATACTTCAGCCTTAAATCGAGCAGGACAACACAACAGCACATCACAGTTGTCTGAATTTTTCGCTTTGAAATAATATGATTCATAACCATCTGACATTCCTAAAGTATTGTTATCAATTATGATGGTTGAACCCGTACCAATTTGTGTTCTGGTAGTGCTATCGTACCAAACTACGTTGGTGAGTCCGGCAGGCGCTTCGATTTCATAAGATGTATTTTCACCTATGCAAATCTGACGTACCAAATCAGGACATACGATACTGCACGAAGGACAGTTTATTGTAAACACAAAAAAGCAATTGGAATTTGCTTTATCGGTAATCCGAATTGCCCAAGTGCTCCCATTGGCTGATCCATTTCCTAATCTGAATTTGGTGAGTGTACCGTAAGAGCTTGCCGATGTTGGAGTGATGGTAGTTCCTCCACCCTCAACAGAGACATTGTAACCACTGCCGCTGAGAACATTTCCCGTTGGTTTCAGATAGAAAACAAGGTAATCATCTGCCTGATTGTTGGGAGTTCCATTGTCATTGCAGTGCACATCGGTCAATCCTGAAGTTAGAATATCACAAGTGGCTGCTGCAAAGGCACCTGCTTTTGGAGCCGATGACTCATTGCTTTGCTTTGGCAACGCGATGACTTGTGAATTTTCCAATTTAATTTGCTGGCGACGTTTGGTAGTCTCCAACAACATTTCTTCACAACTCGATGCATTGGTTTGTGCCAGTGTTTGCGCAGGCATCCAGATCATCGAACTGTACAACAAAACCAATGCAAAACTCAGCCCAATGGTTTTGGAAGTATCCTTCGGTACGGGACTAAAAATTTTCATGATAGTATAATTAAACTATAAGGAATAGGAATGTCTTATTGATTGAATGTGTAGAATTATTGTTTGGTTACGGTTGCTGATTCACAAATCGGTTTCGGGCAACCTATCAAACCAAAATCATAGGTATGCACATTTTCTCCCGGTCCACCGGTCGTAATGTTTATTTTAGCTATACCCGCCACATTGGTTGCATCGTTGTCGCTATAATCCGCTAAACCTGCACCCGCTACATCGGTTGCAGTCAAGGTGTAAGCTGCAATCGGACCTAGACCCACTCCATTGAAATGGGAAGGTGCAATCCGGATCATATAACTTGAAAAAGGTTGAGGTCCAAGTACATTCGGTTTGCTCGCACCTACTGTATCCACCACATTGGTCAAATTGAAATAATAACCTCCTTTTGAATCTGTCACAGTGGTTCCCACCACATTTCCATTGACATCTAAAAATTCCATATTCACGCCTTGTATTCCTGGTTCTCCCCCATCCTGTACCCCATCTTTGTCTATATCCAACCACACGAGGTTTCCAACTTCGATTGGGGGAACGATACCAACCGTTTCCAAATCGCCCATGCTATTGGCTTTGCCGAAGGGTCCTTGATTGGATGAGGTAGCATAGAATATTTCATAACCTTCCTGGTTGTTGTTGTTCGCATCGGGAGTAGCTTGCATGTTACCCGTTTTATTGTCGAACAACATGGTACCGAAAGACCAAATGCCAATTGGATCCATGTAGGTTGCAAGAATTCCGTCAAAGTCAGCGGTAAAATGCACCGACAAAGCACCTTGCGCAGGTTCTGCGTGGATGTGATTGTCTTTATAATATTCTGGACTAAAGGAAATTGAGTATTGACATGTATTTGAATTTTTATCTCGGACGGCTTGTAGTATATCTCCACAGGCGGATCCGTTTTCAGGGCAACAACTGCCACAAAGATTTGCGTTGACGTGCCCGATCTGAGAACCGTGCAAATCGTTTACTCCAACGATGATGTTTCCTTCTGCATCCAGTTCAATGTCAACTATCAAAGGACAAGCATCGCGGTCAAATCCTTGGAACCACCACTGGCGCTGCCAACGCTTCCATGGTTGACTGGTTGCATCCCGATAACTGAAATCAAATTGCAGATTGGGTGTTGCATTCCAAGTTTCCGTATTCGCATTAAACTCCCATATAGTTCCCAATAAATCATGAGAATCACCACCCGAACTTGTTCCATCGGGCTCTTGACCGCTGCACACAATGCCTACCATGAGCCGGCCTCGGCTGTATTTCAAACCATAAGGGCGGTACTCGCCGGATTGTGGATTTGCGCTGCATGGATCCGGTATCAGCCAACTTTTAATTCTTGATGATGCATTGGCAATTGTTGGAGCTTGTGGATTGAATGGATCCACCAAATCGATTTCGTATAATTTACGATCATAACAATTTACAACATATAAATAACGTCCATCTTCTGAAATGTCCAAATCTCCCAACGAAATCCTACCAACTTGTGCCCATGCTGCAGGATCTGCACTAGGATCTTCTTTATCAATCGGAAGGTTTCGATCCGAGTTTGATCCGATCACCGGACTGAAAAACACTTCACCACTACCACTGCATGATCCACCCACAAAAGCGGTGGTGTAAGGGTTCACTTGATCGCTGGTTGGAAAACCCAGTTCATCCAAATTGATGAACTTTAAATTTGCATTTAAATCATAAGGGCCTTCGGCATCAAACCAATAAATTCCACCAGAGCCCTCAGGGCCCAAACCGGAATGGCGTCTTAAGAAAGCAGAAGTCCATATCTTTTTTGCTTGGCGGGAATAAGCTACCCCCCAACAAGTACCCGTCTGCGAATGCTTTGCACAAGTAACATACGGATGACCTGAGTTATTGCCGCGACCAGAATTGGAAGCGTACCCTGAATTGAGGTAATTGAATCGAACTATAGAAGTTTGATCTTTAGCATTTCCAGCTGGATCCAATGGATCGCCATTTCCCATGATGGGTACAAAAACGTAAGGATCGCTTTCAGTACTGAAATCAAATGGGTAAGAGATTACAAAATTATGCGTCTCGGGGCCATCTGCAAATTGAACCGCAGTTCCATAAGTACCACCATATGCTCCCGAAAAATCTTGTGTTGGAGACAAATTACAAAAACCCGATGGAATTTCAAACTCAATCCGGACTGGATAAACCGCAGGACTAAAGCTGTAATTTCCACTGGAGTTGGTAGTTGTTTGACCTAAGTAAACATCCTTACCTGGCAATGCTGCGTTGGAATAAAATTTTACGATGATTCCTTCACGGCCCGGTTCACCTGCTTGCTTGGTTCCATTTCCGTTGTAATCACGGAATACAAAACCAGTCACCTGACTTTGAAGTTGTGATTGACCAACTAAAGTCAGAATTGCAAACAGAAAAATAATTCTAACCGATGGTAGCTGAATACCAAGACGGTTCGCAAAAAATTGTAACGTTTTCATATGGATAATGCAATGATTTATTTTCAGGAAAACTTATTGGAAGTGTTTGTCTTTGGGAAGATTGGAAGACAGTCATACACCGCAGAACGAAGTTGCTCTGCCCTAGCCCATCAATAAATCCTACAAAACCTGAAAAAGGAAATTGCAAAAATTCCCGGAGCGGGAACTTTAATAAGCCAATAGCCATAAAGGCATACCAGCAATGAGACCAATTGCTTAGTTTCGTAGTTTTCATTCTGTCGAGTTTACTGGTTTTATTTCCCAATTAAATTTATTCGGAAACAACACCAGCACTTTTTTAACTCAATGCATCAAACAGTGTCGTCGAAATACTTTTTGATGAATTAAGTTTCATTTAGACCTTATCTTAAAACACATGCAAATATGATGCTATAAATATTAATTATTTTCATCATACAATACATTTTTTTTAATCAATGTGTTATGATGTGAATCCTTTAGCATTACATTGTACAAAACTTTGTATACACAAAATGTAAATATGTATTCCTTTGAAAAAATTCACTTCGCAATAAATCGTTTCAATAAAACGCGATTGCAAAATATTAATCCAAGGCTTCAATCAAGGTGAAGCCTCATAATTGATTTTATCTCCAACTATCTAATCGTTTATTCTTGCAATGCTCTAAATAATCATTGCATTTGAGTCAATTTCCATTGTTGTGTTTCAGGAATCCACTGGTAAGTTAGTTTGGATTGCTGCTCTTCGCTGGGTGCAGTAAGGTTATAATAAAACATCACGGTATAGAGCACCATGTTTCCATTGGGTAAAAAACGAATCTTTCGTATACGGTCATCTCCTCTTGGACCCAATCCTTCAATGTTCAATACTTTGGTCAAAGGCCCATTCGGATGGTTGCTTTGGTCAAGTTCCAAACTGTACAAATCTGCAGTCCTTGCCGAAGAAAGAAAAAGCAACCTTTTACCTTGAATGATATGCAAGGCCAAACCATAGATATCTTTGTCCTTTATAATCATTGTAAGTTTTTTTGTTTGGACATCCAGCGCATACACCTTCCCTACCTCTGTGCGTTCGTCACTTCCGGCGACTGTACTCACGAACAACTGTTTGGAGGAACAATCATAAAAACTTCCCAAAGTTCCAAAAGGATTTCTGGTAGTTGCATGCAAATTTCCAGGAAAAGAAATAAATGGTTGCATCACCCCTGAAGAAGCATCTACTTTATACACCGAATTTTGCATTTCCAAAGGGTTATGAAGCATGTTTACTTTTGCAGTTGGCAGCACGTATAAGTTCCCCATTTCATCGGTAGCAATGGCCCCCAAATAACCAGCCGACTTCCAGGATGGATGTTGGTATCTCTTGGTTATGCTTGCGGAAGGGTCTCCAGGTTTTGTGGACTCGAGCAGCACCAAACCCATTTCATGTTTTTCACTGGTTGAAAAATAGCTTCTCCCCGGATCCACTTTGAGCTGCATTAAAAATGGCGACATGGCCTTGCATTGATCCAGTTGAGCATTGGCCAACTGGGCATGAATAAATAATGTCAATACGGCAATGCGTTTCATACTATAACAATTTAAACATTGGGCCCATGTAACAAGGATATATCACTGGTACATACACTCCATCCTTTAATACGGATTCTGCCCAGCAATATTCATTTCCTTTCCGATCATCATTTTGAGATTGCGCTACATACCAGATCACCAATGGTGCATTTACAATACCCTCTCCCTCAATAAACTTTTCCGGACCCTGATGATAATCTGTATTGCAGCATGGGCCAATCGTTGGAAGATCGGTTTCCCCTTCATCGCGGTCCGCGTGCTTTTTAGTGGCATATACGAATGCGTTATCCCCTCTCCCATGATCTCTAAACTGACCTGTATTGGCCAAAAGTACCACACCCTTACCATCATTGTTTTCGATTTTGAACCATTGCTGATCTGCGCCCAATTGTTTTTGTTCAGTATGCAAAGCCCACTGTTCTTTCTCCCAAAGTGCCCACCCGTTAGGCACCCATTCGTAAAGCTTATTTTCAGTTCCACTGATTGAAATGCGTAGGACTGGTCTATAGACTCCATTGTTTCCACAACCTCTGCCAATACTTCCCATGACAGGTCTAAAACGTCCATCTTTGTAAAATTCATAATACTGATGATAGTTGTAATTGCACGGCATTGGCCAGCCTTCACTAAAATAATGCTGCCCCAAAAGAAAACCGATGGTATCACCTTGTTCAATGATGGCCTCAAAATAAGGTGCTTCAACAGCCAATACTGCCGCAGTACTAAACTCGGGACAACCCACTGCATCACTGTAGCCAAATCCTTCTGTTTTAGAATAGCTCACATGCCAGTCAACCAATTTTACACTATTGAAAAGTTCCCGGCCATTATAACGCACATTTGAAATTTGGAGCCCATCAGATCTCGTCATCATATAAGAAAAACTCCAACCATCGCGATTCACCGGATTTGCTTTATCACAGAAACAATCCATGACCTTAGCATTCTGTGCTGAACGCTGTGTGACCGCCATGCCGGTTGCTCCCACATGCGTCCACCGAACACCTGCAACATTCAAGTCGGTGAGATCTACAATGGTCCATAATGCTTTCTCCCCTTTGATGAATGTAGGAGCCAGACAAAGATGCTTTGATCGTTGACACTTGGTCCGGTTTAATGCTGTCTTGGTTCCCGGCATAAGTGCCTTCTGCTTTTGGTAATCTTCTCCAAATTCACGGATTACAGATGTATCATGTTGTGCTATGTAAATGGCCAAATCCACCAAGTGCTGGGGAACATCTGGCTGGGTCTCCTTATAAGCTGCAAAATGAACCACTTTCTTTTCAGCAGTATTTACGATTCCGACAATTGCGGTATTCAAAGCATAGTTGTACAATTCAATTCTTTTGCAGGATTCCTTTGAGCAACCATTCAGTCCCTGTGGAATATCTCCAGGTCTCATTTCTGAAATGGAAAATACTTCGTTGAGTAATTTTTCACCGCGAATGGGGTCCTGATAAAATCCTTTCAACCGTTCGTCTTTTAAAAAAATATCCTGAACTACTTTGAAATCAGAATTTTTAAAATTATCCATTGCGATTACAGGAATGGTGGAATTCAAAGCGTTTACAATTTGAGCCTTCCTTCTTTGGAGTAAGTCCACTTCCATCTGAGAAATGGTTCCCGAAGACCTACATGAAAACATTCCACATAAAAGAAATAGGCATACGATCATGAACAACGGTATGCACTTTAATGATGAGATTATTCTTTTCGATTTCATGGTTGCCGTGGATCGTTAAAATAATATTGATTCAAATAAGTAGTATCGGTCAAAGTCCCTAAAAAAGCGATTAGATTCTTTCTTTGTTTTGGGCTAAGTTCAAATTTTTTCATCCGAACATCACGATTCGGATGGTGTGCTCCATCTTCATTGCAATCTGAATTTCCTCGCAACCGTCCGCCGCGCTCATAATTCATGATGACTTCTTCCAGACTGGTACTGCTTCCATCGTGGTAATAAGGAGCTGTAAGCAAAACGTTCCTTAAGGTTGGAATCCGAAAAACTCCGTTGTCGCTATGGCGGTTGGTGTGTATTTGCAAGCCGATATCCTGTAAGGGATACGATCCGTTGCAATTGTACAAACCAGTATTGGCCATGAGCGCGCCAAGTTTGGGATGAAAAAAATCAATCCCTCCATGACAATTTGAGCATCCTATGCTATCTGCCATAAAAATTTGCAAACCTGCAAATTCAGATGCTGTAAAAACTGTTGTATCGTTTGATTTCAAAAAAAAATCATACTTAGAATTTCTGCTTTGCAGTTTGAGTTCATAAGCCACCAATGCATTCTTTAGTTCACTCCATTGAATGCTATTTATGGATTTTCCAAATGCTTTATAATAAAGTTCTTTATATCCCGGTTGTTCCGAGATTCTATGAAGGATCTGTTGTTCATTTCCTTTGAGACCCATTTCCACAGGATGCTCAGAAAATAATGGACGATCCAGTTGGAAAATCAATGAATTGATCGATGGATCTGACCAGCTAAAAAAAGTCCTATTGTTCAAATTGAGAATGCTGGGAGAATTCCTCTGCAGTATTTCGGCATTTGCATTGAGCGAAACCCGGTACCCATCGGTGAATGCTAGATTGGGATCATGGCATGAAGAACATGCAAGTTTTCCGTTTACAGACAAATTCTTGTCAAAAAAGAAATAATGGCCCAACTCCTCCAAACCAGCTTGATTTGGCTGAGTAGTGTATTGGTCTGTCTTTTCCGATCCAAAGTAAAAAACACCCCCAGCAAAAAGTGCACAGCAAGCTAATAAAAACCATTTCACGATGTAAAAATACAACGCCGATTTTGCAATGGCTGGCTCTTTACATTCAATAATTTCACCATGTGTCAAGAAATATCATTCCGAATAATATTTTCCAGATGCGCGTTCATTTACATACACAAAAGACCAGTCGCCTACCTCCAAATTGATTCGAACAAAATGATCGATGAATACTCAAATTTACTCAAACCAATAGGAAATTTACAGAGACCGATCATTTATCGCGAATTTCATATTCAACATGGCATCGTGTGCAGTTCAGATCTGCTTACATTTTGGGTGGACCCATGGGATAAAATTGAATGATTCGGTTTTTGCAACCGTTGGCTGCCGCAGGTATAGCCTTATATCCAAAATAAATGTCTCAGAATAGAGCACTCCTGTTGAATTTCCGCCTAGTTCAATGCTACAATTGGCTTTGATTAAATACACATTCCATCAAATTTTCAAACCCATGATGAGTGTGACAACCAATACTTCGATCTCTATGAATGCATTGCATTCTACTAATTTAAGGAAACCCTTATCAGCCATGCAAGGCTCGATTGGCCGTTGCGTCCAATGCTGCTTCTTTGATCGCTTCACTGTAAGTGGGATGCGGATGGCAAATTCTCGCAATGTCTTCTGCAGAGGCTTGGTATTCCATGGCGACCACCAATTCCATAACGAGATCAGCAGCACGAGCTCCTACCAAATGTGCCCCCAGCACTTTGTCTGTTTGTGCCTCGGTCAAAATTTTTACCATGCCATCCAAATCTCCGCTGGCACGTGCGCGGCCCAACGCTTTAAATAAAAATTTACCTACTTTATAGATAGTACCTTCCTGTTTTAATTGTTCTTCCGTTTTCCCTACAGAAGCCAATTCGGGCCAGGTATAAACGACACCCGGGATCAAATCATAATGAATGTGCGGTTTTTGCCCAGCGATTATTTCCGCGACATAAACAGCTTCTTCTTCCGCTTTATGGGCAAGCATGGGTCCGGAGGTCACGTCCCCAATGGCATATATTCCTTCCGTTGCGGTTTGCTTTACAGTATCTGTAATGATTCGTCCCCGATCATCTACTGCAATGCCTGCCGCCACGAGGTTTAATCCCTCTGTGTATGGTCTTCGTCCAATGGCAACCATACAATATTCGCTTTGCAATACTTGCTGATTTCCTTGTTTGCGGTCAAGCATGTTGATGTGGACGATTTGTTTTTCCTGGATCACCGATTCTACGAACTGTCCTAAGTGGAATTTCATACCCAACTTTTGCAAAGATTTTTGAAGTTCCCGCACACAATCGCGATCCATCTCTGGCAATATTCCTGTAGCATATTCTATCACCTCCACCTGGGTGCCTAGTCTTGCAAAAACAGATCCAAGTTCCAGGCCAATAACTCCCGCTCCAATGATTGCCATATGCTTTGGAATCTCCTTCAGACTCAATGCTTCGGTTGAACTGATGATGCGATCTCGATTGTAAGAAAATTGAGCAGGAATATTTGGCTTGGATCCTGTGGCTATAATGCATTTATCAAAAGCCAGCAAAAATTCATCACCATTTTCTTTTTGAATGCGCAACTCACGAGTGTTAGTAAAACTGGCATGCCCATGAAATAATTGAATCTTGTTTTTCTTCATCAAGTATTCAATGCCTTTTGTGTTTTGTTCAATCACATCCGCTTTACGGGCTTGCATACTTTTCCAATTCACTTTCACCGCATCGACTTCAATCCCATGTTGATTCGCTTGAGCAGAGATCCAATGAAAATGCTCCGAACTGTCTAGCAGTGCTTTTGAAGGAATGCATCCAACATGCAAACAGGTGCCACCCAAACGAGCATATCGTTCAATCAAATAAACTTCAAATCCCAGTTGTGCGCAACGAATGGCGGCCACGTAACCCCCAGGTCCGCTACCAATAACTGCCACTTTCATGAAATTTTATTTCTTAATTAATCAATTAAGAGCCAAATGGTTCAAATGAATAATTACTTTGGTTCATTTTTCTTGGGTGGATGGTTAGGATTTTTTCCTTTGCCATCGTTTGGCCTAAATGGTCTTTGCTTGTTTTCCGGACTTCGCGGCTCCTGCAGATTTTTCTGGCCTCCCATTTTTTGCTCTCCTCCCAATGTTTCCTCCGGCTTTTTGCGAAATTTATTTTTCTTTTTCTTTTTCCGACGTTTTTGATCCGGTAGTTCAATTTCTCCTGTCACGTCTACAAATTCGCTTTCTTCGTTCTTATTGGTCTCAACGGCCTCTTCGGCTGCGATGATGTCCTCAGGATATTCTTTTCGATCGTTCAAGGATTTGATGTGGCGCACATAATCTGGCAGCAATGGCATCACCAAAGATCGGCCTTTCTCAGGCTCATAAGCATAATACAATACTCCCCTGAAAATATCAACTTTGACCAATGTTGCCTTCCCCTTCTTTGAAAACAATTCATCTACATCGGATGGATATTTGTCCAGTTCGTCGACATACAAATCCAATTCGTAATTGAGACAACACTTCAAGCGGCCGCACTGTCCGGTTAGTTTGGATTGATTAATGGCCAAATTTTGATAACGCGCGGCATTGGTATTTACAGATTTGAAATCCGACAACCAGGTAGAACAACACAATTCTCTGCCACAGGAACCAATTCCTCCAATCCTTGCAGATTCTTGTCGTGCTCCAATCTGCCACATCTCAATCTTGGTTTTAAATTCTTTGGCATACAATTTTACCAATTCACGAAAATCTACCCTTCCGTCCGCAGTATAATAAAACGTTGCTTTCTTTTGATCGGTCTGAAATTCCACGTCACCAATTTTCATGTCTAGCTTCAAACTACGAGCAATGACACGAGCTTTCACCAAAGCAGGTTGCTCCAACGCACGTGATTCCTCCATCCGCTCAATATCGCGTTGGTTTGCTTTACGTAATATTTCGAAGGTTATGCGATCTTGATGAAAATTTTTCTTACGCATTTGCAATTTTACCAAGTCTCCCATCAAGCTGATCCGGCCTACGTCAAATCCTCCATAACCAGTATCCACAACCGCCAAATCACCAGTCGTTACATGTGCGTGCTCGCTGATTTTATAAAATGTTTTGCGTGCTCCGCTTTTAAAACTGACTTCAGCGAACCGGTATTCGACAGGATCTTCTAAATCCAATACAGTGATCCAGTCGTAGGTGTTCATGCGATTGCATCCCCCGGAACTGCAATGTCCCTTATTTCCACAGCCCGAAGGCATTCCATTTTTTTGATTCGAACAGGATGTACATGCCATCTTTATTCACATTTTGGTTGCATTGTTCCGATAAAAAGCATGAAGGTATATTTTGCCATTGCCAGTTATTCAGGACAATTAGTTTAATTTAATTTTGTGCGAATGACCGAAGCCAATTGAATAGCAAAATCGGTCATTAATATCTTTACATTAGCATTTCGCGGTATTGCCTGCAGGGCATCATCAATCAGTCTATTGATTTGCTCCATTTGCGCAAGTTGCAGCGTATTCGAAAGTTTCTTACTGTAAAGAACCAAGTCCGAACTTTGCTCCAAGTTTTGAAAATTACCGGTATATTGATTTCTTAAAACAAAAGAAAGTACACGTTGGAACCACAATAAAAAAAACTTTTGATCTTCACGATTCCATTTCGAAAAAATCTCCACCCAAGCAACCATTTCCGAAGCTTGGTATTGATAACATATTTGCAGCAGTTGTTGCAATTTCGTTACATGCTCTTCCCTTTTGTTTTGTAATAAGTGAATGGCCTCTTGCAAATTTGAATCAGATGAAATCAATGCACTGACGGCTTGTGCTTCATCGCAAGCATAATGTTCAACAAAATACTTTGCCGCCTTTTCATGAGGGATTGCATTGAGTTGAAATTGTTGCGCCCGCGATCTTACAGTTGTTAGCAATGTTTCGGGTTGTTCAGTTACCAACAATATAAACGTTTGTGGCGGGGGTTCTTCAAAAAGTTTCAATAAACGGTTGGACTCTTTGCCTAAATATTCGGGCAACCATAAAATCAAGACTTTAACAGAAGCTACAAAAGGTTTTAACTGCAATTGTTCGATGATGGTATGGACTTCTGCAACTGGAATATTTGCATTTTTACTTTCTTCTTCAAAAACTCCAAACCAATCAGCAATTCCCAAATAGGGCATATTTAAGAGAGCGTCCCTCCACTGTGCATAATAATCCTGGCAAACATCCTTTGCTTTGGGGACTGGGAAAGAAAAATGCAAATCAGGATGTTTCAAACCAAAGACTTGCTTGCATGCGCTGCATTGTCCACAGGGTCTTTCATCACGTTCACACAACAATGCTTGAGCAATGGCGAGCGATAAAGCCAACTGGCAATTCCCAGGGTTCCCTGAAAACAAACTCAAATGAGGAAAACGACCATGTACAATGGATGGATGCAAGCGATCCCAAAGGACTTCCTGGCCAATTACGCGTTCCAACCAACGCTGGCCTGATTGTTTTTGAATTTGCTGAGCTTCCAAATGAATGGTTTAAACTACAAAAATAAGAAACTCGGGGTTTATGTTTTAGTATTGTTTAATAGTTATTTATATATTATGTTTTTATTATATGTATAAATTGATTAAACTGCAATGCCTTGCTGAAAAATCGAACCATGCGCTCCCAACTTCGAAAAATGGAAAACCGTCATATCATCCTTTAGCTTCTGAAAGATTTCGCATGGATGCTGGAATGGAAGAGGTTCGCCTTTAGGATTTTCATCCTAACCTTGACTCTTGCATGGTTCATTACTATAAAATCACGGGATTTACCCTCCGAGTTTTGGCACAACTTCTCCTTTTGAGCAGGGCTGTTGGCCAATGGTGGCTGGTTGGTTGCTCACTTATTCCAAATGGTTGCTTTGAAGACCATTGCCATTATGTTCTTTTCAATAGGATTGTGCGTTTTGACTTTTTACTACCTAAGGGTACCATTGACCAGGGAAAACTGCTCAGGTAATTTTTAACCACATCTTCTGGTCCAATGTAAATGGTTGCTTACAGAACCACTAAAAACCAATTCCGAAATGGAATGCCAATGATTGTGTGTAAGCCGCGTTTTTATCGGGGCCCCATCTTCCAGGAAAAACCATTTCGACAAAAAACACCCGATCCCCCCCCATGTTGAAGCCTTTGTTAATCAATGCAGTGATTCCAAAACTCCCAGCCGTTTCAAAGGCCAAACGCGTTCCGAAAGTCCAGGCACTTCCCAATGGAAATAATAATCCTGGATGAAATAAAAGATTGATCTCATAGGGCCGTTGCAAATCCACGTTGGGTTTAAAAAATGGAACCATTTCCAAATCAAACTTGACTGAAGTTCCCATTTTAAATGTCAGGCCAATCGGAAAACCGATCGTATAAATCTCATTTTGGTAAAAATATTGAGCATCTCCCCGATTAACACTCAAAATGGGTTGTACAATACCGACATGGTAGCCTTCCAATTTCGATGATTGGCCATGAACTTTAGTAAAAAAAGAGCAACAAAGTATACATGCGAAGACCATTAAACCGATTGTTTTCATAGGTGCATTGTTTTAATGGACTGCAATTTAAGACAACATTGTCTTTTTTTAATGCATCATCTTAGATTTTTTTTTTATCGAAAATGCGCGCTCGTAAATTATTTCAACAAGGAAACGAAGTAATCGGGAACCACACCCGTGGCTAAGGTCAACAATGTAAATACAATCAACAACAAGGAATAACCATAGGGTAAACGAAACGGCTGGTCTGCGCTCCCACTGAACATGGCATTGATGATTTTGTAATAGTAATACATCGACATCAAGGTACACAATACCGCAACCACCACCAGTGCTGTGTAGCCGCTGCTTACAACCTGATTCAAAACAAAAAGTTTTGCTACAAATCCGGAAGTGAATGGCGCTCCTGCAAGCGATATCAATGATACAGTCATGGCTATGGTTAGCACAGGATTGCTTTTGTACAATCCTGTAAAAGATTCCAGGCTGTCTGATCCCGATTGTTCTTCTACAAAATGAATGACAACAAAAGCCACCACAGATGACAATGCATAAGCAATGAAATAAAACAACACGGGCCACTCCTCACCAGGTTTCATGCTGATGAATCCCATCAAAATAAAGCCCGCTTGCACAATCCCAGAATAGGCCATCAATCGCTTGACATTTTGTTGTTTCATAGCAAAGAGGTTGCCCAAGATCAATGTGGCCAGAATAAGCAACATAAAATAAGCATTTAACCAACCTGGAAGTCCATCTGCATTCAATTGGATCACACGAAGAAATGCACCAATGGAAGCAATTTTGACCAAACTTACCATCAGAGCTGTAAACAAAGTCGGTGTGCCTTCGTATACATCGGGTGCCCAAAAATGAAAGGGTACAATGGCTATTTTCAAAGCAAATCCAGTGAATAAAAAGAGGTAAGCAATCTGCAACAAGGCAGAACCACTTGCCTCTATCGGTTGGGCAATAGCCAAACTTCCATTGACCGCATAGAGCAATCCAATTCCAAACAACAAGATGGCACTGGTAAATGAACCCGAAATAAAATACTTTAAGGAAGCTTCATTGGACCTGATTTTTCGTCTATCTGCTCCCGCCAGGATATACATGGCTATTGATAATATTTCGACTCCAATAAACAAAATGATGTAATTGGCCGCAGTGACCATCAACAAGCCACCCAGGAGTGAAAACATGACCAAACCCATAAAATCGGCAATCTCCTCCTCTCCACGTTGAGCATAATGTTGCAAAAATGGAATCAGCGCCACTCCATTGAGTAAAAGCAAAATGGATAAAACTTTGGGTGTACCTTGGAGATCAACCATCCCCGTGAGGAAATAATTCCATGCAGTTTGTTGGGTTAACAAACAAAACAAGGCACCCACACCAGCAAACAATGCAAATGGCATGATGAGGTTTCGTTGCTTGACGAATCCCAAAAACATCACCAGCAATCCTGCAATACTCAATAGGATAAATGTCATCATCATAACCTGATCATTTACTTGGTATGAAATTCATAAACTCAAACACATATTGTCCAAATCCAATCCAGCTCGCCGGAAAAAAACCCAACACGAGGATCAATATGGCCAACACAATAAAAATATAATCTTCGGAAAGTCCCAAAGACCCAAAACCCGAAGCGTTTCCGGTCACCGGACCAAACATGGTCTTTTGATAAAATCGCAACATGTAGGCAGCTCCAATAATCAAAGTCAATCCACCCAATAATCCAAAATAAGGCTCATATTCAGTAATCGCCCACAACAAATAAAACTCACCAATAAACCCACAAGTCAATGGGAGCCCAATGGCGGATAACACCAGTATAAAAAAGTAGGCAGCGAATCGCGGGTTTACCCGAGCTAATCCAGAAAATTTATCCAAAGATGCCTGGCCAGTACGTCGTTCCATTACGTCCAATGCAAAAAACAATCCAGCCGCAACCAAGCCATGAGCCAACATCGAAAACAAACCTCCCTGGATTCCAAGGTTGGTACTGGTCAGAACTCCCGCTGCTATCAAGCCCATATGCGACATGGAAGAATAAGCCAGCAATCGTACCATGTCCTTTTGTCTCCAGGCTATCAAAGCGGCATAAACCACTCCTACCAAACACAAAGGAATCAAATAGTAATAAACCCGGAACACCGATTCAATAAAAACAAAGTTGAAGCGAACAAATCCAAAAACACCCATTTTCGACATGATCGCAGCGATGATCATCAAGCTCGGCCGATCCGATTGAGAATAAAGCTCTGCCTGCCACGTGTGAAATGGGAAAATTGGCGATTTAATAGCAAAGGCAATAAAGAATGCAGCAAACAACCACAATTGGTAAGGTACTGCAATGCGGTTTTTATAAAAATCTTCCCATGTCTGAAGGCTTAAATAAGAATGCATGTTGAATTGCAAAAACAACACTGCAGCCAACATCAGCAAACCACCAAATACGGTATAGAGAAAAAATTTAAATACTGCTTTCCTGCGTTCTGGACCTCCAAATCGTAGCACTAAAAAATAAACCGGTATGAGTGCCGCTTCAAAAAACACATAGAAGCTCACTGGATTTTGCGCCATGAAAAATCCGTTGAATCCTGCATGAGCCAATCCGATCAATCCATAATACTTCCCATCGCGTTCATTCCCTTTGAGCAATGTAGCCAGGACGCTCAAACATATCACCAATTGGGTCATGAACAAAGGCAATACCGCCGCGCCATCCAATCCAAAATGCAAATGTGCACGAAGCGCTTGGATCCAGGGAATCGAGGTGTTGAATGACAAATAATGCTCCACAACTTGGTACGATCCCAGGAGCAATAAAAAATAAAATAACGAAGTGATGCTCGAAATCAAAGCGATGAATGGAGCCACCCGGCGACTGCTGAAAAAAGCAATCACAGAAAAGACCAAAGGAATAATAATCAAATAAATACCAAGCATCATACAATTTATATTATCATGAACAACACCAGTAGACAAGCCAATGCCACCACACTGTAAAGCAAATATGTACTCAATTTTCCACTTTGCAAGCTGCGCAATGCATAACTGCCCGATTGCAAGAAATTGGCAGGAAAATGAACCAACCGGTCAATGACTCCAAATTCAAAGAAGTTCATAAACCAACTTCCAGCCTTCTTCAATGGGCTTACAAATAACCAGGCATAAGCTTCATCCAAAAAATATTTACCCTTCAACAGTCTGATGACAAAATGTTCGTTATCATTTTCCCTAATATCCATGTTGGTATACCTGCGCTTGGTAAAATAGAATATCACCAACAACGCCACGATGGTTACTCCCCACAAACTATATTCAAACAAATGACTGACATGAAATCTCGGTTGTTCGATCGATTTGTTCAACAATTGAAATACCTTATGCGATTGGTCGGTTATTTCGGGTAAGCCTGCAAATCCACCAATTGCTGAAAGGACAGCCAACGCAAGCAGGGGAATCACCATGATCCAAGGAGACTCATGAATTTTATGATATGAATCTTCGCTCCCTCGGTAAGCTCCATGGAACGTAGCAAAAAACATCCTCAACATATACCACGCTGTGAATACGGATGCAAAAGCCAATATCAGAAAGAACCAAAAATTATTGGCATATACCGCTGCGAGAATTTCATCCTTGGAGAAAAATCCAGCGAGTGGAGGGCATCCTATGATGGCCAATGTCCCCACCAGCATGACCCCGTAAGTCCATTTCATTTTATTTTTTAATCCTCCCATTTTTCGGATGTCTTGTTCACCATGCAAACCATGGATCACACTTCCGGCACCAAGAAATAACAAGGCTTTAAAAAATGCGTGCGTCATTAAATGGAAGACGGCTGTCGTATAAGCACCTACCCCTAATGCAGCAACCATGTAACCCAATTGACTCACTGTAGAGTAAGCCAATATTTTTTTAATATCGTTTTGCTTCAATGCAATGGAAGCTGCAACAATTGCGGTTATACAACCTGTGATAGCGATCACGGTTTTAACCGCTGGTGCTGTATCAAATAAGAAATGTAACCTTGCTACAAGATAAACTCCGGCAGTCACCATGGTGGCTGCATGAATCAAGGCCGAGACCGGAGTAGGTCCAGCCATTGCATCCGGCAACCAGGTAAATAACGGAATTTGCGCTGATTTTCCGGTTACTCCAATGAGGAACAACACCGAGATTACTACCATGATGAAAGAATTCAAAGCGACTCCTTCTCCAAGTGTTTCTTTGATGTCCTGGAAGCGAACTCCACCTGTGGTGTAAATGGTCATGAAAATGGCAATGATGAATGCCAAATCACCCACCCGGTTCATGATAAATGCTTTGGATGCTGCCTGATTGTATTCTTTGTTTTCAAACCAAAATCCTATCAAAAGAAAAGAACACAGTCCAACGCCTTCCCAACCTGCAAACAGCACAATTAAATTATCTCCTAGGACCAACAGCAGCATACTGAACATGAACAAATTCATGTATGCAAAAAACCGATGGAATCCTTTGTCGTCGTGCATGTAACCCGCCGAATACACATGAATCAAACTCCCTACCCCATTCACCACAAACAGCATCAGCAAAGTCAGATTGTCGATAAAAAAAGCAAAATCCACTTTTGCAGCACCTTCTCCAACAAACCAGGTGTAAAGTGTAACCGTGGCAGCTTTATTGAGCATTGTGGAGTAAGCCATCACCGTTCCCGTAAAACTGATCAAAGGCATGGAACATGCGACAGTTGTTACTGCCCACTTCGGCAATTTGAATCCAATGATTCCATTGATTAAAAACCCAAGCAAGGGTGGCCAAAGAATTAAATGTAAAATGATTTCAGGACTCATGTTCTAAATTCAGTATTATCCCTTCAATTGATCAAAAAGATCAATATTGGTCGTTTTTAAATTTTTATACATCATCACAATAATGGCTAAGCCGACAGATACTTCTGCGGCGGCTACCGCCATGGTAAACAACACCATAATTTGACCTGCACTATCTCCCCGATATGCCGAGGCCGCCACCATCATTAAATTGACTGCATTGAGCAAGATTTCAATGCACATGAAAACAATGATGACGTTTTTACGGATCAACACACCCAACAGTCCAACAAAAAACAAACAACTGCACAACACCAAATAGTGGGTGAAAGGTATTGTTCTAATGATTTCAGGTATGTGGTTCATGGTTGCATCACATTTTGTGTATTCACTTTTTCTTTCCGGTTCAACAAGACAATACCGATCATGGCTACCAGAAAGAGTACCGAACAAATTTCCATCGGAAACAAATAATCTCTGTATAGCACTTCCCCAATGGTCTCTACCAATCCAATATCATGTGATCCAGCAGACTCGATAGTCAATTGTGATGTCCGGGTCGCAGAAAGAAATATCATCAATAAAGTCCCGGCACTGATCAAAGCTGCAAACGCGGGAATCCATGATTTAAATCGCTCGATGTCTTTATTCAAATTGAGGAACATCACCACAAACAAGAACAATACCATGATCGCTCCTGCATAAACCACCACATTGACCAATGCTAAAAATTGGGCATTCAACAATACGTAGTGTGCAGAGATTAGAAAAAAAGTAGCCACTAAATAAAGTATACTGCGAATGGGGTGTTTAGAAGCAACCACCATGATTGCGGTAAAAATGGTCAGTATAGACAGTGTATAAAATATTTTATCCATCATCTTTTTAATTTTGCCGGAAAGATTCTACCAATCGGTCCTTTCCATAAATAAAATCGTCACGATCAAAACTGGCTGGAGCCATTTTGTCATTCTGCAAAAAAATTGCTGCTTTCGGACAAGCTTCTTCACACAATCCACAAAAAATACAGCGCAACATGTTGATCTCATAGACTGCTGCATATTTCTCTTCCCTGTACAAATGTTTTTCGCTTGGTTTACGTTCTGCCGCAGTCATGGTGATGGCTTCTGCTGGGCATGCCAAAGCGCATAATCCACATGCGGTGCAACGCTCCGCTCCTTTTTCATCGCGTTTCAATATGTGCAATCCACGAAACACTTGACTCATTGGCCGTTTTTGCTCAGGATAGGAAATCGTTGCTTTTTTTCGAAAGAGGTGACTCAAGGTAATTCCCATTCCTTTGAAAACTGCAGGCAAATAAATTCGCTCAGCAAAATTCATTGGCTTTCTCTCGATCAACTTATACCGGCTTGTAAGTTTTGTTGTGGGCATTTTCAAATAATTTTAAAACAGTATAAAGATTGCAGTAATGAGAATATTCAGTACGGCCAATGGAATTAAAACTTTCCATCCCAGATTCATCAACTGGTCATAACGAAAACGTGGCAAGGTCCAACGAATCCAAATGAAAAGAAATATGAAGAAACTAATTTTCGAGAACATCACCACAGCGCCTAATGCCGTTTTTAAAACTCCGGGTTCCAAGGCACTCACCCAAGGAAAATGATAACCCCCAAAATACAGTGTACTGAGCACTGCACTGCTGATGAATACGTGGATGTATTCTGCAAACAGATAAAATCCAAGTTTCATTGAAGAGAATTCAGTATGGTATCCTCCTACCAATTCGGTTTCGCACTCAGGCAAATCAAAAGGTGCGCGATTCGTTTCAGCAAATGCACATACGATGAATATCAAGAAGCCAAGCGGTTGATAAAAAATATTCCAGTTCAATCCTGTTTGCTGATCAACAATGTCCCTCAAAGATAAACTGGAGTTCACCATGATCAAGGCTATGATCGATAATCCCATGGCCAACTCATAACTAATGTTTTGAGAAGCCGCACGGATAGCACCCAGCAGTGAAAATTTATTGTTGGATGCCCAACCTCCAATCAAAATACCGTATACACCAAGCGAAACAACACCAAACAAATACAGGATTCCCACATTCAGATCGGTGCCCTGCATCGGAAAAATCCTTCCACCAATTTCCAAATCAGGGGCAAAAGGAATCACCGCACTGGTCATTAAGGCAGTACACATAAACAAAGCGGGGCCTAATATGAAGAGAAAACGATCCGATACCTTTGGAATAAATTCTTCTTTAAAAAACAGTTTGATGCCGTCGGCCAAAGGTTGCAAGATTCCGAAAGGACCAGCACGATTCGGTCCCAAACGATCTTGCAGAAACGCAGCCAGTTTGCGCTCTGCATAGGTGGTATACATAGCAATGAACAAAGAAATTCCGAATACGGTTACTATAAACAATATTTTAAACGTCAGGTCGCTCATTCCGAAACAAATTTTGCATCCACATTAACAGCCGGCGAAACAACCGGCAATTCATATTTATTGGCTGATATCACCGAGTCATGCTCCATGATCCGCGGACCTTCTATCTGCCAATCCGTAGCTTCGCGCTTTTCAAACCTGCAGGTGTTGCAAATGAATTGTTCCACTTCACCAAATTCATTTTTTCGCGCAGTGACGCGAATGATTTGATCGCCTTTCATCCACAATACGGTTTGTCCTGAGCAACTGCTGCATTCGCGGTGTGCATTGAATGGTTTTGAAAACCACACCCGTTGCTTAAATCGATAGGTCTTATCAGTCAAGGCGCCGACTGGACAAACATCGATGATGTTGCCTGAAAATTCATTGTCGATCGCTTGTTGTATGTAAGTGCTGATTTCTGATACATCACCACGGTTGAGCACCCCATGCACCCTTTGTTGTGTAAGTTGTTCTGCAGCATATACGCATCGGTAACATAAAATACAGCGCGTCATATGCAATTGGATATAAGGACCTAAGTCAATTTTATTGAATTCCCGACGTCCTTCTTCGTAACGTGTTTCTTCAGTCCCATGATCAAATGATAAATTTTGTAAATCGCATTCTCCAGCCTGATCGCAAATCGGACAGTCCAATGGGTGGTTGATCAGCAAAAATTCCACCACACCATTCCGCGCATCAATCACTTCCGGATTGGTTTCATTTTCTACCACCATTCCATTCTCGACTTTGGTGATACAGCTCGCTACGAGCTTTGGCATCGGTCTGGGATTGGCTTCACTCGCTTGAGCCACTTTCACAAGACATACCCTGCATTTACCACCTGAGTTTTTCAAAGGGCCATAATAACACATCGCAGGAGGGTATTTTCCTCCCAATTGCCTTGCAGCTTGAAGAATGGTCGTTCCAGGTGGAACCTCAATGCTTTTGCCGTCTATTGTAACTTTTAGTAGATCACTCATGGTTAAAACTTTAATGGGCTGCGACCAAAGACGCATGCAAATGTTTTTGATTGCAAGATTCCGGATTCAATACATGGGCTTCAAATTCGTTTCGGAAATGACGTATCGCACTGGCTACCGGCCATGCGGCTGCATCACCCAGCGGACAAATCGTTTTTCCCTCTATATTTTTTGCTACATCCACCAATAAATCGATGTCTGTCATTTTTCCATGTCCATGCTCGATCCGGTGCAACACTTTTTCCATCCATCCGGTACCTTCTCTGCAAGGACTGCATTGTCCGCAACTTTCATGATGGTAGAATCGGGTAAAATTCCAAAGATTCCGCACGATGCAAGATCGATCGTCAAAGACAATGAATCCTCCCGAACCCAACATCGATCCGGTTGCGAAACCACCTTCTGCAAGCGATTCATAGCTCATCAAGCGCGGTTCGCCGGCCGCTGTTTTCAATATCAACTCGCTGGGTAAAATCGGTACCGAACTTCCTCCAGGCACAACAGCTTTCAAGCTTCGACCCTCGGCAATTCCTCCACAATATTCATCGCTAAACAAAAATTCTTCCACCGGCAAACCCAACTCAATTTCATATACACCAGGTTTGTTGATGTTTCCACATGCAGAGATCAATTTGGTTCCAGTACTCTTTCCAACCCCTACGGAAGCATATGCTGCTCCTCCATGATTGACAATCCAAGGCACAGCAGCAATGGTTTCCACATTGTTTACTACGGTTGGACAACCATACAACCCCCATACCGCAGGAAATGGTGGTTTATTCCGTGGGTTTCCACGTTTACCTTCCAAAGATTCCAACAATGCCGTTTCTTCCCCACAGATGTAAGCACCACCGCCGGGTTGAACGAAAAGATCCAGGTCATATCCAGATCCTAAAATATTCTTCCCTAAATATCCTTTATTATAAGCTTCAGCGATGGCCCGCTCCAATATGCGGATCACATACATCATCTCTCCTCGAACATAGATGTATGATGTCCGGGCGCTTAACGCAAAAGAAGAAACGATCATTCCTTCAATTAAAAGATGAGGAATGTGTTCCATCAAATAACGGTCTTTGAACGTTCCCGGTTCTGATTCATCCGCATTGCAAACCAAGTACTTTGGTTTTTCGGATTTCTTGTCCAGAAAAGACCACTTCATTCCCGTAGGAAATCCGGCGCCGCCACGGCCGCGCAATCCGGATGATTTAACTTCTTCAACCACCTGGTCCGGAGTCATGTTTTTGAGGGCCTTGGTGACCGATTGATAACCCCCGTGCTTCAGATAGGACTCCATTGTTTGGATCCCTGGTTGATGTAAGTTTTCAAACAATAATTTCTTTGCCATGTCAGGAGTTGCTTCTTAAATGGTCAATGATCTGATCGATCTTTTCTTCAGTCAGGTTCTCATGGTACAAATACTCTGGGCCAATCTGCATGACAGGGCCAGTACCACAAGAAGCAAGACATTCTACTGTTTTCAAAGTAAACATTCCATCACGGGTGGTTTCCCCCATTTGAATGTCCAATTTATTTTGCAGGTATTGTATCATCTTTTCAGCCCCGACAAGACAACAAGGCCCTGTGCGACAAACTTCCAAAACGTATTTACCCACAGGTTGAATATGAAACATGGTATAAAACGAAGCCACTTCGTAAACCTCTATGGGTTGAATTCCCAATAAAGCCGCGACTTCATCCATGGCTTCTGTTTTCAACCAACCTTCGCGCGCCTGTACCAAATGCAAAATCGGTAGCAATGCAGATTTTTGCCTGCCCTCCGGATAACGCTTCAGAATTTCTTCAATTTGTTTTTCCAAACCTTGAAGATATTTTGTTCCCGATACTGATGTTGTTGACATGTCACTTTCGTTGCAAAAACTACCAAACGTTCGTTAGTTTACTCCCCGCAACCTGGTTTATTTTATGTTAAACAATATTTCATTCCGCATTCATAATGAAATCACGCATCCAACTCACCGGCAATCACATTCAGGCTACTCATGACCACGATGGCATCAGACAACAGCTGCCCGCGAACCATCTCCGGATAGGCCTGATAATAAATGAAACAAGGCCGTCTGAAATGCAATCGATAGGGTGACCTACCGCCATCACTGATTAAATAATAACCCAATTCTCCATTGGCCCCTTCCACCGCATGATACACCTCCCCTACAGGGGCTTCAATTTCACCCATGATGATTTTGAAATGGTAGATCAACGCCTCCATATTGCGATACACTTCTTGTTTGGGTGGCAAGTAATAGTGGTCGGCATCTGCATGGTAAATTGGATCCATTGATTCAATCTTAAGCATCGCTTGCTCGATGATTCGCAAACTTTGCCAAATTTCTTCATTCCGCACCAAAAACCGATCATAGGTATCTCCAGTGGTTCCGACCGGAACGTCAAATTGAAAATCTTCGTAAGAACAATAGGGCTCTACTGCTCGGAGATCGTAGTCCAATCCGCAGGCTCTCAAATTGGGACCTGTAAAACCATAATTCAATGCCCGCTCTGTGGTTATTGCACCGGTATCAATGGTGCGGTCCATAAATATTCTATTGCGGGTCAATAAACTTTCAAATTCCCTCCACACCGGTGGAAATTCCTTTAAAAATTTTCTTGTTTTTTCAAAAACGATCGGATTAAAATCCCTTTCAAATCCTCCCACTCGCCCCATATTCGTGGTCAGTCGTGCCCCACAAATTTCCTCGTATATCTCGTAAATAAATTCTCTCCATTGATAGACATATGTGAAGCCTGTCAGCGCACCGGTGTCCACACCTAAAATACTGTTGCAAATGATGTGGTCGGCAACACGCGCCAATTCCATCACCATGACCCGCATGTAATCCACCCTTTTGGGCACCGCGATTCCCAATAATTTTTCCACGGTAAGATGCCACCCCATGTTGTTGATGGGAGCCGAGCAATAATTGAGGCGATCCGTCAAAGGAGTAATTTGGTAAAAGGGACGGCGTTCTGCAATTTTTTCAAAAGCGCGATGGATGTAACCCACGGTTTGTTCTCCGGTCACGATCCGTTCTCCATCCAACTGCAAAACATTTTGAAAAATCCCGTGTGTTGCAGGATGGGTGGGTCCTAAGTTCAAAGTAGTATATGGAATCTCGGGCTTTTCGAAAGCTTCCAATCCTGCTATAAATTCCTGATTTGTTTTCATGGCCATTTATCTTCCAAAATGAAAATCTGCCTTGTCCTCCCGCATTGGATCTTCCAAAGGAAATTCTTTGCGCAAAGGAAAAGCTTCCATTTCATCCATGTTCAAAATTCTACGAAGGTTTGGGTGTCCAACAAACTGGATACCAAAAAAATCATACGTTTCCCGCTCCATCCAATTGGCCGAACCATAAATACCGGTTACGCTGGGCACTTCTGGTTTTTCAATGGGAACATAGACTTTCAAGCGCAACCGGGTGCGCAGTTTCATGCTATGCACATGATACACAACACACAACTCCTCATCTTTCCGATCCGGGTAATGAATGCCACAGAGGTCGGTTAAAAAATGAAATTCAAGTTCGGGATCCTTGTACAATTGGAGCAGCACCCCAAACAATTGATTGACTTTAAGTTGAAGATTCATCACTCCATACCCATCCAGGCTAAGCTGATGGGATTGACCCGTAGTATTCAACAGGAGTTGTTCTATTTGTTCGGTTGTCATTGCGCTCATTTAATAAAATAAGACTCCATCAATTGCTTGTATTCATCAGAATTTCTGCGACGGACAGATTCTTTGCCGATGAGGTCTTGAATCCGCATGACGCCTTCTATGATTTGCTCAGGCCGCGGAGGACAACCCGGAACATACACATCCACCGGAATTACCCGGTCAATGCCTTGGAGGACACTGTAGGTGTCAAAAATTCCTCCGCTGGAAGCACATGCTCCCACTGCAATCACCCATTTGGGTTCTGCCATTTGTTCATATACTTGACGGAGAACCGGTGCCATTTTCTTAGCAATGGTACCCATGACCATGAGTAAATCCGCCTGTCTGGGTGTGAAACTCAAGCGTTCAGATCCAAATCTTGCGAGGTCATAATGTGAGGACATGGTCGACATAAATTCAATGCCACAGCAAGATGTTGCAAAAGGCAATGGCCAAATGCTGTTTTTTCTGGCAAGACCTACCACCGCATCCAGCGTAGTAGCGAAAAAGCCCTGCCCGGCAATGCCCTCGGGAGTTTCAGCGACTTGAATGGTTGATTGCATAATTTCTTTGTATTTTAAAATACACGTCGAATCAAAATCTAAACATCCTCACGGGTTTCCCATTGAAGGACTCCTTTCAAAAGCACATAATAAAATCCGGCCATGAGAAACGCAAGAAAAATGAACATTTCAACAAAGCCAAACCACCCCAATTTTTTAAAATTAACGGCCCATGGATACATGAAGATGATTTCCACGTCAAACAACACAAACAATATGGCCGTCATGAAGTAGCGAACTGAAAAAGGATTCCGTGCATTCCCCACACTATCCAGTCCGCACTCAAAACTCTCGTCTTTTCGCTTTCCGGATAATTTTGGGCCCAAAAGATGTGTTGCCAACAAACCAAATATCACAAATCCGATGGCAACCAAAAATTGAATGAAAATGGGGAAATAATCCTGTGGAATATGGTGTGGATGCATACATTGCCTTTGTTTGGCCCGGCAAATATAATTCAGAACCTTCGAATACCGGAATTTTTACGCCATGAACTCCCTGAAATGAAAGCTCTAAAGCAATGCTTGGAAGACCCTGTGGAATTTATAGCTTTGCAGAAAAAAAATGAGGATTTCGGTCATCCGCAAGGGCCATTTCAACGCTGCTCACCGTCTTTACAATCCTGAATGGTCCGATTCAAAAAACAAGGAGGTATTCGGCATTTGTGCCAATCCCAATTACCATGGACACAACTACGAAATGGATGTTAAAGTGACCGGGACTTTGGACCCGTCCAGTGGCATATTGATTGACTTAAAGGTGCTTAAAGACATCATCGAACAACATGTAGAAATCCATTTCGATCATAAAAACCTAAACCTGGACTGCCCCGAATTCCAGGAAACGATACCCACCGCTGAAAATATTTGCATAGAAATTTACCGCAGATTGCGCAACGTCATTCCGGAGCACTTGGACATCCAAATCAGACTGTCGGAAACACCCAGGAATTTCGTGGAATTTCCAGCTTAAAAGCCGTTTGTTCCAAAGGCTAACAGCTAAAAAACCTGAAAATTTATGGCTTTATACCCCTCTTTTGCAACCTAAGGGTTCTCAGTGTTTGCTCATTAGGGCCTATCAAACGAATGAAATACAGACCTTCTTCCAAATCACTGATGTCGTATGATGCATTGGGCGTGGGCCGGTAGGACCGAATCCTTTTACCCAAAAGATTCACCATATCTATCCTCATCAAGCCAGCATTGTAATCCACTGTGAATGAATTGGATGCAGGATTTGGATACACTTTTACAGCAATGTTTTTGATGTCGCGATTGGAAACCACTTTGTTGAATGTGTAATCCACTTTAACTTTCTTGGTGGTGTCGTCCTTCTCAAATACCCACATCACTACATGTGCAGCGCCCATGTTGCCGTCTTCATAAATGTGAACATCTAAGATTGAGGAGTCGCCTGGGCTGATGTAATTGGGATAAATTTCTGGACATTTTGATACATGATCTGCATAACAATTATTGCCATCGCAAACGTAAGTACTCCACCCCAAGGGCATCATCAGGACTTCGCGTGTCCACAACATGGTCAAAGTCTCGTTGGTATGATTCCTCACATGACTGGCTATGTGATGATCTGAATTGTCGGGTGTGAAATAGAGTGTGTTAGGGTTGGGTGCCACACTGAAACGCGCATTCTGAGCCAGGGCCGATCCACACAATAAAACACTGATAATCAAGTATATATGTTTCATAAGCAATACTTATGGGTTAATCCAAATGTAAATGTAGCAGTTTTAGCGTGTTTCCAGACAAAATTTATCGTTAAATATTGCGTTCTAACTCACCCTAACTGACGAACTTCATCTTTCATAAAACGCATTGAGGTGGGCATTGGCTGCCTATTTTTGTAACTTGAGCTAAAAATAAACTTTTCCATTCAAGCTCCATAATACATCATGCCCAGAACGGTCATCATAGGTAACGGCATTGCAGGCAGCACCTGTGCCCGGTGGTTGCGCAAGCTTTGTGATGACGAAATCATCCTGATCTCTGATGAATCGGACGCATTTTTCTCACGTACCGGTATGATGTATGTTTACATGGGACACCTCCGGTGGAAGGATTTAGAACCTTATGAGCCTTGGTTTTGGAAAAAAAACAGGATCCACTGCGTGCACGACAGAGTCATTGCCTTCGACTTCCAAATGCAGACTCTTCAATTAGACCAAGGTAAAATGCTGGCATACGATCGCCTGATTCTGGCTTTGGGTTCACTGCCCAATCGCCTCGAAATTCCTGGGGACCATTTGGATGGGGTCACAGGCTTTTATCATAAACAGGACCTGGAATACATCGAACGCATCAGCCCGAGCGTCAAACAAGCAATAGTCGTGGGCGGTGGTCTCATCGGCATTGAATTGGCCGAAATGTTCCATTCGCGAAATATTGAAGTCCGCATATTGGTGCGTGAAAAAGCATATTGGAATGCTGTTCTACCCCATGAAGAAGCACAAATGATCTCCCGACATATTCGCCAAAAAGGAATCCACTTGGATTTGGAAACCAATCTGCAAGCCATCCATGGCCAAAATGGAGTAGTCGAATCAATAACCACCGATCAAGAAAATCGGTGGCCCTGCCAGTTGGTAGGCCTTGCCATTGGGGTCCGACCCAATATAGACCTTTGTAAACAAACGGATCTGGAAACCGATCGGGGAATCCTGGTGGATGATTTCCTCCAAACCAATCTTCCCAATGTCTATGCCATTGGCGATTGTGCGCAATTGAGAAATCCTTCCATCGGCAGAAAAGCCATCGAAGCAATTTGGTATTCTGGTAAAAAAATGGGAGAATGCCTTGCCAGTCATTTGGCCGGACAGAATCAAACCTATTCGCCCGGCATTTGGTTCAATTCTGCAAAATTTTTTGACATCGAATACCAGGTTTACGGCTGGGTGCCCAAGCAATTTGATCATCAAACAGATGCATTGTATTGGGAGCATGCCAATGGCCAAAAATCCATCCGGATCGTATTCGACGTTTCTTCCAAAGCGGTCTTGGGATTTAACCTGATGGGAATCCGCTTCCGCCAGGAAGTGTGCGAAAAATGGATATCCACCGCAACTTGTTTAGAAGACGTTTTAGCGAGCATACGCCTTGCATTTTTTGATCCGGAATTCTACCCAGACCACGCTAAAGCGCTTTATGCATGTTATGCAAAGAAAACCGGACGATCGATACATGCCAGTGCATCCGGAAAACTCAACGAAGTACTTCGATTTTTGAAATCTTAAACCAAGCCCAATGAAATTCACTCATCATCCGTCGCGGCCACCCCATTTGAGCTATTTGGAAAAATGTTTTATGGGTTTAGGATGTTTCACTTTGCTGATGATAGTGGGGATGCATGCGCTGAACTTAGATTCCAAATTCATCGCACCAGCAGCAGTGCTCATGATTTCTGCTTCCGTGATGGGTTTCACTTGGCAACGATTCACCCACTCATCACCTGGCATTCAGAACAATGGCGTTTGGTTTTCGAGTTTGACGAACAGGAAGGAATGGGCTATACTAACAACTGTTAGTATCTCCACATTTTATACATTGCTTTATTGGTGGCCCGAACTCCTGGGTTACCATGCGGAAGGAAATACGGGATTCGTTGCGTGGTTTGATCCGTTGAGCATGCTGCTGAAGAAGCAACCAGCGTCACAATGGTTTGTATACGGCCTGTTCTACACATTGGCCATCCTTTTGTTTGGATTCCGGTTCATCGTAAAATACCGGCATTCTGCGTATCAAGTACGGCGCACCCTTTCGGTCATGCTCTTTCAATTGTTATTCGCTTTTTTACTGCCCGAATTCATGCTACGCATGAACCTACCTTACGCCGATTTAAAAAACATGTGGCCTTTGAATTATTATTTTTTTGATGGCTGGCATTTGGATCTCCTTTCAACCAAAGGCATTGCAGGCTGGTCAATTTTAGCCTTCGGTTTGTTGATGATCTTCGTTATCTCTCCTGCCCTTACTTATTTTTATGGTAAAAGATGGTACTGCTCTTGGGTGTGCGGTTGCGGAGGTTTGGCGGAAACTGCCGGTGACTCATTTCGTCATCTTTCCGACAAATCCCTTCGCGCCTGGAAAATTGAACGATGGTTGATCTATTCTATTTTGTTGCTGGCTATGGTCATGACCGGAGGAGTCTTGTATAGTTACTTTACCGGGCATATTCACTTACTTGGCATTTCGACCCAATCTTTACGCGCTTGGTATGGTTTTTTCATTGGGGCGGCATTTTCCGGTGTGATCGGCGTGGGTTTTTATCCCTTGCTTGGCAGCCGCATATGGTGCCGATTCGGATGCCCAATGGCCGCTGTTCTCGGCATTCAACAGCGTTTTTTCTCCCGGTTTCGCATCACCACCAATGGTGGGCAATGTATCTCCTGTGGCAACTGCTCCACGTATTGTGAAATGGGGATCGACGTGAGGGCTTATGCGCAGAAAGGTGAAAACATCGTGCGTGCATCCTGTGTGGGTTGCGGTATTTGTTCCGCGGTCTGTCCAAGAGGCGTGCTCAAACTCGAAAATGGATCCGTTGATTGGAAGAACAGAATTTAGCAACTGATTTATCTGGGCGATTCAAAAAACAGTAGTACCAATCACAAAGTAGCAGCAGCAAACGTTGTATTGAATAAATCAATAACCATGAAAGCAATCAATCGCCTATTCCCATTCGTCATTTTTTGGACGTTGTTTTTGAGCCTCCAAGCTCAAACGAATTCGCTGCGCGTGAGCGATGTAAGAAATACTACATATTCTGTACAGGGAACCATTGAAGAAGCACTGGTTTCGGTGAGGCCCAAAGGCTTGTACATGGAAATCGGACTTTACCTCAGTTTTTCGGCAAGGGGTTCAAATTTCAAGGCCAATGATTCTTTGGAGGTGGTGTTGCAATTCAAATTGCCCGAAAAATCGGTGATTACAGATTCGTGGCTGTGGATTGGTAATGAAATTTGTCAGGCTGCATTATTGGATGTATGGACTGCGTCAAATATTTATGAAAATATCGTCAAGCGTAGAAGAGACCCTTCTCTTCTGACCAAGACATCAAGCAATGGATATGTGTTACGCGTTTTTCCAATGGGAGGAAATGAAAGGCGACAGGTTAAAATCACCTATTTGGTTCCCATCAACTGGTCTGGCGATCGAATGGAAGTACCCCTTCCGGTAGATGTTATCAACACCAGCAGATACATACCTTTAGACCTTCCCGTTATTTTTTGGGACGACCCCAACTTCAAATTTGAAAACATAGACAACAGCAATAGGTCTCCAATACTGGAAAGTACGGATCCCGTTTTAGGCGATTATAAAACAACAACTTTCAAACCAGTTGGTAGCTTCGCATTTACCAACCTGCAATATACAAGTAAAAATCCTCTTCCGGTGTATGCAGGAAGTTATGCCGATCAAACCACCAATTATTATCAATTGGCCCTTCGCCTGCAGGATTTCATTCCAGATTCTGCGATATCAAAGTTGCTATTTCTCGTGGATTATCAGGAGGATGGAATCACGAGCAAAGAACTGTTACTCAATTCGCTGAAGGCCAAATTAAGAAACTTTTTACGGCCTACTGACTCATTTAACATTGTGTTTTCGAACATCAATCCCCAATTGGCTTCCAACAGTTGGATTCCTGCTTATGATTACAACATTGACTCGGTTATCGATGTGCAAAGCTTGCGCCTGGCAAGTTACAGCAACTTGCCCAATATTCTTTACAAAGGAATTGATTTCATGAACCTTCGAAAACAAAATGGCAACATTGTATTACTCAATAATTCAGATCAATTCTCAAATTATCTAACCGCAAATGATTTGATCAAAGAGCTTCGCACCTTGAATCGATACGGATACAAAATATCTGTACTGGATTATTGTCTTGGTTCCAAAACTACATTTGTAAACAACAAGGTTTATTATAACAACGAGTATTTGTTAAGAAATTTAGCAACGCTTTGGGGAGGTTTATACACCAAAGCCAACAATTCAAAACCAATATCGACCGCATTGGATGAAACACTTCAAGATGGACTGCCGAACATCGAAAATTTTGAAGTGTATTGCCGGCCTACCAATGGTATAGCTTATGGTAAATACAATTTTCAAAACCTTGGAAGTAGTTTGTTAACGACTACCATTTTCCAACAAACGGGAGCATTCAAAGGAGATTTCCCTTTGATTGTAGACATCAGTGGAGAATACAATCATTCAATATTTGCACATACTTTGTCCCTCGATCGTTCGCAAGTGGCGGTTTTGGATTCCTCAGCTAAAAAACAATGGCAAGCGCAAGGTCTGCTTCAGCTTGAATCGTCTTCACAAGCCAATCAAAATTCATTCAATATCATCAGTAAAAGTTTGGAAGCAAGAATCTTAAGCCTTTACACAGCGTTTTTATGCCTTGAAGACACGAGCCTCTACTGTCACACATGCATCGATGAAAAGAATGTACCCACCGCCAATGAAGAAATTGATCAAGACAGTTTATGGGAGTCAAAAATTTATCCTAATCCATTTTCTGATGTGTTAAACATCGAAATTCATTTCAAAGATCAGCTCCCATCCGGCAATTCGCTTTCCGGTAAAATCATGGATTTAGGAGGAAGAATCATACGGCCATTCAAAGCTTCCAGAAATGCAAACAACATTTTGGAATACCGCTGGGATGGAACTGATCTGAGTGGAAAAGAAACTCCTTCCGGAGTTTACATCATCATCTTGGAAACCAAACAAGGCATCATTCGACAAAAAGTGATCAAGGCTTAACAAAGTGAAGCAACCATTTTGCTTTTGCAGCTGACCGAAGAGCGCATCGACTCAGGAATGCTACTATATGATTCATTAGGTAGTTATTTTTTTTTGAATTGCACCAGCGCTTTGGTGTTTATTAAATTGACTGCTCAGCATTGCATCCGAATCGAACAAAGTTTTAGAAGGGAGTTTCGGCAAATGAGCTTTTCAACCAGCGCATCCCATTCAAATAATTCCAGTTGTTGTTTTGGTGTAATTATTCTAGCCACTTGGAATTTTTTCCAGAAGATACGTATTTTTATGAATATTTAGAAGTCCCTTTTATTATCAGTTCGGGAAATGGGGTACTTACAGGATCATATGGTTAGCTTAATAAACCAATGAAAATTATATATGCATTTGGTCTATGTTTTGTGTTGATGCTTTGGTTTGGCATGCACCGTTTTTTTCAAGATCCCGACACGCTGGAAAAATGTCAAAATCACGTCAAAGTCTGCACTCCAAAAGAAGTGTTGGACTCCTTACCTGTTAATCGTGGTCAAAGTAAATCTGGAAAAAAGCAAAAAGCACACTCCTATGCTCACCTTGCGCCAAATCCAAAGTTACCGGCTCATGCAAAAGCCAGCTGTCCCAGTGGACTGGAAACCGCGGTGTGGTATATGGGTAAACATTGTTTGAATTGGACCAGAGGGTTTCCTGTCGTGGATACCGGGTTCGCAATCAGGGGGGGGGGAGGCACAAACTTCCATCTGCGACAGAAACGGTAATCTTTTATTTTATTCAGATAATAGGGATATTTATAATTCTATTCACCAGGTAATGGATAACGGGGACCTTTATTTTCCTGATGGCACAGGAGGGCGATCAAGTACCATGAATCTAATATTAAATCTACCTGGAAGTGATTCATTGTATTGGTTTTTCTATCCAGATCAAATAACCGATAATACCGACACATTTGCCAAGAAACTCCGTTACGCGGTCATCGACATGAGCCTAAACGGCGGTCTGGGTAAGGTGATCCTCAAGCATCAGATCATGCTCGACACATCCTCCGAACGGGTGGAGGGAATCCGGCATTGCAATGGAAAAGACTGGTGGATCATCGGACAAAATGCAATCACCGAATAATTTACCGTGTGGAAACTGGATCAAAATGGATTGACCTTAAATGGAAAAATGAACTCGGGAAAAATCAATAATATAAGTTATAGATTTACTTTATGGGGTTATTTAAAATCCTCACATTCCGGATCAATAATAGCTGAAGTAACACATGGCGATAGATCTAAACCCAATCCAATTGAAATCCATCGATTTGATCCATCAACCGGAACCATCAGTGGAGGTGTAGTTTTGAACTTAAATTTGTTTGGTGAATATATTTATGGAGCCGAATTTTCTCCTGACGATACCAAGTTGTACATCACGGGTTCAAAAATCTGGCAAATGGATTTAAGTGATTGGGATACGGCGGCGATCAACAAAAGTCTGGTGCTGATCTCTGCACAAGCCGGTCGCAACACAGGCAGCCCGGTGTTGGGTCCGGATGGGAAAATATACATTACTACTTTTTTTTCACAAGATACCATTCTCTACGCGATAGAAAATCCTAACCTAAAAGGACTTGCCTGTGATTTTCGTTTGTTTGGATTCAACCTTGGAGCTGGTTCCGGACTTGGAGCTCCTCATTTTGCGCAGGGTATGCAGTTTCCTTACCGACTCTTTACGCATGGTCCTTATGAGTTTTGCGCCGATACGACGGTGCGTTATGTGTTGACCGATCCTTGTCCTCATCCTGATTTGATATGGGAGTTTCCTGACGGAGGAGTCATTACAAACCAAAAAGGGGATACCATTGATGTTTATTTTGCAGATCCCGGATATAAACGGGTGATCGCTGCTTATCCAACACCCTGTGGTTATAAGAGCGACACGCTAAAAATTCGTGTCAATAATTGCAATTGTCAGCCAAGCTTTAATTGGATACAACAGGATACTTTAATTTGCAGTGGTACGGCTGCCCAATTCAAATTCAGATCAAACGCAGACAGCGTTTTTGTCAATGGAAATTTTCTTACTTCTGATAGCTTTGAAATCAATTCATTGTCAAATGATACTTGTTTAAATCTATACATCCATTTTGCTGAGTTTTGTGATAGCACAGTATCAGTTTGCATAGCTACCAAAAAACAAAAAGAAGTTCGCTATGACAGCCTTTGGTTTTGTCGGGGAGATTCACTGGTCATCGCAGGGAATACATACAAATCGGATACTTTGGTGTCCATCATCCAAACGGAACCCTCTGGTTGTGATTCCATCTCTTACCTTCAATTGCTTACTTACCCTTCGGTGAATCCAACAGAACACACCGAGTGGATCTGCCCGGGCGATTCCATCCTCGTCAATTTTCAATGGTATAAAGATTCCGGACAAGTTCAACAAATTCATTCAGACATGCATGGATGTGATTCGGTGCATACGATTTATATAAGACTTCATCCGTTGCAGCAGGTCAATTCATTTAACCATGTTATGTGCAAAGGAGATTCAGTATTCTTTTCAGGGGTATGGTATAAAGAAGCTGTTCAACAGCAACTGAAGTACACGGATCAAAACGGTTGCGATTCGATCTGGCAGCTGAGCATTCAGTATTATCCACAGCAAATACCCGATACCACGATCTATGAAATTTGCCCTGGAGATTCTGTTCTGGTGCAAGGAAAATGGAGGCATGACAGCATGCGATTGGAATCAATCTTTCAGAATCGATGGGGCTGTGATTCGACTCATTGGTTCGTTATTCAATATAAACCCATCCCTCGTGCAGTCAATTTGGAGTATTCCCTGTGTCCGGGTGATTCGATATACATTGAAAATGCATGGATCCACCGCGAAATGAAATGGACGAGACGAAAGCAAAATCCAGGCAGCTGTGATTCCATTTTTCAATTTGCTGTGAAGTGGTACGAGGAGGTCTTGGTAGATGTAGCTTCAGAACATCAAATCGAAGAAGGAGACTCACTGACACTGGATCCTTATTACTCGTTCAATGTAAGTAAAGTCAGCTGGTCGCCGGACCAAGGCATTGATTGTGTAAATTGTCCAAAGCCCATGGTAAGCCCAGCGAATGATACCAAATATTATGTGCAAGTCACCGATGAAAACGGCTGTACGTCCACCGATTCCATCTTAATTCGCGTGAATAATAAAGCAAGGGAACCTTATATACCTAACATTTTCAGCCCTAATGACGATAACATCAATGATCGATGGATACCGGTTATGGAGCAAAGCAGAGGAACCATAGAACAGATACAGATTTTTGACCGTTGGGGCGCCCGTGTATTTGAATGCAGGAGCCATGCAATCGGGTCAGACCATTGCAATGAATGGGATGGCACTTCCCTAGGAAAAAAATGTCAGCCAGGAGTTTATGTTTACCAAATTGTTTGGAGAGATGCTGCGGGGGTGCCGCAAAAGAAAGTGGGGGAAGTGAGTTTGATCAGGTAAAAAAATAAAGGGCACTTCTATTTATTGAATGAAGTAGTCACGATTTATAATAACCCTAAGGAACCATTGTAATCAAAACAAATAGATATAACGAAGACTGTTGCAAGACTTAAGCTTGGCGATAGTACAAGCTGCAATAGCGATCGTTTGGAAAATAAGTTTTTGCAGCGTCCTGAATCAATTCAGGATTTAGCGTCTTGTATTGTTCAAATTCTGTAAAAATCATATCCGGATTTCCCAACCATTCTGCATACGATAAATTCAATGCCTGATTCATCAATCCGAGCTGACTGAATAAATAAGCACTTTCATTTTTATTCATGTACTTATCCCAAACATGTTGCTCGATGGTTGTTGTTTTAAGTTGTTCGATGATCTCCCAAAAAGCAGACTCCACTGTTTCCATGGTATGCTTTGGATTCACTTTTGCTTCAAAAATGATGAGGCCCGGATCTGTGGTCGAGGTGATGTAACAATCCACCGCTGAGCAAATCATCATTTCTTTTTTCAATTTGCTGTAAAGCAAAGAACTTTTTCCTTCCGATAGAATATCTGTTAAAAAATCAACGGCATAAAAATCAGCATCCATCCTGCCACAATAAGGAAAGGCAAAATACAATCCTTCTTCAGGCAACTGCTTGTGAACAGACTGACTTCTGATATGATCAATAGGCGGCTCTTTGGGATAAAACCGATCCAATTTCACTCCGGCAGGAATGGTACCAAAATGTTTTTGAATGTAACGTTTTGCCACTTCCGAATTGAATTGCCCGCTAACCACCAAAATGGCATTTGCAGGATGATAAAAACGTTGATAAAAGCTTTCTGCATCCTGTAAATTCAGCGCGCTCAGCACTTCCTGATTTTCACCAATCACCGGCCAATGATAAGGATGTTGTTGGTAGGCCATGGCCATTAATTCATGCGAAAACATGCCATACGGGTTGTTCAAATACATTTCGCTAAATTCCTCCAATACTACCCTTTGCTGTGTTTTAAAATCCTTTTTACTGATGTTGAAACCACGGATGCGATTGGCTTCCAATGCCAGAATCAGTTCCAACTGATTGGAAGGTGCAATGGAATAATATTGGGTGGTGTCGGTGGTGGTAAAAGCATTGCAATCGCCCCCAGCATTTTGAAGAAGCTGATCAAAATCTATTCCGGGTCCACAATTTGAAAACATTAAGTGTTCAAACAAATGTGCTATGCCGGTTTTTCCTTTCAGTTCATCGCGCGAACCTGCTTTGTACAATACACATACGGCGACCAGACTGGTTTGTTGCTCCGGTTGCAGCAACACGGTCAATCCATTGTCCAAATGGTATTTTTCATATGCAGGAATCAAAGGATGATTCCTTTGCTGGTTTGCCATTGATTCAGAGTTCACCCACCATGTTTTCAGGAACCACCCACTGGTCAAATTCTTCTGCGCTCAAATAGCCTAATTCAATGGATACTTGTTTCAAAGTTTTGCCTTCCTTGTGCGCCGTTTGAGCTATTTCAGCAGCCTTGTAATAACCGATTTTTGTATTCAAAGCAGTTACCAACATGAGCGAATTGTCCAGATGCTTTTTAATATTTTCTGCAATGGGTTGAATTCCCGTTGCGCATTTGTCATTGAATGAAACGCACACTTCTCCCAACAATCTGGCTGAATGAAGAAAATTATAAATCATCATGGGTTTGAATACATTTAATTCAAAATGACCTGTTGCGCCTCCTATGTTAATGGCTACATCATTACCAAGAACTTGTGCTGCGACCATGGTCATTGCCTCGCATTGGGTAGGGTTCACTTTTCCAGGCATGATGGATGATCCTGGTTCATTGTCTGGTATAAACAATTCTCCTACTCCGCACCGTGGCCCAGAAGCTAACAGTCGTATGTCATTGGCAATTTTCATCAATGCACACGCTGCCGTTTTTAAAGCACCATGGGATTCGACTATGGCATCGTGAGCAGCCAAAGCTTCAAATTTATTCTCTGCCGTACGAAAAGGCAATCCTGTCAACTGGGCAATGTGACCGGCTACCCGCACATCATAGCCTTTAGGCGTATTGATACCGGTTCCCACGGCAGTGCCGCCGAGGGCAAGTTCTGCAAGGTGGTCCATTGTCCTTTCAATGGCTCGAATGGCATGATCCAATTGGGAAACATATCCAGAGAATTCCTGCCCTACGGTGAGTGGCGTGGCATCCATCAAGTGAGTACGTCCAATCTTTACGATTTTGTAAAAAGCTTGTGACTTTTCATGCAAGGTGTCGCGCAACGATCTCAATCCGGGCAATGTCACATCAGTCAGCATTTTATAAGCTGCAATGTGCATCGCGGTTGGAAAGGTGTCATTGCTTGACTGCGATTTGTTCACATCGTCATTTGGATGAATGGATTTTTTCTCATCCATCAAAGAACCTCCTGACAACACATGTGCTCTGTATGCTATGACCTCATTGGCATTCATATTGGATTGGGTTCCAGAACCTGTTTGCCAAACCACCAAGGGAAACTGATCATCCAGCTTGCCTTCCAATATTTCATCGCAAACTGTTCCAATGATATTGCACTTTTCTTCTTCCAATACGCCTGCATCAAAATTAGCAAGTGCTGCCGCTTTTTTCAAGTAGGCAAATGCCCGGATGATTTCCAAAGGCATCTTGTTGATGTCTTGGGCAATTTTAAAATTTTCAATGGAGCGTTGCGTCTGTGCGCCCCAGTATACGTGTGCTGGCACCTCCACAATGCCCATGGTATCTTTCTCTTTTCTAAATTCCATAGTGTGCGTGAATTGGACTGCAAAGGTATAATGAGAATCAGGACAAAAGTGGTACTTCTTAGATTTTAATAAATGCCACAGCCCGTCGCGCTTTTCGGTTTCCAATGAAATACAGGCCCGCCTTTAAATGAGATATATCGATGTCAAGCTGGTTTGAAGTTTGTTGAACCCGAACTGGAATGACCGTCCCAGAAGCCGAAAGCATCACCCATTCCAACGCGCTTTCACGGCCTGACTCTGGAATCCATAATTGCAGGAATTGTTGTACGGGATTTGTTAGCACATAAAAGTCCTCTGTCTCAGGCTGCTCCACTTGAAGGGGAAAACCCATGCAATGGAATCCATCCAGCGCAGCCATCAACTTAATTTCCTGGAAAAAGCTGTCCGGGTGATTATACAATTCAAATTCAAAATGGGAACTATCCCGAGGGATACCAGACAAATCCAATAGGAACTTGCTGGCATCATTGAATTGACCACTTAAGTTTTCATAAATGGATTCAAGTTGAATCGCATGTTGATTTAACAAAAGGTAAGTTTTTTTGGAAGATCGATATCCTCCATATGCCCACGCGCTGTAATTCAATTGAATATTTCCGTATGGTTCCAAATCCATTTTAGGAGACAGTAGCCGCAGCCATCCTTTGATGGAGTAACTGGTATCCCACTCGGTAAGGTTGTTGGTATAATAACAAAACGCACCGGTATCGTCTGGAAGATCTTTGGATGGAAAGTTGCTAAATGGGCTGGCCAGCTCGCTAAAATTCCCTAAAATCCATTGAACATTGGTGTCCTGGCCTGTGGATTTCCAGCCAAGGTCATGAAGAAAATCGTCTTCATATCCGTTGGCAAGTTTCCAATTCAATAGGGTGTCGCCTGAAAAATTAAAATGTTCAAGAAATTGTGCTCTATGCCCCCATTTGGCAACCGAAATACTCCAAATACCACGATACAGGTTCTGGATAACCAATCGCCCATTTTGATCAGTCTGGTACCGGATCAACGTATCCGCATCGAACATCACTACCGAAGCATGAGGGATGGGCGACGTAGTGTGTTGATCGGTGAGATGGAGTGAAAGTGTGTGCAACGGAAGAGGATTCATCCAAATATCTAAAACAACCGGGTTGGCAGGATCCAAAACAATTTCTTGCTGAAAATCGTAATATCCCGGGTATTGTACGGTCAGAATAGCTTTACCAGGTGTGGCAAAGCCTGTTCGGACGTTTCCGTCTATCCCAGAATAGCTTAGCCTTTGCACCGTATCCACCTGCAAAACAGCACGCGCGTTGTAAAGGGGCAATCCATCGCGAAGCGAACGAATGTTAGCATATACATAGGATGCCTTGAGGGTTTGGGGTTTCAAAACGAACAAACCATTTTCAATGTCGGAAGCAATCAAGATTCCGGATGAAAAGTAAGGAAATACAGACCAGCATCCATGAAAGCCTTCCAGGTATTGGTCATGGGTATCGTAACCCCCTATTTCCACCAAATTGTAAGGATCCCGTGTATCCAAAATCCTGACCCCTTCCGTATAATAGGACACAAACAATTGATCGTTTTTATGAAACAGATTGTGTGGTATGATTTCAAGTTGGTCTACCGGAGGCATTCGGTATTGACCCATGCGCTGGATACGGCCTGGCTGGCTGAGGTTCCAGGACTCTATCACTGCCCCACCTACTTCATCAGCAGTGTACAATACCGGGCGGTCGCGTTGGTGCCAAACCGAATGGGTGAATGAACCGGAAGTTGGTTGATCATTGATGCGAATTGGTTTGGCGGGATCTTTTAAGTCTGTGATGCTAAATACACCATTGTACAATTCGGCTGCATAAACGGTGTCCCGGTATGCAAAAACCTCGTGACAATATGGTTCCTGAGTATAATATACCACCTCGGGATCCATCGGCGAAGAGCTGGGATCCAATACCAAAAAACCATTGCCCAAAGGGAAAGCTCCGGCAAGGTAAATCCATCCTTTTTCATCGACAAATAAAGTGTGTGCCGTTTTAAGTTCAATGGTGTCTCCAGTCCTGCTTCGCAATTGGGTCAGGAACTGATAGGGCAACGATTGATGTGGCGATGACAAATCCACCACCAGGAGGCCACTGCTCGACTCATTGGTAATGTAGGCATAATTTCCGCTGGTTTTGATCTCTCGCCACGCAGAAGATGGACCTTGTATAAAGCCCAATTCACGAGGTTTGGCGGGGTTTTCCAAGCTATAGATCCTGAGGCCATGAAAAGTTCCAAGCAATGCATATTCAATGCCCTGTGCATCGGTAAATCCCCAAATGCTCGACGCATGTTCAGGAATTTTAACCTGGGAAATCAAATCGATGTGGTGGTTTTTTTGGGCGAACAAAGCGCAGGCCAAGGCCCAAATGGCAAAAGTCATTTTTAAGGAATTCCATATGGGATGCATATTCAATCTGAACTTATGAAAATGAAATAAAAATGAATCCAAAAACCATAGAAATCACTCAAATACGTTATAAAATAAGCCGTTGTTGCTTGAATAAAGGTAGAAAGCTCAGCTCGGTTGATTGAAATTTTAACATTACTACCCCCGGTATTTAGCTATTTTTGTGGCCATTAAATTAAATCCATGCGATTATTCATCCCTTTTTTGTTCACAGCTCTTCTAACTTGTTCACTTACAGCGCAGCCACTGCAGTTTATTGATAAAACGGATTCGATCAAAGCCATCGCCGTTGATGTGGCAGGTGATGATTTTGGTGCTTGGTTTGCCTTGGTTACCCGCGAGGATTCCAGTGTGCAAATGATCCAATTCAATTATTGCGGAGAGGTGGAACAAAGCCACTTGCTAAGCTTACCATCGGGATCCAAGCTATCCCAGGCTCAAGTGGTCCACATGGGAAATCGAAAATATTTGATTGCCGCTGTGTTGCATGGAGCTGCAAGTTCCAGGATCCTGGTTTTTAATACCAACAATGCCATGATCTCCAATGCCCAGATGATAGGTGAGGCCAGTGCCCTCGAACATCTAACGCCGATGATCTCTGTATTGGACAAACAAAACATATTGCTTGGTTTTCAGTTCCGAAATGTAGATCGAAAGCTGAGTAGCCGTGTGGTTTTGATGGATAGCATATTGAGCCCTAAATGGGTTAGGCATTTATCAGATTCCAGTGATATGCGTTGGATTTTAATGGCCGAAAAAAATGCCTTCTATGTTGGGAATGGGCAAAAAGTCAACAAATACGATACTTCCGGAACCAATGTATGGAGCCGCCATTTTCCAGAGCAATCCATGATGTACAATGCTGCTCTGAAATTGGATACCCTTGTGGTGTTTGCTACAGATTATTTGGATCAGATACCTGATACCGGAGCCATCAAAAGGCCAAAATACAAGCAAGTCATTGCATTGGATGAGAACGGCAATTACGAATGGGAATCCAACCGGATCCGCGCGCTCCAGATGCCAGGTATCTACAACGATTACAATGGTCAGCTCTTTTTGAGCAACAACAACCTGCCGGTATTGCAAAGCCTTGACACCCTCAAAGCCAATGAAAAACCGGTGGTCATTTCCCATAAATTGAACCGCTTGGGCCGTGTAGACGAATCTCTGTATTTCAAGCCAGAAGATAGTTTACGCGCCTTCAGCGCAGGGTTGATCAACGATGGAAATGTGGGTATATGTGCAGTTTTGGGAAATGGAAAGCTCAACCGCGGTATGTTGAATATTAAGGCTGCAACGGAGCTTGACATTTGCGACAGTGCAAAATTTAATTTTTTGTTGAATGGCTTCATCAGTATGGAAGAATCTGCAAAAGTCAATGCGGTAAAAACTTCCCTGACTTCTCAGGCTTTCAATTTCAGGGCATTGCCTGATTCCATTGCCTTCCACCGCTTATGTGAAAAATTCGACCTGAACGATAGTGAAATTCCAGAAGTGCTTTGCAAAGGGGATTCGGTATTTCTTGCTGGTATTCAAATTCCCAATGCACGATACGAATGGAGCAATGGCAGTAAAAAAGCAGGAACCTGGGTTAAAGCTGCAGGACGATACAGTGTTAAAATTGAATATTGCGGTAAAGAAGCGGTCATTACCTATGTCGTAAGCTACCGTACTTTCCAAGACATTACCTTCAACATCGAAGAGTGCAATTATCCTAGAAGACTTTTTGCCAACCAATTTGAAAATTCAAAGTACAAATGGCAAACGGGAGATACCACCTCATCAATTGATGTGGCAGGTCCAGGAACTTATGTGGTGACAGTGACCAAATGTGAAACGGATTTCAAAATCATTTTCAATGTAACTCTGCCCAAATTTCAAAACGAGGTCTTCAATTTCAACGCCTGTTTTTACCCAGATACATTTTACGCATTCCAACGACCTGGAGCAACTTATGTATGGGATGATGGCAGCACGAAAGGTTTTCGCATCATAACCAATCCGGGAACTTACAAGGTTACCATAAGCTATTGTCAATCCACTTTCACCAATACGTTCAACATCAATTTACTGAGTGACTTCCCACTTTTCGTGTCCGATTCATGCAATGCATTTCCATTGGCCTTGGCTGTTTTGAAGCCAAAAGGAAATGAAGAAGTATTGTGGAGCACTGGTCAAACCACTGATACCATTCAGGTTGCCAAACCAGGGAATTACTCTGCCCGCGTTGGTGATTGTATACAGAATTTTACAGTGGCGGTGAAAGAAGAAAAAATTCTACATTTTCCTAATGTCTTTGTGCCTGAATCGCAGATCAAGGAAAATCAGGTATTCAAACCATATTACAAAGACATTTCAACCATTACCTCCTACCAATTGGTGGTGATGAATCGTTGGGGACAAAAGGTGTTTGAAACCAATAAGCTGGACAGCGGTTGGGATGGCATTTTTGATGGCAATCCTGCTCCGGTAGATACCTACACTTATTACGCCATTTACAAAAGAGGCGGGTGTGATTCGGAGACTCATTTAAAAGGATCGGTAACGCTGGTTAAATAACCCTTAACCACCCACCTAACTTTCAACCGGAAATCCAGGCGAGCTGTCGGTCTGCAGGGAAAACACTGCGTTGAATAAGAAAAAGGAATGCTTGATTTTCGAATCCGATTATTGTAAAGAGCGTTGCGCCGAGCAAAGCTTATTTCACTGAAGCACCGGGGTGTGTAGCGTCATCAGCGCTAACAAATGTTAGTTTGCCTTCATGATTTTCCGCCATCAGAATCATTCCATTGGATTCAATTCCTTTTAAATTTCTTGGAGCCAGATTGGCCAGCAGCAATACCTGCTTTCCAACAATCTCTTCGGGTTTGTAATGGAGGGCAATCCCACTAACGACTGTTCGTTTCTCAAAACCCAGGTCCAATTCCAGTTTTAATAGCTTATCCGCTTTTGCAACTTTTTCAGCTTTTAAGACCAAAGCGGTTCTTAAATCCATTTTTGCAAAATCATCGTATTGGATATTTTCCTTGAGTGGTAAATAACTGATCGGATTTTCTGAATTGGACTGCGCAGCAATGGATTTTGTAGCCTTTAATTTATTGACTTGGAGCGCGATGGTTTCGTCTTCAATGCGTGCAAATAAATATTCAAAAGATCCTAATGAATGTTCAGATTCCAGAAGGAATCCCCCTTCAGCCAGTTGATCCAACAATTGATTCAATTCATTTTGGCCTTTCAGAGGAGCCAGGTTCAACATGTGCCTCAAACGTGCTGATGCAAAAGGGAGGAACGGTTCCATGATAACGCTCAATGCCGCCACGTATTGAAGGCAAAGGTTCATGACCACCTGGACGGTATCCGGATCTGATTTTTGGAGCTTCCAGGGTTCGTTATTTTGAAGAAGTAGGTTTCCATCACTGCTAATTTCCATCAATCCTTTCAAGGCTGCCCGGAAATCATAATTCCGGATGCAGTCATTCAGATCCTGGATTTTATCAAACAGGTAAATCATTTCGGCATCATGAAAACCACCGAGCTCATCGCCGGCCACACCTTCTATGCTTAAATCCGGATCAAAGTCGGGAACCTTTCCATTGTAGTATTTATTGCTCAAGCTGAGGACGCGATGCACAAAATTTGAAAGGTTGTTGACCAATTCATTGTTGTGTGCATCCTGAAATCCTTTCCAGGTAAATTCACTATCCTTTTGCTCCGGCATGTTTTTAACCAGGTAGTAGCGCAAAGAATCTTCCAAGCCTGGCAATTCATCCAAATACTCATGCACCCAGACGGCCCAATTCCTCGACGTGGATATCTTATCACCCTCAAGGTTCATGAATTGGTTTGCAGGTACGTTGGCTGGTAAATTATAGCCGCCATGTGCTTTGAGTATGGCGGGAAAAATTATGCAGTGGAAAACAATGTTGTCTTTACCGATGAAGTGGATGAGCTCACATTCGGGATCTTTCCAATAATCTTCCCAATTTTTTTGGTTATCGATGGCCCATTGTTTGGTCGATGAGATATAACCTATGGGTGCATCCATCCAAACGTAAAGTTTTTTTCCAGCGGAGCCTTCGATTTGAGCAGGTACATCCACTCCCCAGTCCAAATCCCTGGTCATTGCCCGGGATTGCAATCCACCTTCCAACCAGGATTTGCATTGACCGATCACATGATTTTTCCAAAGGTCCGGATCATGGTGAAAATGCCCATCCAAAGTTCCCAATTCAATAAAGTCCTTAAGCCAGGCTTCATGTTTTTCCAGCGGAAGATACCAATGCTTGGTTTTCCTTTTTTCAGGTTTTTCACCTGTCAAAACACTGCGGGGTTCTAACAGATCCATTGGGCTCAAACTGGTACCACACTTTTCACATTGATCGCCATAGGCATTCGGATTGCTGCATTTGGGACAGGTTCCCTGAATGTATCGGTCTGCAAGAAACTGCTGGGCTGCCGGATCATAATATTGTTCAGATTCCTGCTCCGAAAATTCTCCTTGATGATAAAGGTTTAGAAAAAACTCCTGCGAAGTCTGGTGGTGCAAAGCTGCAGAAGTGCGGTGGTAGTGGTCAAAAGCAATACCAATGCGTTGAAACGTTTGAACGAATTGGTGGTGGTAGGTGTCAATGATTTCCTGGGGTGATTTGTTCTCTTTTAAAGCCCGCATGGTGATGGCTGCACCATGCTCATCGGAACCACAAATGAAAACAATGTCTTTGCCCAATAATTTTTGGAAACGCACATAAACATCGGCTGGCAGATAGGCCCCGCAGAGATGTCCCACATGCAACGGCCCGTTGGCATAGGGCAAAGCGGCAGTAACCAAGTGGCGTTTATATTGGATCACGAGGAATTAATATTCCTGCAAAGATAAAGGGTATCGCCATATATAAACATTTTTTATATATCAGGGCTTCGGCTAATAAATTGACAAAAGAATTAATTTTGCACTCCCTTCATTTCATACGAAATGAGCAAGCCGAAGTGGTGAAATTGGTAGACACGCACGTTTCAGGGGCGTGTGTTCGCGAGAACATGTGGGTTCGACTCCCACCTTCGGCACTACCAAGATGGTTCGAGCGCTGACGAGGCTTAGCCTGTCAGCGTGCTGACAACACAGCAGATCAACTTTTTTTATTTTACTTTTCTTTTTGCTGTGTTCGTCTATTTTCCATTTTTTTATCTTTTCACGCAGGTGCCCTCAGTTCTCTAAACTTGCTCTCGTGTATTCAAGGCTTTTAATCAAACCTAAGGATTCATCAACTTCTCTTGAACTTCTGTCTATTCGCGCAGCTGCGCTCAGTTCCCTCCTTACCGAGTGCCTTCTTGGCACTCGGTTTGACTGCGTCAATCAGTCGGTCACATTCGGAACTACCAAGATGGTTCGAGCGCTGACGAGGCTTTGCCTGTCAGCGTGCTGACAACACAGCAGATCAACTTTTTTTATTTTACTTTTCTTTTTGCTGTGTTCGTCTATTTTCCATTTTTTTGAATCTTTTCATGCAGGTGTGCGCAGTTCCCTAAACTTGCTCTGCTGTATTCAATGATTGCAATGAAACCTAAGGATTCATCAACTTCTCTTGAACTTCTGTCTATTCGCGCAGCTGCGCTCAGTTCCCTCCTTACCGAGTGCCTTCTTGGCACTCGGTTTGACTGCGTCAAT